>ENA-OPVK01000719-OPVK01000719.1-human-gut-metagenome-genome-assembly--contig:-NODE-719-length-22691-cov-2.124669_pt1 | contig 22691 bp, 19 predicted proteins | sample MGYA00241495_ERZ501982 | MGnify/ENA primary metagenome ERZ501982 (study PRJEB25962, sample SAMEA2042002) | human gut metagenome | biome: human gut; feature: human-associated habitat; material: faeces...
GTTGTTGAAGCAGAGCTCGGCCGCCTTGCCGGTGTTGAAGACGCAGTTAAAGTAAACACCAAAGACGCTACCTACACCGACCCTGACCAGGCAGTTGAATTTGTAGAACGTACCGGCGTTGACTCTCTGGCTATCGCTATCGGCACCAGCCACGGCGCTTACAAATTTAAAGGCAAACCGGAACTTGACTTTGCCCGCCTTGAAAAAATTACCAACATGCTGCCGGGCTTCCCGCTTGTACTGCACGGCGCATCCACCGTTATTCCGCAGTTTGTTGAAGAATGCAACAAATACGGCGGCAAACTGGACGGCGCACAGGGCGTACCGGAAGACATGCTCTTAAAAGCAGGCAAATTCGGCGTTTGCAAAATTAACATTGATACCGACCTGCGCCTTGCCATGACTGCTTCCATCCGCAAATATATGCACGAACATCCTGCTGATTTTGACCCGCGCCAATACTTAAAACCTGCACGCGAAGCCATTAAACAAATGGTAGTTCACAAAATGCGCGACGTACTGAACAGCAGCGGCAGACTGTAATAAGCACAAATTTAAACCTGAATTAAACTTAAAAGCACTTGTATATTAGGTTTACCCTAATGCAAGTGCTTTTGTTCTGCCTGTTTACTTAACATTGTGCGGCGATAGAAAATTTTTAAATATCAAATTACTGTGCCAAAACTGATTTTTTCACTCCGTTTTCCGCACAATTATTACAAACGTTTTAACCATAACACATATAAAGGCGGACATATAATAGTAAAATGAGTTTTAATTTATATTTCACCTTTTAGCGTTACTATAAACACATCTGACAAGGAGTGTGATTTAAGATGATTTACCGCCTCAGAAGATGGAGCGCCGCCCTGCTGCTGGGAATGTTTTTAAGCCTGCTAAATATTTTGCAATGCTTTGCGGCAGGCAGCGTCAGCCAGGTTAACTTGCATATCGGCCAAACGCCGGATGCTGTTTACCTCACCTATTCCGCGCCGGACGCAGCACAGGGAGCGTTTTCCGTAACAGGTCCAAAGGGAACTGCTGATTATGCCGCCAATCCCGTCTGGTCGGATTCGGCAGGCAAATACCTTTATTCTGCCAAAGTGGATGGGCTAGCCCCAGATACTAACTATACCTATAACATTGCAGGCTCTTATTCCGGCACGTTTAAAACACCGGCAGAAACAGGTGCTTTTACCTTCGCCTTTTTAACCGACACACAGATTGGTTTTGCAGCTGACGCCAAAGCAACTGGAGCCATGTTCTCTCTGCTGAACAGCGGTGATGATTTGGCTTTTGCCTATATTGCCGGTGATATGACAGACTCCTCCCGTAATGAACGGCAATGGGAAATGCTTTTTGAAAACGGTGGTGTAAATTCCGGTGCCGGGCAAACCTTTTTCGGCAGCCACCTTATTGCTGCCGCACAGGGCAACCACGACAACAGCAGTTTCAGCGGCCATATTACTGCCCCCTGCGCCAACAGCGGTGTAGGCCCTGTTGTTTATGCTTTTGATTACAGCAACGTAAAATTTGTAGTTCTTAACATGAACAACCCGGACACCTGGGCAGCACAGGCAGATTTTCTGCGCCAGCAGGCAGCCGATGCCAAAAATAACAGCAAGTGGCTTGTTGCCGGCTTTCACCAGTCTCTCTATTCCGGCGCCGCACATATCGTGGATTCCGGCATTATATCCGCACGTAAATTCTGGTCACCACTGTTTGCAGAACTTGGCGTGGATTTGGTTTTGCAGGGGCATGACCATGTATATGCCAGAGGCTTTGTAACAAGCACAGGCAGCAATGCAAACCTGACTGCAGAAAACAATACCTATCACAGTGTTTCCGGTATTCCTCTCTACATTACCGGCGGACACTCCGGCGCGGTCAAATGGTATGCGGCACACAATTACCAGATTTCTGCCGGTGACCCGCTGACAGCAAATTACAGCTTTCTGGATGTAAATTCCGCAGCGCCTGCCCAAAATCCGTGGGGCACGGATACCAGCAAAACACATGAACAAACATATATTTTAATTAATGTTGACGGTGATACCATGACTATCTCCACCTATATGTTCCGTTATGACGGAATCTCCGATAAAATGGCAACTCCGCCCTATCTGTACGACAGTTTAACCATAACCAGATAAGCAACTGTCTTGTAAATTTTAACAGCTAAATGCAAAAAGCGCTTGTATTCAGAGCAACATCTGATGCAGACGCTTTTTTTATAAAAAAATAAGGCTCCGCAAACCACGGAACCTTTGTGAATTTATTTATTGAACTTTATGTACTGCTTCCGCCATTTCTTTTACGTAATCACTAACAGGCTGCACGCAGTCCGTACCGTATTTGCCAACTATTTTTACAACTGCGCTGCCAACAATGGCGCCGTCGCTTACTGCCGCCATTTCTTCGGCCTGTTTAGGCGTGGCAATGCCAAAGCCTACTGCTGCCGGTACGTCCGTCACTTCGCGTATTTTGTGCACAATGGCGGCAATGTCCGTCGTTATGTCCTGCCGCACGCCGGTTACGCCCAGCGACGATACGATATACACATAGCCTTGCGCTTCACCGGCAATCATTTTAATGCGCTCGTCGGAGGTCGGCGCTACCAACGGAATTAAATCCACGCCGTACTTACGGCAAAGCTCTGCCAGCGGCGTTTTTTCTTCATAAGGCACGTCCGGCACAATAATTCCGTCCAGCCCAACGCTTTGGCAGTTTGCCAGAAATTTTTCCGTGCCATAGGTAAAAATAGGGTTGATATAAGTTAAAAATACCAGCGGCACATCTGTTTTGGTGCGTACGTTTTTTAACATGGCAAAAATTTTATCGGTCGTGGTGCCTGCGCTTAAAGCGCGGATATTGGCTGCCTGAATTACTTCGCCCTCCGCCACCGGGTCGGAAAAAGGTATGCCCAGTTCAACAATATCCGCTCCGGCGTTTGCCATGGCAACAATAAGCTGCTCTGTAACATCAAGGTTTGGGTCGCCTGCCGTTATAAAAGGTATGAAACATTTACGCTGTTTTTTGAAAGCTGCTGCTATTTTACTCATGCAAATCCACCCCCATGTATCTTGCAATGGCTGCTACGTCTTTATCGCCGCGGCCGGAAACATTTACTACGATAATTTTATCTTTCGGCAAAGCAGGCGCCAGCTTTTGTGCATAAGCAATAGCGTGAGCGCTTTCGATAGCCGGAATAATGCCTTCCGTTCTGGAAAGATAGCTGAATGCCGCTACCGCTTCGTCGTCAGTTGCCGATACATACTGCGCACGCCCGATATCATAAAGTGCCGCGTGTTCAGGCCCTATGCCGGGGTAATCAAGCCCTGCCGAAATGCTGTATACCGGTGCAATCTGGCCGTATTCATCCTGCAAAAAGTAAGATTTCATGCCATGGAAAATACCGAGGCTGCCGCGGGCAATGGTTGCCGCCGTCTGCGCAGTATTAACGCCGCGCCCTGCTGCTTCCACGCCGATAAGCTGTACTTCCTTGTCGGGAATGAAATCATAAAACAGCCCCATGGCGTTAGAGCCGCCGCCCACGCACGCCATTACAACATCCGGTAGGCGGCCTTCTTTTTCAAGCATCTGTGCTTTAACTTCCTTGCCGATAACGCTTTGAAAATCACGTACCATTTCCGGATACGGGTGCGGGCCCATAACGGAACCGAGCACATAATAGGTATCGTTTACATTGGCAGTCCACTGGCGCAGCGCTTCGTTAACGGCATCTTTAAGGGTTTTGGTGCCGCTTTCCACCGCCACTACCTTTGCCCCCAAAAGTTCCATGCGGAATACATTCAGGGCCTGGCGTTCGGTATCTTCGCGCCCCATATAAACCGTACATTCCATATCCATCAGCGCAGCTGCCGTTGCCGTTGCCACGCCGTGCTGGCCTGCGCCGGTTTCAGCAAGCACACGCTTTTTGCCCATTTTCTTGGCCAGCAGCACCTGCCCCAGCACGTTGTTTATTTTATGAGAGCCGGTATGGTTCAGGTCTTCGCGTTTTAAATAAATTTTAGCGCCGCCAAGGTCTTTGGTCATCTTTTCGGCATAATACAAAAGTGAAGGGCGGTTGGCATATTCATGAAAAAGTTCCTGCAATTCTTTGTTAAACTGCGGGTCGTTTTTATAATATTCGTAAGCCTTTTCAAGCTCTATAACCGCGTGCATCAATGTTTCAGGTATATACTGCCCGCCGTGTATTCCGTATCTTCCTTTAGTCATCATGTTCATCCTTTCACCAGTTTTATAAAATTCTTAATTTTTATTTCATCCTTACTGCCGCCGGTTTCCACTCCGCCGCTTACATCAACGGCGTATGGCTTTAAGCCTTTTAATGCGCTGCGCACATTTCCGGCATTCAGACCGCCGGCTAAAAAGTAAGGTTTATTTATTTTAACGCCCTTTAAAAGCTGCGTGTCAAACTGCCGGCCCGTTCCGCCGTATGAGGCGGTGCTGTAGGTATCGAACAAAAAATAATCGCAGTTGTAAAACGCGGCTTTTTTTATGTCTGCTTCTTCCCTTACGCGCACGGCTTTAATAATTGGCAGTGTGCATATTTTGCGCAGTTCCGCAATATAGGCGTTGGTTTCATCTCCGTGCAGCTGCACCATATTTATTATGCCAAGTTCGGCAGCTGCGGCAATTTCCTCCGGCGGGGCATTTACAAAAACCCCGATGCTCTTTATTTTTTTATTCAGCTTTGTTTTCAGGCTGCGTGCCGTTATTAAACTTACATACCGTTTGCTTAACGGATAAAACACAAAGCCGGTAAAATCAGGCTTTTGCCTGTTTACAAATTCCACGTCCTGCAAAGTTTTTATACCGCAGATTTTTACCTTTAGCATCACTCAACACCTGCCAGTTGTTTCAGCGCACCTGCTGCGTCACCGCTGCGCATCAGCGTTTCACCTATTAATACGGCGTCTGCACCTGCGTTTTGCAGTTTTACAATATCATCGCGCGTTTTTATGCCGCTTTCCGCCACAAAAGTTACGCCCGGCGGCACCAGCTTTTTTAAGCGCAGGCTGTTGTTAAAATCAACCGTAAAATCCTTTAAATTGCGGTTATTAACGCCTATAATTTCCGCACCGGCTTTCAGTGCCGTTTCCAGCTCCGCCTCATCATGAACTTCCGTTAAAACATCAAGCCCAATACTTTTTGCCGCGGCAAGATATTCCTGCAAAACGCTTTCTTCCAAAAGTGCCGTTATTAAAAGTATGGCGTCAGCGCCGATAAGCTTCGCTTCATAAATCTGCGCTTCGTGTACGGTAAAATCCTTACGCAGAACAGGAAGCGATATGCTTTGGCTGATTGCCTTTAAATATTCGTTGCTGCCTAAAAAATACTGCGGTTCCGTAAGGCACGACACGGCTGCCGCACCGGCTTTTTCGTAAGCCCTGGCCTGCAAAACCGGATTAAAGTCCTTTGCGATAAGACCTTTGGAAGGCGAGGCTTTTTTTACTTCGCAGATAAAAGAAAGCCCCTGTTTTTTTAACGCCTGCCCAAACCCGCGGTTTACTTGCGGCAGCGCTTCCGCCTCACGGCGCAAAGCATTTAAACCATATTTTTTTATCAGTTCACCGGCACGTTCTTTAGATGCCGCCGCTAAAGTATCAAGTATCATAAAAGCCTCACATATTGCTTAATTTTACAAGCTGCTGCAATTTTTCGTAAGCCCTGCCGCTGTCAATGGTTTCTTCTGCCAGAACCGCACATTCCTTAATGCTGCCTTTGCCGCCAAGGTATAAACTTACGGCGCTGTTTAAAACAACTGCGTCGCGTTTGCTGCCGCGTTCCGTGCCTTTTAAAATATTCGTGGTTATCTGCGCGTTTTCCTGTGCATCGCCGCCTACAAGGTCGGCTTTGGAGCAGCGTTTAAAACCTAAATCGGCAGGGTCGAAAATATATTCCGTAACTTTCCCGTTATTAATTTCGGCCATTGTGTTGGTTGAAGAAACCGTTACTTCGTCAAGCCCGTCGTTGCCGTAAACCACTATGCCGCGTTTAACGCCGAGGTTTGAAAGCACGCACGCCAGCGGCAGCACCAGTTCCTTCTGGTAAACGCCCAAAAGCTGCAAACTTGCAAACGCCGGGTTTGCCAAAGGCCCGATTATATTAAAAATGGTTCTGATGCCGATTTCTTTGCGCACCGGCCCTGCATAACGCATTGAAGCGTGGCAGGACTGCGCAAACAAAAAGCAAAGGTTAATTTTTTGCAGCAGTTCTTCGTTTTTCTCTGCCGGCAAATCTATTTTTACACCCAAAGCCTCAAGTACATCGGCGGCGCCGCTTTTGCTTGATACGCTGCGGTTGCCGTGTTTTGCCACCGGCTGCCCGGCTGCACTTATTACAAAGGCACTGGTTGTGGATATATTAAAAGTATTTGCGCAATCGCCGCCTGTGCCTACTATATCAAGAACATCACCCTGAGTATGGATGCGGCTGCATTTTTCGCGCAGCACCTGCGCGCAGGCGGTAATTTCGTCTATTGTTTCACCTTTCATGCGCATGGCGGTAATAAAAGCCGCAATCTGGGCGTTGGTAGCGCCCCCGCTCATAATCTGGTCAAAGGCTTCGCGTGATTCTGTTCCTGCAAGGTTCTGCCCTGCTGCAAGTTTGGCAATTGCTGTGTTAATCATTTTTAAATCCCCCTTAAATATCAGTCACTCAAAAAATTTGCAAGTATTTTCATGCCGTCCGGCGTCATTACCGGTTCCGCTTCACCATATCGGCAAAACATTCTCTGGCAACAGGTACAGCCGTATAATCAGCGGCATAGGCTTTTACTTCATCCAAACTTAAATTCAACATTTTGTCCCCCCTGAAAGTTTTTTGTTGGAAATGGCTGCCGCGCTAAATAAAAAAGCCTGTCCCTGTAAATATACAAGGACAGGCAATAATGCTATAAACCTGCGGTACCACCTTGATTCGCGGAAGATTCCGCGCACTTTAGCAGAGTGCCAACACACCCCTCGCCCGTAACGCTGGCGCTGCGTTGCAGAATACTCACAGGAAAACCTGCTTTGACTGCACCCTCAACGGTCCATTTATCAGACTGCATTTCTATCCGTTCCCAGCAACCGGACTCTCTGTGAGCGCATTTTCTGACTTGATCTCCGTCTCGTAGGTTTAGTGGTAATTATTAACTTGTGTATAGTTTACGCACAATACTGCAATTAGTCAACAAATTTTTATCAAAATCATTAATTTTTTTAAAACTGTCTTAAAAATGTAAACCAATTTACACATTTATAAATAAAAAAGCTGTCAGTCTTCTTTACGCAGTACTATTTTGTTCACGCGGTCATTAGCATCAATGTAAAAATCAAGCCCGGCATCTTCATAATCACCGTCATTCGGAAAATCATATCCAAGCATCATGGTTTGTTTTAAACTTTCGTCATTTTTATCGGGCGTAAAATAAACCACTCTGTTAGGCATGCCATACTGGCCTACAACACGTGCGGCTTCATCGCCGTTGCTTACGCCGCGCATGGTGGCAAACAATGGCGATTTGCCTTCCATAGCCGTAATGGTATGTTTTTTGCGGTTAACGCTGATTTTTACATCTGCGTACTCGTAAACATAATCACCGTGTTCTTTGCCTTCTTTAAGCAGTTTGCCGAGAGCCGCGTTTTCCGGCACAAAAACATCGTCAAGTTTCCATTCGCCAAAATTAATATCCTCGTCATTAAGCAAGGGTTCAGCTTCCGCAGGCGTTAAATATTCGGTTGCAATATAGCCCTTGTGCCCGTTCCATACGGCTTCAGCCCAGGGCTGCTCGTCTTTTGTAATGCGCAGCAGCGAATGGCGCGGCAGGCAGCTGATTATATTATTGCTTACGGCAGGATTGGAACGGAAATTAACGTCATCTTCTGCCAAAATCATAAATTCGCCGCTTTTGTAGCCGCTTACTCGTTCGGTTGAATAAAATTTTGTCAAATCTTCTGCCGATGCAGAATTTGCAAATACGGCAAGGCTGATTGCCGCCGTAGCCGTTAAAGCCAAAACTCCCTTAAACATTACTGCTTTGCTGCTCCTTTCTTATTTTGCAAGCTGTTCTTTTAAATAGTTTTCTGCTGCTTCAAGCTGAGTGTCTTTCATGCTTTGCAGGTCAAGCTCAACCTCAACATCCGGCTTAATGCCGGTGCCGTGAATGGAACGCCCGCTCGGCGTATAATATTTGGCTGTTGTAAGTTTCAGCCCTGTATTTTCGCTTAATTTATAAACGGATTGAACCGACCCCTTGCCAAAAGTCTGCACGCCGAAAAGCTTGCCCGCACCGGTATCCTGCACCGCACCGGCAACAATTTCAGCCGCACTGGCGCTGCCGTGGTCAACAAGCACAGCCAGCGGATATTTGACTTTTTCAAGGTTTGATTCTTCAACAAAGGTATTGCCGCTGCGGTCCTTAATAGATACCACCGTGCCTTTGGGAACAATGTACTGCGCAACTTTTACGCATTCGCCCAAAATGCCGCCGGGGTTATGGCGCAAATCAAGCAGCAAGGCCTGCATGCCTTCTTTTTCAAGCTCTATATACTTTTTGGCAAAATCGGCGCCGGTCTGTTCGTTAAACACCGAAATGCGCATATAACCGATTTTTGTACCTGGCAGCATTTGCCCGCCTACCGATTCCACCTTAATATCGCCGCGGATAACGCGTACGGTGCGCTCTGCGCCGTCTGTACTTTCAAGAAGCAGTTCCACTTCCGTGCCCTGTTTACCGCGTATTTTGGCAACAACATCATCCAGCTGCATACCGTCAACATTCGTACCGTCAACGGCAAGAATTTTATCTCCGGCTTTTATTCCGGCTTCATCGCCCGGTGTTCCTTTCATTGGCGCAACTACAACAAAATCATCGTCCTTTTTGCCAATAACCACACCAATACCGCCAAAAACACCGTCCGTCAAATCAGTAATTTCACTGAAGCTTTTCTTGTCAAGGTAAGCGGAATACGGGTCGCCCAAAGCCTTAACCATGCCGGAAGTAGCACCGTCAAACAGCTTTTCGCTGTCAACCGGCTCCACATAGTTATCACGCACGGTAACAAGTGTTTTTAAAAACACCATGCCTCCGGCAGAACTGCCGGCCGCTTTCTGCACCAAGGCCATGATAACGGCCAGGGTAATTACTGCTGTACAGGCACATGCCAGCAGCAAAGTTATAATATTAAACCTTTTTTTCAGCATTTATGCCCCTCCAATTGCAGCCCATTACGGCAGATAGTTCATCGGGTCGGTAAGTTCACCGTTCAGGCGTGCTTCAAAATGGCAGTGCGGGCCGGTAGACCAGCCGGTGCTGCCTGCAAGCGCTATCGTCTGGCCCTGCTGCACATACTGGCCTTCAGATACCCACAGTTCACTGTTATGCCCATACAAACTTACAAGCCCGCCGCCATGGTCAATCATTACGCAGTAGCCATAACCGCCCAGCCAGCCGGAATATACAACCGTGCCGCTGTCTGCCGCGGCAATAGGCGTACCGGTGTCACAGGCAATATCATAACCGGAATGGTAACGGGTAGTGCCGAAAATAGGATGTGTACGCCAGCCATAGTAGGAAGTAATTTCGCCCTGCACCGGCCATATAAATTTGCCCGTGCCTCCGCCGCCCGGCATACCGCCCGCATTTTGCAGGCTGCGCAGCATGCTGGCGATGTTTTCGCTGATAGCGGCAAGGCGGTCGTACTCGCCTTCAACCTGGCTGCGTTCTTCTTCGGCAGCATATAAAAGCTGCGCTCTTTCTTCACGCCTTGCTTCTGCTTCCTGGCGTTTTACTTCAAGTTCTGCCCTCAAAGCATCAAGCTCCTTCGTCTGGGCATCAAGCTCTTCCTGCCGTTTTTCAATTTCAGCCATTGATTTGTTAATGGCATCAAGCATTGCAATATCGCGGCTGATTATTTTTTGCAGCAGGAACATACGGGACGAAAAATCGGAAAAATCCTTCGCACCCAAAAGTACGTCCAGATAGTTAATCTGTCCGTTGATATAAATATCGCGCAGGCGCTTTTTAAAAATGTTCATCCTGCGTTCAAGGTTGGCTTTTTCTTCTGCCAGTTTAGCCTGATTATCGGCAATGGCAGCGTCAAGTTCTGCCTGGCGGGCATTAATTTCGTCAAGGCGTATCTGCAGCTGGCGCAGTTCACTTACTACTTCTTCCATACGGCTGCTGGCCGCATCGGCAGCACGCCTTGCTTCTTCGCGCTGCGCTTCCATATCGCGCATCTGCTGCTGCACCCTGTCATATTCAGCTTGTTTTTCAGAAAGTTCGTCAGCATAACCATGCAGCACCGGCAGGCCTGCAACACATGCCGCCAGAACTGCCGCCAGAACTTTACTTTTCAACATGCGCAGCCCTCCCGTCAAACGCGCAGGAATTTGCGCAAAGATACGTAACTGCCGGCCGCGCCGATAGCTGTACCGCTGATAATAATAAACAAATCAACATAAATCAGCATCGGGTAAGGAGGCAGCATCGGCAAAAACGCCAGCGTGGAGTAAATACGCGAAAGCAGTGCCGAATAAGAAATATCTATTATGGTAATGGAAATAAGCGAACCGAAAAAACCCAGCGTCATGCCTTCCAGCATGAACGGCCAGCGGATAAACCAGTCGGTTGCGCCTACGTATTTCATTATGTTAACTTCGCGCCTGCGGGCAAAAACCGTCAGGCGGATGGTGTTTGCAATAATAAACAGCGTTGCAAAAGCAAGCAGCACTACCAGCAGAATACCGCCGATACGCAGTATTTTGGTAATCTGAAACAGCTGCTCAACAACTTCCTGCCCGAATTTTGCGGTTTCAACGCCTTCCATTTCACCTATCTGCGGAGTAAGCTCGGCTATGCGTTCCGGAGCGTCCACTTCCACTTCAAAATAATACGGGAATGGATTATCCGTGCCAAGCGAGTTCAGCAGGTTCTGCTGTTCGCCAAGGCGCTCTTTAAAGCGTTCCAGCGCTTCTTCCTTGGTTACGGCTGTAACTTTTTCAACGCCGGGAAGCCCCTCCAGCTTTGTGCGTGTCGCTTCCAGCACATCGCCGTCTGCTTCATCCTGCATGTAAACGGTTATCTGCACCTGGCTTTCCATATATTGGGCAAGGTTATTGGTATTTAAAAATAATAAAAGAAACATACCCAAAACCAACAGTGACAAAGCAACGGTCGATACAGAGGCTACGCTCATCAGGCCGTTGCGCCGTATGGATTTATATGTTTCTCTTACAAAATACTCTTTCGTACTAAGACTCATAGCCGTATACTCCTTTTGCATCATCGCGCACAATATGTCCGTGCTCAATGGCTATAACCCTTTTTTCCATTTCATCAACTATTTCCCTGTCATGCGTAGCCATTACAATAGTGGTTCCGCTTTTGTTTACCTCACGGAAAATATCCATAATTTCCCAGCTGGTTTCCGGGTCGAGGTTGCCGGTAGGTTCATCGGCTATTAAAAGGATAGGGTCGTTAACAATGGCGCGTGCAATGGCAATGCGCTGCTGTTCGCCGCCGCTGAGCTCGGTAGGATAAGCATGCGCACGTTTGCGCAGCCCTACAAGGTCAAGCACATCATTAACGCGGCGTTTGATTTTGCGGTACGGGGTTTCGATAACCTGCATTGCAAACGCAACATTGTCATATACGGTACGGTCAGGCAGCAGGCGGTAATCCTGAAAAACTATGCCCAGCTGCCTTCTGAAATACGGAATTTCCTTATCTGTCATTTTTACAAGGTCATGCCCGTTTACAATAACTTTACCGCTGGAAGGCAGAACCTCACGGAACAGCATTTTAAAGAAAGTAGACTTTCCTGCGCCGCTCGGGCCTACAATAAAAACAAATTCGCCCTGCTCAATACGGACGTTAATGTCCTGCAAAGCGACTGAACCGCCTGGATAAATTTTGCTTACGTCTATCATTTCCAGCATACGGCCTGCTCCTTTCATTCTTCACCGCGCAGCAGCGCAAAAGTTCTTTCCAAATTAAGCTGTGCCTTACTGCGCAGCTGCTCCATCCGTTCATTCTGTACAACCGGCGGCTTGCACCACGCAGCTTTAAGTACGTTTACAAGCTGCTCTTTCTTTATATCGTCCACGCTTCCGGCAAGCACCCCACCGGCAGTATTTACAAACGCGTCAACCTTTGGGTCGTACGAAATTGCCAAAAGCGGCACCTTCATAACTGCCGCAAAAACCAGTGCGTGCAGGCGCATGCCCAAAAGCAACTTAAAATTGCCTATCAGCGATAAAAATTCTTCCGTGTTATATGCGGAATCCAAAAAATAAATGTCTTTTTCGTCTTTTAAAAAGCTGTTAATGGCAGCACAGCTTTTTAAATCTGCCGGATATTGAAGCGGCAAAAGCACTATCTGCGCGTCATGCTCCGATTTAAACTGTTTTAAGGCAGCTGCAATTACCTTAAAGCAATTTATATCATTTGCCCACGGGCGCACGGAAATACCAAGCACCGGCCTGTTAATGTCGATACCGGCATTTTGCAGTATTTTCTGCCCTATGGTTTTATCTGCAACTGGCAAAGCCAGCACAGAATCGGCAGTTACAATAATATTTCTGCCGCTGAGGCCCATTTTCAAGAGTTCAGTCTGTGAATCTGCATCTCTTACAGTAATTAAATCTGCCTTGCTGCAAACAATTCTTGTCAGCTTTCTTGCCAGCGTATTACGTATCGGGCCAATGCCGTGCGAATACAGCATAACCTTTTTGCCTGCCATTTTGCCCATTAAAATAATGAACAGATAATAAAAAAGGCTGCGCAGGCTGGTTACATCCTGCAAAAGGCTGCCGCCGCCGCTTAAAAGCATATCGGCATTTTTTACGGCACTGTATATTTTAAAAAAGTTAAAACGGTAAATGCTTTTTACTTTATGTTTGGCAGATGTTTCGGCAGGGTTGCCGGAAATAACCGTCAGGTCAATTTCCGGCTGTACGCCGCGCAAAGCCCTTACAATAGATGTAAGCATGGCTTCATCACCCGCGTTGGCAAATCCGTAATATCCGGAAATGACAATTTTATTCATTACCCAAATATCTCCTTTGCCACTTCTGCAAATAAGGCATTAACAAATTAAGCACAACTACTGCTGCTATGCCTATTACGGCGCCAAGCCAGTAGCCGTCCAGCGCACGGATATAGCTCATGATAACCGGCGTGCGCATATGCGCAAAGGTCTGCACAAGGCTGCCCTGCCCGATAACCGCTCCTGCCACAAGTATCATCTGCCACAGGCGCGGAGCTTTGTAATAAGCCGCGTAAGCTGCTACAAAAAAGGCAGGATGCCCAATCATAAATTCTTTGGTACGCGGGCGTGCATACATCAGCTGTTCCAGCAGGGCACGCATTTTAAGCTCAATGCCCCAAACGGGAACACCGGAAGTATGGCCGCTGCGGCCTACAAAAATATAAGCTACAAAAGCCAGAACACCTAAAATGAACAGATGTTCCAGTTTGATATGCGTCGATAAAAGATAGCGGATATCGGCAATAAGGCCGCCAGTTTTGCCGCCGAAAATATTAAAACGTTTGACATACCATAACAGCATTAATAATACCGGCATAATAAACGTTAATTTTACGCCGCGGTAAATGTCAATTTCCAAAAAGAAACGGATGTCGCCCAAAAGTGCGGAAATCATTGCCGCACCGCACAAGGACATGGCAACTGCCGCGCCAAGCTGTACGGTAGTGCGCATTAAAAACTGCACCATGCATTTGCAGCGTACTTTTACGCTCTCCCACCATTCCACAACTACAATCATTGAAAGTACCGGGAATACGCAGGCAGAAACAAATGCCAGAAGCTGCCTCGGCAAAGGCGAAGCCATTTTTACAACCAATGCAGCGGCTGCGGCACCAAAAACCGCAAACAGAATATACTGCAATTTACTGCTAAGCCCCAAAAGCAATGCAAGATACATTACGCCTGCTGCAACAACGGCAAGTGCAGGCAGAACCAACAGCATTTTATCGGGGAAATATGCCTGATAGCCATTGGCATCCGCGTTAAACACACCGCTGGTGCCAAGCTTAAAGCCGCGCGACTGAACATCAGCGGCAATGCTCTTAACATAATCAAGGTTAAGCTCTAAAATATCCTGCCCGTTCTGCGGCAGCATAAAAGGTTTAATATAATTAATACGGATATTGCGTTCTTCATCGGTAAGTGCCCAGCGGCGCAAAGCCTCGGACATTTTCAGCTTGCGCTGCTCTGCCTTGTCGATAATATAAGAACGCGCTGCCTGGTAATCCATTTTTTCAGCCAAGGGAATAAGGCCTTCCATGGGCGCAAACTGGAGCTGGGTATAGTGTTCAACCATACCGAAAACCATGTTATGGCTTAACAATTTTTCAGCCATGTAATCGAGTTTATCGGGGAAACCCACTACTTCTTTGCCGCAGCCGATATAAGAAACAACATTCGCGCCGGATTCATCAATACGGCTGAAAATGCTGTCTATCTGCTGTTCCGTTACCGGCAGATAATTTTGCGGGCGGACGATAACGTTAAACCCGGCAGCTGCAATCTGCCGCATTTCTTCGGTAGAAAGGCCAAGAGGCGCCTGCATCAGCGGCATTTTGGTGTCGTAGTTGTCGCCTTCAATAATACGCGGGTCGCCCAAAACACGGATAATACGCGGAGATTCACTTACAACGGCAATGCGTTCCGGCGCATAGCGCAAATACAGGTCTTTTTCTGTTTCTTTAAAAGTTACAGGTGATTTTCCCTCTGTAATATAAACTGCGTCGGGAATTATATCCTGCTGCTGCAAAGCTGCAAACTGCGTTCCGGCAGTTCCGCCGTGCAAAAGCTCACGCCCCGGAGCGGCATAAACAAGCCCTTTGTTGTCGAGTTTTTGCAGGGTAGTATCAAAAACTATCAGCGAAGTAACACCGGCATCTTTAAAATCTTTCAATACGGAATCAAGCGGCAGGCCCTCCCAGTCGGCAAGCTGCTGCAGGCCTTCGTATTCCATAGCCATTTCTACGGTATTGTTTTTTTCTTCTATTTCATATCTGCTGTAATTAAGCCATAAAGCACAAACAAGCCCTATAACAATAACTGCCAGCAAAACCGGATTATAACGGCTTTTCATTGCTATCTCCACCCATTAGCCAGTTAAATTTTCTTTTGCTGTGACCTTAAATAAGCCTCAATAAACATATCCAGGCCGCCGTCCATAACAGCCTGCACGTTGCCCGTTTCGGCACCTGTACGGTGGTCCTTAACCATTTTATACGGCTGGAAAACATAGGAGCGTATCTGGCTGCCCCATTCAATGTCCTGGTAATCACCGGCAATATCGTTTTTCAGCGCTTCCTGTTTGGCGCTTTCATATTCGTACAGTTTGGCGCGCAGAAGCTGCATGCAGCGTTCACGGTTCTGAATCTGCGAGCGTTCGTTCTGGCACTGTACGATTATGCCGGTAGGAATATGCGTCATGCGCACGGCGGAGCTTGTTTTGTTTACGTGCTGTCCGCCTGCGCCGCTGGCACGGTATGTATCAACTTTCAAATCGGACGGGTCGATTTTAATATCGACAGTATCGTCAAGTTCAGGCATAACGTCAACAGCCGCAAAAGAAGTATGGCGGCGTGCGTTGGCATCAAACGGAGAAATGCGCACAAGGCGGTGTACGCCCTTTTCGCTGCGCAGATATCCGTAAGCATTATGGCCGTTAATTTGCAGCGTAGCGCTTTTTACGCCTGCTTCATCGCCGGGCAGATAGTCCAGCATTTCAATGGCAAAGCCCTGGCGCTCGGCATAACGGGTAAACATACGCAGAAGCATACTTGTCCAGTCCTGTGCTTCGGTACCGCCGGCACCGGCATGCAGGGTTAAAATAGCATTGTTGGCATCATATTCGCCGTTTAAGAGCATTCCCAGTTCCAAATGCTCTATTTCTGCTTTTGCAGCTTCCAGCCCGGCTTCAAGTTCTTCTTCCATGCCGGATTCCGGTTCTTCCAAAGCAAGCTCTACCATAACCTCAAGGTCATCAAGCCTTTCTTCAAGGTTATGTACAATGCCCACTTCTTCTTTCAGCTGCATAACAGCCTGGGCGGTTTTCTGTGCGGCATCCGGGTTGTCCCAGAAATCCGGCGCACCCATTTTATGTTCTAATTCAGCAATGCGGTCCTCTTTGGCAGCGACGTCAAAGAGATCCCCTCATTTCCTCTAATTTTTGCTTCAATGCGGATATTTCGGGTTTGTATTCCTCTACCAGCACTAAATTCACATCCCTTCGTAGGTAATTTATTTTAAATTTTGTTTTTATTTATCTTTGCCGCAGCAGTTTTTATATTTTTTACCGCTGCCGCAGGGGCACGGGTCGTTGCGGCCCGGTTCTTCCTTTTTAACAACAGGCTGTTTGGTGCCTTCGTCACCGGCGTTAGTAGAAGCATTTTCCAGACGGTCTTCCACCTTAGGCTGGGTAATAACGTTTACGCGGTAAATATAGCGTACAACGTCGTCCTGAATAGCGTCAATCATAGCCTGGAACATATCATAGGCTTCAAATTTATATTCAACCAGCGGGTCTTTCTGCCCGTATGCACGCAGGCCAACGCCTTCACGCAGCATATCCATGGCATCAAGGTGTTCCATCCAGTGGTTGTCTACAACCTTAAGCATTACAAGGTTTTCCAGTTCGCGCATCAGTTCCGGCGTAATAGCGGCTTCACGTTTTGCATAATGCTCGTCGGCAACTTTGTACAGATATTCTTCCAGTTCCTCACGGCTGAGGTTCTGCAAATATTCAACGGTTAAAAGTCCGCGCGGAGCGTAGAATTCTTCGGCATAGTTAATAAGTGCCTGCAAATCCCAGTCTTCGGAATATACTTCCGGCGGAGCATACATTGCCATGGTGCGGTCTACTACCTTATGCACCATTTCCATAATGGTATCGCGCAGGTTAGCCTGCTGCAAAATTTTGCGGCGCTGGCTGTAAATAACTTCACGCTGCTGGTTCATAACGTTATCATATTCCAGAACCTGCTTACGGATGGTAAAGTTACGGGCTTCTACCTTCTTCTGTGCAGATTCGATGGCATTGGTCAATGCTTTGTGTTCGATCTCCTGTCCCTCAGGGATGCCTAAGGTATTGAACATGCTGATCAGGCGCTCGGAACCGAACAGTCTCATCAGATCGTCCTCCAGAGAGATGTAGAACTTGGACTCACCGGGATCTCCCTGACGTCCGGAACGACCACGCAGCTGATTATCGATACGTCTGGACTCATGACGCTCGGTACCGATGATCTTCAGTCCGCCGGCGGCTCTCGCTTCATCATCCAGCTTGATATCCGTACCACGGCCTGCCATGTTGGTAGCGATGGTTACCGCACCGTGTACACCGGCATCGGCTACGATCTCTGCTTCCAGTTCATGGAATTTTGCATTCAATACCTTGTGCTGGATGCCGCACTTGGTCAGCATTCTGCTCAGTTCCTCACTGGCTTCGATAGTGATCGTACCTACCAGTACAGGCTGTCCTGTGGCGTGTGCTTCCTCTACCGCATTCACGATAGCGTTCAGCTTCTCTCTCTTCGTCTTGTATACAGCATCCTGCAGATCCTTACGGATAACGGGACGGTTCGTAGGGATCACAACAACATCCATGCCGTAGATCTCACGGAACTCGGTCTCCTCAGTGAGAGCCGTACCGGTCATACCACACTTTTTATCGAATAAGTTAAAGAAATTCTGGAAGGTAATGGATGCCAGCGTCTTACTTTCTCTCTTCACCTTTACATGCTCTTTTGCTTCGATTGCCTGATGCAGACCGTCGGAGTAACGGCGTCCCGGCATGATACGTCCGGTAAATTCATCGACGATCAGTACCTGGTCATCCTTTACCACATAATCCTTATCACGGAACATCAGATTATGGGCACGTAATGCCAGAATGATGTTGTGCTGGATCTCCAGGTTCTCGGGATCAGCGAAGTTATCAATGTGGAAGAATCTCTCAACCTTCTCCATACCTGCTGCGGTCAGGTTAATGATCTTATCCTTCTCGTTGACTACGAAGTCTCCGGTCTCTTCCTGTACCACACCCATAATGGCGTCCATCTTGGTCAGTTCCTGTACATCATCACCGCGCTTCATCTGACGTGCCAGCAGATCACACATTTCATATAAAGCGGTAGACTTGCCGCTCTGTCCGGAAATGATCAGAGGAGTTCTCGCTTCATCGATCAGTACAGAGTCCACCTCATCGATGATGGCATAATGCAATCCACGCAGAACCAGCTGTTCCTTGTAAATAACCATGTTATCACGCAGATAATCAAATCCCAGTTCGTTGTTGGTAACATAAGTGATATCACACTTGTAAGCTTCCTGTCTCTCCTCGGAGGTCATGCTGTTCAGTACCACGCCGACCTTCAGTCCCAGAAACTCATGTACCTGACCCATCCACTCCGCATCACGCTTCGCCAGATAGTCATTGACGGTAACAACATGGACACCCTTGCCTTCCAAAGCATTCAGATAAGCGGGAAGGGTAGACACCAAAGTCTTACCTTCACCGGTACGCATCTCTGCGATACGTCCCTGATGCAGAATGATGCCACCGATCAGCTGTACTCTGTAGTGTTCCATGTTCAGAACACGCTTTGCAGCCTCTCTCACGGTTGCATAAGCCTCCGGAAGCAGATCGTCCAGAGTCTCTCCCTCGGTCAGACGCTTCTTGTACTCTTCGGTCTTCCCCCGCAGCTCCTCATCGGAAAGTGCCTGCATCGCAGGGCGGAGTGCCTCGATCTTGTCTACCAGAGGTTCAATACGCTTCAGTTCTCTGGAACTGTGCGTGCCAAATATCTTCTCAATAACGCTCATTTTTTCCTCGTTTCCGCACCCTTTTGACAATAAAATGTCCATGGGTCTTCGCATAATTCAAAGGTTATTGTAGCAGATTTTCCTCTATGTTTCAACCTTTCTGTGCCTGCAGAGCCGTGAAAAGACTGTAAAAATTTTATGAACAGCTCTCTTCATCTATTCTGTCCCGGAAAATTGACAGTCCGGGGAAAAATTATTATAATTGAAATAAGTAAGATTTACGAAAGCACCTGATGATTTTCAGGTTACCGAAAGGCACAAGGATTACGGTCTATGAAGAGATTATCCATCACACAATTGATTCCCGGAATGATTGTTGCAGAAGATGTCTACAATCTGGATCATGAACTTCTGATTCCGAAGGGCACGGTTCTCACGGACAAGCTCATCACGAAGCTGGATCTGTACGGTATTCTCACAATCTTCGCCGAAGATGTACTCCCGGCAGCGGATCTTTCCGAAACGGAATCCTCCTACTATGAACGGATCAAAAGTTCTCCGGAATTTCATCTGTTTAAAGAAGATTTTGAGAATGAAGTCGAACTTTTCCGGGAAAATATGAATCTGGTCGTTCAGAAGAATACAGCCCTGGATGTGAAAACTCTGCTGAAAAACACACTTTCCATTGTTTCGAATCATTCCGGCAGCATCAGTATTCTGGATATGCTTCAAAATATGCGGGAATACGATGATTCCACCTATACCCACAGTCTGAATGTGGCACTGATCTGTAATATTCTGGCGGGATGGCTGAAGCTTCCGAAAGAAGACGTGGAACTGGCTACTGCCTGCGGTCTGTTCCATGACATCGGCAAAATGCTGATTCCCTATTCCATCATCGCCAAGCCCGGCAGACTGTCCGAGGAAGAGTTTGCCACGGTAAAAAAACATCCTGCTCTGGGATATGAATTACTGCAGTCTCAGGATGTGGACGTGCATGTGAAAAATGCAGCTCTGATGCACCACGAACGTAGTGACGGCAGCGGTTACCCCTCGAAATTAAAAGGGAACCAGATCGATCCTTATGCACGGATGGTAGCCATTGCGGATGTCTACGATGCCATGACGGCAGCCCGCTGTTACAGAGGACCTTTGTGTCCGTTCTGTGTGATTGAAATGTTCGAAACGGAAGGCTTCCAGAAATACGATGTTTCCATTCTGCTTCCTTTCCTGGAAAACGTGGTAAATTCCTGCCTGCAAAACCGTTGTCTGTTGAACGATGGACGAAAAGTCACAATCATTTACATCAATAAGGAAAAATTGTCCCGCCCTGTAGTACAGTACGGCGAGGAATATATCAATCTGGCAGACCAGCCGGATCTGAAAATCGAAAAGCTGTTGTAAGTTATCATTTGAAAATTATTTTTTACGCACAATTTTGTACCTCACATTGTACTATAATACAAAGCACTAAAGCATATATTATGTGCCAGTGGCACATGTTTAGCACGGACCGAAGCAAAGCGGAGAAATGGGCTTGAAAATGCGGAGGTACGGAAAGGTATAGGTATTCTATTTATGTCAGACACAATTCATTTGTATGTAAATATGTCCGGAAATACAATTCCGGGCACTTCTTTTGCCACCATCGGAGAAGCATTGGCTTCCCTGCCGGATGTTCCTGCCTCAGAATCCGGAAAGCAGTTCCCGGCTCCCGTTTCGGAGCTGCCGCCGGTGATCCTGCATATCGGTAAAGGAATTTATCGGGAAAAGCTGGTAATCACCCGTCCGAATATTACTTTTGAGGGTACCGGCGGTGACGAGACGATCCTTGTCTATGGAGATGCTGCCTTCGATCTCATGCCGGAGGGGGATAAGCGAGGTACCTTCCGTACTGCTTCCGTCCGGATCGACACTCATGACTTTACCGCCAGAAACCTGACTTTCCAGAACGATTCCGGCTACGGCCACACCGTAGGGCAGGCACTGGCCGTCTATGTGGACGGTGACCGCAATGCCTTTTATAACTGCCGGTTCTTAGGCAGTCAGGATACGATCTTCGATGCACCCCTGCCATTAAAAGAGGCTCAGCCCGGCGGATTCAAGGGTCCCGGAGAATTCAAGCCCCGGACCATAGGACGCCATTATTATGAAAATTGCTTTATCCAGGGTGATGTGGATTTCATCTTCGGCAGTGGAATCGCCTGGTTTGAGCATTGCACGATCTTCTCCAAGCTGCCCGGAGACCGGATTCCACCGGAAAGTCCGGAGTCTGAAGTAATCTACGGCTATGTGACTGCTGCCTCCACCCCGCAGGAAGAGCCCTACGGCTACGTGTTCCATGAATGCAAATTAGAGAGCGACTGCCCGCCCAATTCCATCTATCTGGGACGTCCCTGGAGAGAATGGGCAAAGACAGTGTTCCTGCACTGTGAACTGGGTGCACATATCCACCCCGCCGGCTGGCAGGACTGGAAAAAGCCCCACGACCACTTCTACTACGGAGAATACAACTCCTACGGCCCCGGTGCCTCCCCTGCCACCCGCGCCGACTTCTCCCACCAACTGACGGATGCGGAAGCTGCGGAGTATACCGTGGAACGGGTGATGAAGGGTTGGGAGCCACAGACATTCTGAACCTTTGCGTGAAATGCTTTTTCGAGCATTCAAACCGTCCGATGCGGTCCATTGTGAAAGGAGTTCCGACATTTATGTATGGAGAAGAATTGTCTCGTCAACTGGCACTGGATTACTGCTGTAGTCCCGCAGATGTTGCTGATTCGGAGAACCATTTTTCAATTTATGCTCCACAGGAAGGACGCCGCCGCTTTCAGGAGGCTTTGATCCGTGGCTTGAAAATTGCTGTCGTCAATGGGAAATTATTATTTACCGGTTCCGAAGAAATTGTTGCAGAATGTAGAAAGCGTTATGCCAATGTAACCGGTGAATGGTTCTTCGATGCGAAAAGACTTCGGGAAATAGAAGAACTGCTGTTGCCGTTCCACCTCCGTGTTGCGCAGGCGCATCCTTTTTTTCTGCCGGAAGCCGATGTCATGCCTTCCTCTGGCATTTCTTTGCCAGATGCGTCTGATGCTCTCGCCTTCGATTTGATTCGGTATGACCAAAATGCCATTCTGCAGTTCCGGGAAGACAACCGCTTTGATGAGGCATTTGCCTTCGATCCCTATGCCCCGGATGTTCTGGGTATTGCCGCAGCAAAAGACGGACAGATCCTTGGCATGGCCGGTGCCAGTGCCGACAGTCCTCTGTTCTGGCAGATTGGTATCAATGTTGATTCCCATGCTGTCGGAATGCATGTGGGTTCTACTCTGGTAAGACTTCTGGCGCAGGATATCATCGCTCAAGGTGCCGTTCCCTATTACGGCACAAGCATGTCACATATTGCCTCCCAACGGGTCGCCCACAGAGCCGGATTTGCTGTGGCGTGGGCGGAATTGGTTGCGGAGGAAATAAAGTAAATGGAAAGTTACGCGAGCAATGAGCCGCGCATAGGCATAGTGAAGACAGCGATGGGCGCTCGCGCATGATTCGCTGTCTTTACTTATGCCGAGATGCGGCGAACGCCGCGATATGAAATAAGATTGGCAGCGTTCTTTGCTGACAATCTTATGAATAGCGTGGCTCATTGCGGATGGTAGTTTCAAATCCACGAACGTCCACAGCAAACGGAACATCCTTCCGCGGTGGGCATCGCGGCATTTATTATAGCCTACGTTACGAAATGCCTTGTAATCTACATTTTTTCTCTGCTGAGCCCCGGAAGTTCCTGACAAGCGGGGCGTAATCTACATTTTTTCTCTGTTGAGCCCCGGAAGTTTCCGACAAGCGGGGCGTAATTCGTGTTTTTTCTCTGTTGAG
>ENA-OPVK01000722-OPVK01000722.1-human-gut-metagenome-genome-assembly--contig:-NODE-722-length-22641-cov-6.959931_pt1 | contig 22641 bp, 33 predicted proteins | sample MGYA00241495_ERZ501982 | MGnify/ENA primary metagenome ERZ501982 (study PRJEB25962, sample SAMEA2042002) | human gut metagenome | biome: human gut; feature: human-associated habitat; material: faeces...
GGGTGGAAAATGACCCTGACGATGAAAGCAGGCTGAACCTGACAATAAACAGGAAGCCGATTGCCGACTGGTTCAGGGAGCAATGGCACAGGCTTAGATATGGAGCAAGAGTGCCGCAACAGGAAGAAAGAAAAAGTAGAGGATTCAAATTATAATAGAAGCAATTTGATTAGTAATCTAAAAGCACTCCGATAACGATTAGAGTGCTTTTAGATTGTTTATCATTAATTATCAAAGCAAGTGCAGTTTAAGATTTTACTGAAGTTTGCATTAATAAAGAATATACTACAGCTGATATATGCGCAACATATTGTGACGCTTGTGATTCATTTCCCTTGAAATCCTTAACAAATACCGCTAAGGTATAACTGATATTATTAGGCAGACATATATAGGCAACATCATTGTGAGCTGCAAGAACACCATTTTCATTAACATTACCTGAACCTGTCTTATGCGCTATAACAACCCCTTCTTTATCAAGAAGTGGAGCTGCTATCCTATCTACACCTGTTTTGCATTCTTTTAACGTATTCTTAATGAAACTTTGTTTCTCATCATCGATAAGACCTTCAGTAAACAAACGATTCATCAACATTGCAGCACCAAGAGGAGATGTATAGTTAGAGTAAGCCTTGTTATGGTCAGCCGACATTTCCTCTTCCGTATAAGCTATCTGAAAACTTGAACGAGGAATGAGTGTGGCTATAAAACTATCTGTTTGAGCGACATTAACCATATCCTTAAACATAAGGTTGCTTGCATTGTTGTCACTCTGAGTAAGAGTATAACGCAGCAAATCTCTCACTGTCAATGATATGACTGGCCCTGAATAATCTTTCAGCATAGGACTCCAAGTCTTTGGGTCAAGTTTATCCCTATTTATATTTACTAAGGTATCAAGTGAAATTCCTTTATTGTCAAAGTCATTACAAAGAGCTAATGCCTGATGAACCTTAAACACACTCATCATAGGATAAACACTCTTATTATTGACCTTAACCGTATCTCTGTTATTAACAATAACCGCCACACCAATTTCGCCAGGACAAGCTGAGACAATTTGAGAAATGCTATCAGTCAAAACATTTGTTAAAGGAGGATTTGCGCTATCTTTTGTCGCTGATTTATGGAACAATGAAAATACCAAGATGAAAATGCAAACTAAAGCTATACTCAAAACTACGATTTGTTTTTTTCTGTTTTTTTCCATGTTTATATTATTTATATTTGTTTGACGAGAATATCTTTATTTGCCGACAAAGGTACATAACTTTACGGAAAAATATGTTTCTAAAATATATAAAAATATATAAATAGACAGCTGTGGGGAAAATGTGGGGAAAAATTAGATAATTAAAAAGGCTAAATGACTGGAAATAATCACTTAGCCTTTTAATCCGTACCCAGACCCGTACTTCGTAATTGCTGCGCCCATCATTCAAGACTGTCAAATCGGGTCTTTCCTGTCAAGCCAATGATGCCTATGCGTATGCCAAACACATGGATTACGGATTTCTCGTTCCGTGAACAAACACTTTATCCGCAACTCTGCTATGTGGTGTATTGGCTTAACTCCATTTCTATGGGCAACACTTTTGTTGCAGATTTCAAGCAGCTTTTATCGAAATACCCATCAGTAAGAACTCGTTTATTAGGCTTTCCTCATAATTGGGAACAAGAGCCTTTGTGGAGATAAAATAATTGCCCTGTTTCTTAAAAAGCACTGGGGCAAACCAGCTCCGTCTTTAATTGTTTCCAATAAATGGATTGTTTCAAGCCCCTATAGAAAGAGAACAAAAATTCCTGTGTGAAAATTAATCTACGACAAGGAGCAAGCAAGGAGCAATATCAAACAAAAATCAATACCTTTGCAGTACATATGAGATAGACCAAAACAAAAGTGGAATATCGGAAACGAATAGCAAGGAAAAGAGAAGAAACGACCCAAGTTGATGTCCTTTTTGAGTTAATAATCAATAAAAGCGTTAAATCTTCACCTTTTAGAATGTGCAATTAAAAATAACAACCATATTTCTGACTTATTATCTATAAAATATTGAGTAATAATCGGTTGTAAATACATAAATTATCCTTATACAAAAAAGAGATGCTTCAATTAGTAAATGAAGCTATTGAAAAAATGAAAGCAGAAAAACAAGATTTTGAAGTCTTCACTATATGTATCTATACAGATTTCAATTCTTGTTATAGCGCTGTTTGTCTGGATAGCAAGGAACATTCTGACAAGTCACTTGCAAAAAGTAGGAAGTGGGAAGAAGAACAATATCAGAGATATTTGATGCAAGGTAATTTAGAGCAGGCAGAATTATTCAAACCCAGTGATGAAGTCCGAGAAACGAATCCATCTGAATTTGAACTATCTGATTTTGTCAGTATAGAAAATGCATCTTTCCCTGAAAACTACGAAGAAGATTACAGTGAAGAATGCTGGGAAATAGCAACGCCCATTCTAAGTGAAGTAGCGCAAATCGCCTATAAAGAAGTAAAAGAAAAGTTACGGATACATCCTCTTTTTGAACTTGCAATAAATGGAGAGGAAGATTGGTATTATCCAATATCTCCAATAAAATAGGTTGCTAACAAACAGATGAAACTTTGAAAGCGGTTTATCTGCCAACCATTAGTCACCTCAAATTAATAGGAAATGAACAAATTAAAAATAATAGGCAATCCTACGATTTTTGGAGATTTGGATTTCTTGGAAAATTTCAGATTCTCCAATAAGCGCAAATTTCCGATCTCATATAAGAAATTTGTTAAAGAATATGGATATGGGAGAGCATTAGGAGGATGGTTTATCTATATTCCTATGGGGAATTATGGTGATTCTTGGTTAGAACAAAATCCACTCTTCAAAGAAAGATTTGAATATGTTTTGGATTGGGATGAAGAAATTGTGGATATGATACTTGAACCTGATGGCTCTCGAGAATTAATAAAAAAAAGCGAACCTTTCGCCCTAAGTGAGAATGGTTTGTATCTGTTTTGGGATATTGAAAGCCAGCCTATTGAAGAAGAGTTTGATATATATCTGACTGATTTTTCCGGCTTAGGAGTTCGTAAGGTTGCTACATCCATAGATGAATTATTTGATAAGATGACTGATAATAATTTATTCAAAGAGGTAGAACCCTTATTTCGTCAAGAGCCATATCCTGCAATTTTTGAATGTATAGAAAAACTGTATTATAAAAAATAGGTGACTAACAAGCGGCTTAACCTCCCACTGAAAGGTCGGTTAGCCACCAAACATTAGCTACGAACAAAAAAAACATTAAAGTCATGAAAAAGGAAATTTTAAATCGAATTAAACAATTAGGCGGTAATGTCGCCAATGTAAAAGGAGTGTCTTTACAAGAAGATTTGTGTGCCATAACTTTCAACACTGCTTTATATCAAAAGCCGGAAGATACACCTTGGCTGTCTGCCGAAGATACAGAACCGATTGAAGGTTTGGGCGATTGGGTGGATGAGAACATGGAATTATTCAATTCTGACAGAGAAACATTTTATAAGAAAATGGTTGATACCTACTATACATTGGACGAAGAACCTCGTGGGCAATTATTTTGGGTAGCAAAGCCTTTCACTCCGTTTCAAAAGGGCACACAAGATTTTGAAGAATGGAATGATTGGTTTTCAGATGATGCAGAGTTGGACGAAATCATTCAACATTCAAATTGCGACACTCCTGCCTTTGTGGAATTGCTTTACACAGATGCTTATCCCAATAACTACTATATCTGTGTGTCAGACCTCAATGTTGATAATCCGATTGTATGGAGTACAGACCATGAGGAGTTTTTTACAGAGGTTACTAATGAAGGAACATTGGAAGATTTTCTAAATAAGTTCATGACAAAAGAGGAGTTTATAGATATCGTAAAACGAAAGATGGAACAATAAAGAACGTAGCTAACACGCACCTGTTCCGCCTAACGGCGGCAAGCTGCCGAACATTACCAGCAAAAAATAAAGAAATGGAACGAGAACTTTTAGAACTTCAAAAGAAGATTTATCAGGAAGAATCACAAGAGTACGAATTTTTCATCGAATATTCGTCTCGATTATTTTTCTTTCCTGTTGGGCAATTTTATGATTTGTATTTTTATGGAGGCGGCAATAGTGATAGTGAGTCATTTCGCATGTTTCTTGAATTTATATGTAAACAAGAAAACGCAGACCGCATCGTTTCTATGAAATTCGGTGGACCAGACGAAGGGGCTAACGGAACAAAGAACTGGGATTTTGAGCCGGTTGCAAATTCAAATGTAATGTTTCCCAACTTGAAGCGGTTTGAAGTGCAATTAAGTGATTATGCTGACCATAATTGTAGTATTATCGGAAAAGATTATTACGAAGACGGAATTATAGCCAAACTATTGGTGAAAATGCCAGCTTTAGAGTCTTTAAGTATTCCTTCGGCTCCTGATAAATCTTTCTTTGAGATAGGCTCTCATCCATTACAAGATCTTAGACTTCAAGTAGGATATGACAATCAGAACTTCATCAGGAACTTCGCTCAAAGCAATAACTTCCAATCATTAATTTCTTTGGATTATTCTGATGTCATGGATTTCAATAATGCGGCTAAGGACTGCTATACTTCTTTTGAAGATTTCAAAATGTTGTTTACGTCATCTGCTTTTTCTTTGGTCAAACGATTTGTATTGAGAAATTCAATGTTGAATAAGGAACAATTAATTGAATTACAATGCTTAAATAAGAATATACAATTCATGTATGTAGATGCTAAAGGCGGACAATATGTATCGCATATGAAAAAATAATGCTGGTAACAAACGGCTAACCTCCCCTGAAAGGTCGGTTAGCTGACAAACATTATCGTAAAGAAAGAATTAGGCAATATGGAAAAGAAAGAATTAGAGAAAAAAATTGATATGTTGTTCAAAGAACAATGTGCCAATATTGTTATACCTAATTATAAATTAAAGCTCAAAAAGCGACATATTGAGATTCTAAATAGTGATAATTCAATCGAAGGGGATATATATTATGAGTTCTTCTCCCAAAGATTTTGTGAATTGGGGGCTATAACAACATTAGATTTATATGGATGCATTGATAACGGTGTAATTGGACAAGTATTAAATGAAATAGCTCCTCATCCGATGGCTCTTTTAGATACTGGTCTCTATGAATTTCCACGTTCAACTAAATATATGGGGGGATCAAAATTTAGCTTTTATCAAACAGACAACATTGAAGAACGAATGGATTATTTTATAGAACCTATTAAAAATGATATTATTCCGAGATTTGATAATTTCCTAAATTGTAAGGAATGCTTAATTTGTGATATTTTTTCCAAGCCGAGATACTATCAATATCCATATGCAACTGCATTAGTTTCATTGTATATAAACAATAAGAATAGCATGAATGATATTATAGAATTGAGAGAGAAAGCAAAAAAAGCCAAATTACAGGATATAAGAGATGCTTTGGATATAGAAGAAAAAGTATTTCAATACTTCAGTAATATATAACATATTGCCTATAAACTTACGATAACAAACAGCAGACCGACTGAATAAGCGGAACGCTGCCAAACATTACCAGCAAAAAGAAAAAATACAATGAAACAGAAAAAGCAATTTTTTATCAATGGGCGAGAAGATGAGGTTCTTCTTAAAGATTGGGAAACTTGTGATGGATGTATAGCCAGTGACAGAATTACAGTAGATGGCTTGCTGGTCGGATATATGTATCGTGAAAAGCCGGAAGATGAAACGTGGGATAGTGGCTGGCGATTTACAGCTGGGGATGAAAGTGATGAATACATGCAAACGGCTGAAAATTGTGGCATTTATAAGCTAAATACAATCTGCCAGTACGACCCTGATATAACTCCGTTGCTTCACGCTCCATACGGTACAGCCTATATCAGAGATGAAAATGGAGTATTTCAAGAAGAACCTTTTGAACCCTTGGAAGAATAATGCTGGTAACAAGCAAATAAACTGCCCTAACGGGCAGCTATTCGCATAACATTATCTTTTTGAATAAATAAACAATAAGCGATGAACGAAGAACTAACAAATATTGTATTGAGCTTATCTTCTCTCGGGAATAAACGTATCGAGAGTTTGAGCAAGAAGGTTCTGAAAAAGATGAACTTCAAGTCTTCAAAAGATTTGGAAAATCTGAAAGACCTGTGTTTTTGGCTGTATATTTATGGTTATACCAATCAGTTTACTCAACTGTATTCAATACTTCTTTCTGTATCGTTTACTGGCAACTGGAATACATGGACACAAGTCGAACTGATGTTGGCTTTAGTCTATTATGCTTCAAGAAAAAGTAAAGATGTTCTGCATGAATCTAAGGCGTTGGCGGGAATCATGCAGGCAGAGACGGATGTTGAAAATATAAAGAACCGATGCAACGGTTCACTATTAGAGGGACGAGAGCATAATGTTCAAGAAAGTATCCAACTTGGGAATAAAACAGATATAAGAGATGCTCTTTACGCTGAAATGAGAGAGTTAGTATTGATATATGCTCTCGGTGGAAGTGAAAAATATCCCCTTGAGAAGATTGAGGCAAGAATAGAGGAAATAAAAGAGAACTTAAAAGGAATGTAGTAAAAAAAGATAACAAGCGGATGAATCTCCCTAACAGTCGATTATCCGCCCAACATTAGTCACCCTAAATAAATAGAAAATGAACAAATTAAGCATAATAGGCAGGCCTACAATTTTTGGAGATTTGGATTTCTTGGAAAATTTCAGATTCCCCAATAAGCGCAAATTTCCGATCTCATATAAGAAATTTGTTAAAGAATATGGATATGGGAGAGCATTAGGAGGATGGTTTATCTATATTCCTATGGGGAATTATGGTGATTCTTGGTTAGAACAAAATCCACTCTTCAAAGAAAGATTTGAATATGTTTTGGATTGGGATGAAGAAATTGTGGATATGATACTTGAACCTGATGGCTCTCGAGAATTAATGCAAAAATGTGAACCTTTTGCCAAAAGTGAGGATGGTTCATATCTGTTTTGGGATATTGAAAGCCAGCCTATTGAAGAAGAATTTGATATATATCTGACTGATTTTTCAGGTTTAGGAGTTCGTAAGGTTGCTACATCCATAGATGAATTATTTGACAAGATGACTGATAAAAATCTATTCAAAGAGGTGGAACCCTTATATCGCCAAGAGCCATATCCTGCAATTTTTGAATGTATAGAGGAACTTTATTATGAAAAATAGGTGACTAACAAGCGGCAGAGCATTCCTGTAAAGGCCCGTTAGTCGCCCAACATTAGCTGTAGAGGAAGAACACATGAAAAGATGGAGTAAACTGCAAAAGGAACTATATCTGATAATTGATCCTAAGATTGATTTCCAGATACATTGTGCTGTATATCCTATGAGGAGCGACAGGGCAACAAGTTTCTGCCCTCGATATTGGATAACCATAGGGAAAGAAATCATATTTGATTATCCAAAAGACTTTGTTGATAAGGATGGTCATGTATCGCATCATCATGCACATATACCTCAAATAGCAGATTACCCATATTATTGTGATATATCTTTTATTTCAAACTTGATAAGGGAATACATAGATACCCCAGTTTCAGATATATTAACTCGCAGATTTGAAGATGATTATTGGGGATTGACAGATATATTTCGGGCGGCAGACAAACGCATAGGGCAACGGAGACTGGAAATATTGCGAGACAGTATTAAAAACCAAGCCGCTCAAAAAATATTAGAATTAAGAGTAAACAAACAGAAAACCAGCTGAATAAAGCGGCAAGCTGCCGAACACATCAGTTACGAACGAAAAATCAGAGTCATGGAAAAGGAAATTGTAAATCGGATTAAACAATTAGGCGGTAATGTTGTCAATGTAAAAGGAGCGTCTTCACAAGAAGACTTGCGTACCATGTACTGACAAATTTCAAATAAGTTATAACAAGCGGCCGAACATCCCCGTAAAGGATTGCCAGCCACCAAAATAAGTCATTAATAGCATAACTAAAAATATAACGAATATGGGACTTGGATTCAACATTCGCACAAGGATCAGGAATATCGGAGCATTCAAGCGTACCGTGGAAAAACTGGCCGCTGAATCCGGCTGTCATGCAGAGCATGACGAATCAGCAACGAGGGTAAGTTTTTGCAAACTGGGCGACCTGTTCCTGAACTATCAACATGAGGGAAAAGAAAATACGGAAGACACTGTTTCCGTAACCGGAGAATGCCAGACCAACCTGCTTGGTCCCGGCTTCCACAAGGCAGCCATAGCGTTCATTGACCGGCTTCAACAGGCTGCAGACACCCGCATCAACACGGGAAAATACGCATCCGGAAATCGGAAATAACAGGAACCGACAGTTTGGTGAGACGATGAAGACATTATTTTGCATGACATCCATCTGATGAGACAAGAAACTCAACATGCAGATAGCGTTTCGAAAGAGACGCTATCTGTAACTTATAACAATAAAAGTAAGAACAATGATAAAGTATATTGAGAAAGGCGACATATTCCGCATTGAGGGTGTGAGCAACTATGCGCACGGGTGCAACTGCGCCGGTGCAATGGGTAAAGGCATTGCATTGCAGTTCAGGGAAAGATACCCGGCCATGTATCTTGAATATAAACAGCTGTGCAAGGAGCATAAGTTTTGCCCCGGCGATGTCTTTGATTATGATTATGGCCACGGGCATATCTATAATCTCGGCACTCAGGCAACCTGGCGGACACGAGCCAAAATAGAATATATCGAGAAGGCATTGAAGCAGATGCTTGAACTTGCCGATCATGATAATGTGACGGCCATAGCTCTACCGGCCATCGGTGCCGGGTTAGGCGGTTTGAGATGGGATGATGTCAGAGCTGTTTTGGATAAGGTTTCAAACGATTATCCCAAGATTGACTTGTATGTAGTTGAGACTTATCAAAGTGAATAGAGGCAGATTACAAACGGATTAATCTCCCTTGAAAGATTGATTATCCGCTGAACATTATCAATCAATAGAAATTTATGAGCATTGGAAATGTAAACAAATCAGATACTCCTTGGGGATTTACAGAAGATATACAACAAGATAACTGGCATATTCAATATACAGATTTGAATGAAATATGCCAAGGTGGTCCCCTGGTTGGCACTCTTATCGTAAATGGGCAGAAAGTCTTTTGTGACAAACGCTTTGGAGGCCCATTGTTATGCTGTAAAAATTTAGCGTTTGTTCCAATGTATATTCGTAAATTCTGCGTTTCAGGATTTATGCTGACTGTAATAGAACTTAATTCAATGCGGTTAAGATTGATAAAGGGAATTTATGATTTGGTGTATCTTGATAGTATTGATGAAGATGAAATCCTATTCTACCAAGATATAGGCAGAAATAAATTACACAGAAGGAAGATTGACAGTAAATGGCTTAACGTCTAAATAAATAATAAGTTAGCCACTAAACAATGCCAATATAATATAAAGCAATGTTTCAAACATAAAAACAAAAAGTTATGAGTTATGATTTAATGGTTTTCGAGCGGACAAAAGCTCCACAAAAGCGCAAAGAGTTCCTTGTATGGTATGACAAGGAAACTGAATGGTCGGAAGAACATGGTTACGACGATCCTGCCGTCACATCACCTGCTTTACGAAATTGGTATGAAGAAATGATTAAAACATTTCCAAACATGAATGGACCGGAGGCCCCGGATGATGAGCTGGATGATGAAGATGCAGAAGCACATCTGACCGATTACAGTATAGGACATCATGTGATTTATGCTGCTTTTTCTTGGTCTGTAGCGGATGAAGCCTACGAAAAGATGAAAGAACTGGCACAAAAACATGGTGTCGGTTTCTACGACGTGAGCGGTGATGACGGTGATATTGTTTTGCCTGACGGCAATCTGATGAAATAGGACAACTAACATGCTGATAGCGTTTCGAAAGAGGCGCTATCTGTAATCAATCAAATTATAGATATGGAAAGAATAGATGAAATAAAAAGAATGCTTGTAAAGAAAGCGACAGGTTTTACGACAGGCGGTTTTAAACCTACAAACTCCAATAGCGAAAGCTGGATCGGAAGAGTGTGTCTGTATAAAGAAGAGGAAACAATACCTACTGACAATGAAGGGAAGATGATGTTTCCTTTATTACAAGTATGCCTTGACGGATTGCCTTATATTCCTGATGCACTTAAAGGTACAAAAGTGCTGACGGTTTTTATATCTAAAGATATACCGGCAAGTTTGTCTCCTAATGGTGACGGTTGGATTATACGAGAATACACAGATAAAGATTTATTGGTCATTAAGGACCTTTCCTGTCCATCATCACCTATCAAACCTTTTCCGTTGAAAAGCTGTCTAATTGAAGAAGACTATCCTGTATGGGATAGCGGAGACATTCCTACGGAGATAGAGGATGAGTTAGCCGAAATGGAAGACCAGGAGGAAATCACCGACTATTGTGACTATACGGAATGTTATTCTGGACATAAGATAGGCGGCTATCCTTGTTATATCCAGTCGGGGGTGAATTTTGGCGATGGATTTGAATTTGTACTTCAGATAGCTTCCGATGAGAAAGCTAACTTCAACGTCATTGATAATGGAAACATTTATTTGGCGAAAAACCGTCTAACAGGCGAATGGGTATTTTATTGTGATTTTTATTAAGATGCAGATAACACGCACCTGTGCTGCCTGACAACTACAAGCAGCAATCCAAATAAGGGAGTTAAAATCAGAATATTATGTTGTCCGAGAAAATTAAATCACTATTCAGTCAAAAAGGATATGTTTCCTTAGACAAGGAAGAAAAAGCTTCCTATGAGAAAGCTTTAATTGATTTGGGAATACCTTTGGGAAGTTCATTTGCTGAGTTCAATCTATCAACGGTTGGTCCCACTTTTGCTGAACGCGGATACGAATTGTATAATGTATGCTGGTTTAAAATTTATTCAACCGATTTGGACTATGCCATTGAATCAGCTCACGATGACCTGCAACTTCCAGATGAATATCTCCCGTTGGACAGTTTTGAAGCAGAGGAAGGCTTCTTCTATAATCGCAATACGGGAGAAGTCTTGAAACTTTCTATCGGTCAAGACTTGGAAGATTTTCAAAGTGGAGCATTACGTCCACAATGGAAAGATTTTAATTCTTTCCTAGAATGGTTCTTTAATGTGTAAAAATATTGCCGGCACACAGCACTGCCGCTTAAAGTGGAATGCTGCCGGATATTATAAACTCAAGACAAATGAATAAATCGTTTCTGCAAGACATATTAAAGAGAATAAACGAGCACAATGAAGGTTCAATAACCGAGGATTTGTGTTTTCATTTTTCACAGACGCCCGACAATGAGCAATGTGGAGAAACAGTCAGTATCATGGGATATAAAAATCCATATACTCGTAAAAATGTATATGGATTAAGAACAAAAAATTATCCTTTGACGGATATAGCTTATGCTTTGGAAAATGAGGAATCAGATGTGTATAAGGCTATGAAGCAAGCACTGCCACGATTGACACAGAAAGAATGGTATGCCTTTACTCGCCTAATTACTCTAATATGTTGTGATTTAGAAAAAGAAACTGATTAAATCGAGTTTATATCAAGCGGCTGTGCTTCCCCTGAAAAGGTCGGACGGCTGCCAAACATTATATCTAAAGTACGAGAAATATGAAGACAGAAGAGCTAAAAAACTTCATTGAAATAGAGCTTCCTATTATTTTGGGAAGTTTGTCTGACGAAACTATAGACGATATTCTGGATGAAAGAGATGACGATTTTTTCAGTGAGCAATGGATGCAGGCATATAACGAAGTTGAGAAGCAAAAGAAACAACAGGGCATACCTGCGACCTATAGTGAAGAGATAAGGAAAAATGCTTTTAATACGGTTCTTAAGATCACGAACAGTGATGATTTAGCGGCATATATATCTGACGATTTTGGACTAATTGTGGATGCTGACAAAGTTGACATCAACAATAGCTGGATTAATGCTTTATGGCAATCTTACAAGAATGGGAAAATCCCTTCAAAATAAGTATGCCTCTAAACAATATCAGGAAAAAAACAAATTGGAAATATGAATAATAAACTTCAATCATTCGCGAAAGTCTTATTAAAAGAACAATATGATGAATTTATGAAAATGGTTCAGTTGTTTAATGTAGATAGGAGAACTTTTGTTTCCAAACATAGGAAAATGTTTGAAAAAGGATGGTATGACATTGACTCTGAGGATAATGCCTTGAACGAAGTGGATGTTATGCTTTGTTTTGCCATTGCATCTCGCAGAATGGCGATCGCGGATTGGAGTGGCGAGGAATATCCCGGACAGATCAAACGCTCTATTACGATGATGTTGAAGCATTACGGGATAGAACGTTTCTTATGGGACACTAAGAAATTTGAGGATTCTTTGGATTGGGACAAAATTCGCCGAGGTGACTATTTGCCTTTGTTGTTCCGGGCTATGAACAAGCGGCTCAACAAGGACGGATATTCCATCACGTTCTGTGATACAAAATCGGATTGTTTTCATTATGCAGTATTACCAACTACCGAGTTCGTTCAATTTGACAATGCAGAATTGGAAGATTACCTGACAATCATCAGTCCTAAGATTTACAACATATATCTTGCAGACAAAGGGAAAGAATTTCCGAAAATTATGCTGTACTTAAAAAAGAAGTTTTCCGTTCCGCTGAACGAAATCAAGGAGTTTTGTTCGAAAGACAAAATTTTACTCGGAATAGGAAATTCCATAATCGTGGATGAATACCGAAAGGAGATTGAAAAACTTGGAGGAAAGATTGAAGCGGAAGAAATAGACTGATAGCAAGCAGTGAACTGTCTGAATAAGACGGAACGCTGCCGGACAATACTGACAAGGAAAAAACGACATGTGTAAATCAATGTGCAATCCTATAATAGAGCTTACAACACTTTTACAGAGTTGTGGCTTCACAATAGTCAAACAGGAACTTGCCGATTATCATTTCAATGAATTTGAGATTGTAATGAAAGGGAAGGAATCACAACTTCCAATGATAGATATAGAAGGCATAGAACAATATAGCGACAATATATATTGTTGCAAGTGCCACTGGTCTGTTGTAAAACTTATAATGACTTGATACAATAATAACTTAGTAACAAGCGGCTGTGCTTCCCTGAAAAGGTCGGAGGCTGCCAAACATTAATAGTTGAGAAATGAATATATTTAGATTTTGGAAAAAGAAAAGCAAGGACGTTCCTTATGAAAAAGAATTGTTGGTAAATGTCTGTCATAAACTGTATGATAGATTTCCATTCTTGTACGAACAACTGAAAGCTGGAATTGTCTATAATATAAAGATAGAAGATAACAAGCGTAAAATACAGTTTGATATTGATGTACTGAATAAGTATGAAAACAAAATGGGGCGATACTTTGCTATTGAGAATATAGAGATTTACGATTCACAAGGCAATGTAACCTTAATGTATATACATGTTGGATATGGCATCATTATTAGTTATGGATTTGATAATCCAATATTCTATCACGCCTGTATTTCGAATGTAAATGTTCAAAACATTAGGATTGTATATTTTGATGATGATGAACAGATAAATCAATTGCTGACTAAACAAGAACTTGCCAGAATCAATCCTGCAGATGTTTATGAATTGGAACTTGAGGGTTTTGGAACTATATATCATTTGATTGATGTGGCTGATGGTGATTTTATTGGAATAGATAAAAATAAAAATATTTATCTTGTCAATCATGATCCCTATGAAATCAGAAAGCTAAATGGAAGTCTTATAGAGATACTGGAAAATTATCAAATATAGCTATTAACAAGCGGTTTAATCTCCCTCGTTAGGGTCAGTTAGCAGCCAAGTATTATTTCTTCGAGAACTGGATATGAAAGATAGAACAAACGACATAGAGGATTATTTCTGCAGGCAATTTATCAGGCGTGCATATCAGGAGCGCCTTTATTTTGAGTTGTCATCAAATAACAAAAGAGTGAAAGCTATTAGTCGATTTTGTAATAATCTAATGGATATTATAAATACTGATAGAGTTGTTGAGCACTGTGATTCAACCGATGTTAGCTATCTGACAGATAGACTTCAGGAGAGGTCATCACATAAGAAAGGATATTGTATCGGCTTTTTTAATTTGGATCAAAAGTGGGCGGATATATCTGATGCTATAAGCACAGGGATATGCTCAGGTTTGGGCTTTGCCGTAGTACTACCAGATGGAATCGCCTATATGTGTGAAGAAGCTGAGTTCAAGATGAAAAGGAAGTCAGTAATATTACACTCTACAGCCAGTTTTGAAGAATAACAAGATTAAAAAGTTCGGTTATACCAAATACAAAAATTGTCTATGCGTAGGATTAAAAATGAGGAGTTTAACAGTATTGGAAACTACACAAGGACAAAACAAGACAACAATAGAATAAAGTTATGATACATGATAGTGCTATAAAAAAACTATTCAGTGAATATGAGAAAGTAGACAAAAAGAAATACACAGATTTCTTTTTATCCACATTTTCAACAAATACTTTCAATAGTTCATTGTACGCTTTGGCGGTAATGAAAACATTTCCAATGCATTCTTTTATGAACCCAGATAAATATTCAGGTATAGCGTTGGATTGTCGCAAATATTGGAATGAAGAAAGCCTGAAACATCATCAGGAATGTTTGCCTTGTCCTATTTGTTCTTCTATGTATAAAGGAGAAAACTATGATAACATGGATTGGTATTTTGTCTATGGTCTGCCTGTTAATGATGTTTATAGCCTATTGTATGTTATCACAGAAACTAACAATATGAAGCATGAGCATCTACCTTGTGAAAATGATTTTGCTACGTTTCGTACTATTGTCGAGATATTGAGAGATACCCCACAAGATATGAAAATTCGAGATGTCCATAAAGCTATGAAAAAGCAAGATTTCTTCAAGGAATGGGTAAATAAAGAAAAACTATTTCGGAAGTCATCTACATATAAGGATACAGATTTACCTACTCCAATAGCTGCAATGGAAGAAAAATTGCAATTCGTATTGCAAACATTAGGAGTTTGCGGTATCCTTCATACAACCAAATATCTTGGATCTTTTTATCAATACATCAATCCTGCATCTGCACCACGAAGTAGTCATAATTCAGATTGGGAATACCCTGTCGATTTTTGGAGGGGCGAAAACGGTATTGATTGGAATGCTTTTAATTATTGGTTTGGAAGATATAAAGAATTGGAAAGTCTGGGAAGTAAGTAGCTAACAAACAGCAGTGCCGCTCAAAGCGGAATGCTGACAAACATTTCAAACGAGAAAATAACGATGAATGCTTTAGATGATTTATTATTTCAAGATTTAGCTTATGAGCTTGATGACTACATTTCATCAAGTCCTAATCCAAAAGAGGAATATAAGAATAACGTAATTCCTTTTTTCATCACGGGCTTCAAGTATTTCAATGACATATTGAATACTCAGGAGAAAACGATTTTCTCCAACATTGAAGCGGTATGGAATGCTCCAGGTCCTATAGATACTCATGCATTGGAAAAAATCAGAAAAGAGGTATCCAATTATAAAAAAACTCTTCCGATAGACAATATCATACACAGATACCTGGCATCAGGCTTAGATCGTCTTACTTATCAATTTATTAGTGAAAGTGAAGTACCAGTTTCATTAATATGGTTGTATCTTAGTAGCCTTATACGAGCTTCTATATCACGCAGTTGGTTATATAACAATTTAATCGAGAGGTATTCCCTGCATTTGTCAGATAAGTTTAAAACAAATTTTTAATCAGAATGGAAAATAGGGATATAAAAAAGAGATTTATTGAGGAAATAAGCAATCTTCTTAGCAATGAAGGATATGAATATATAAAATCAAAATCAATGTTCAAAAAAAGAACGGATGACAATATCTATATCATATATATTTATTTCTATTGTAGAGCTAAATATGTAGAGATAGAAACGACTTTTTATTATGACAACATGAATGTGCACAAGTTGCAGAAGTTGATTACTAATGACAATCAACCAGATCCTATTTGTGGAGGGACACCACGATTTATTTGTGAATATTATTTCAAGCAAAAGTATTTTAGTGAATATACCAACTTGATATATATGAAATCTAATCCCATTGAATCAACAATTCAAGATTGGGCAAATATTTATAACATGTATATTAAGCCTTTCTTTAATGAATGTATGTCATCTACTACACTGAATGATATTGTTAATAACGAGAATATAAATATAACGGGATTAAATCTTTCGTATTATAATAGACTTTTGAAGTCGATAATCATTGCAAAACAATCTGGCTATACTATCGAAGAACTAAAACTATTGGCAAATAAGTATGCACCTCAAGTTGCAAAAGTCAGTGCATCTATCAGGAAAAAATTTAATTTGATTAAAGACTATTTCTTCTCATTGCCTTAATAAAAATCTGAATTTAATAAGTCCTGGTATAACAAAAAGATAATCCCTATATCCGTGACAGAATTGAGGATGCCATTGATGATATAAATTTGTGCATGAATAATTGGTAGTTCACTTAATTGGCATCCGTCACTGAACATTATCCAAATGCAATGACAGGTTACAAATAGAACATATAAAATCATCGGAATACGAAAAATGTTGGTAACCAATGGGGTAAAGCAAACAAAAACCACTACCTTTGTAAACAGACATAAAAAAACCGGATTCATCACCAGTAACTGAAAGCTGGGAGAGAAGCGCCCGGGACTGCATCGCAAAAGTACATACAATATGGAACATGAAAAAGATTTCCTGGAATCTGTACCAGACAGAATCAGACATTATTTTGGGAACAATCCGGATGTAGCTTACCTTGCTGTCATAGGAGTAATAGCCCTGTTCTTAATAGGGGTGATAATGAATTGGCAGTGGGTGTGCCGTCCAAGGACATGGCTGGGCAATTATTTCGTGGAGCTTTTTGGCCCTGCCACCTTTCGTTTCTGGTATGCTGTGTTTTTAATATTGGCAATCATTGTACTGCTGTTTTTTTACTTTAAAGTGTATAAATAGGACATAATTTCATTCTTAGCTGCCCAAAAACAGGCGAAAAACTAAAGGCGACTCGGCCGGCAAGCATTATCTTTGTGGAATGAAACATTTAGTGTACATTATGGCTCTACTGACATTGTTCGGGTGCAACTCTTTCTCCAAGTTTGCGCCTGAAAAGTACTTTGCGGAGGGAGACGAACTGATGTTTGCCAATGCCATCTATCACGGCAACTCTAAAAAGATAAAACGTTTTCTTTCCGACAATGCGATTGATGTAAACGCGCCCGGGAAGTATGGCTTTACATACCTCATGTATGCTGTTTATATTGAGCAATATGATGTAGCAAGGCTCTTGCTGGAAAACGGTGCAGACCCAAATCTTTTGTCTTATGTGAATCATCCTATGAAGGGAAATAATCCCGATTTTATTAAAAGGGACAAATATGTAGATGAATTAGCACCTCTTGCTTTTGTTTGTGGACATCCTGATTGGGATATAAAATATATAAAATTATTAATAGAATATGGAGCCGATGTAAATATGCCAAATCCACTTTCACCGATTCACGAACTTATTGTTGGTGGTGCGAGTGACATGAAGCGAATTAAGTATCTGATGGAACATGGTCTGAACTTGAATGTCCCCGACGCTTCGGGGGATGTGCCAGTCATTACAGCCGCTATTGTCAGAGAGCTTGACTTGGTAGAATATTTTTTGGATAATGGTGCGAACCCTAATTATGTAAACAAAGCCGGAGTCAGCTTAGGGTATGAATTGCAGCAGCAAATTGAACGTAATTTGGGTACTCCAGAGTATTTATCTCATGCCCAAGCAATCATAGAACGATTAAAGGGAATGGGAGTTAAAATTCCGGTAACATTGAATCCACCCAGAAATGAGAAAACAACGATAACGAATAGCAAATCGGCAGAACAGAGCGGAACGCTATAAGAGATTTTTTTGCGGAATGAAACATTTAGTGTACATTATGGCTCTACTGACATTGTACGGGTGCAATTCATTCTCTGAGTATGCGACAGAAAAATATTTAATTATATAATTATAGAATAATGGACGAATTGATAGATAAACATCTTGAATGGATAGCCGAGAATCCCCGCTACGGCTATCTGATAGCCGGTGTCATCGTACTGTTTTGGCTTATTGCGGTGATATGCGGATGGAAGTGGACTTACGAAGGGGGCACATGGGGCTGGAACTGGGTGCGCGAAACCTTCGGCGTGAGTGCGGTGCGTATATGCAAGGGCGTATTGCTGCTCATCATCCTGGTATGTTGCGTTGTGGGGTTCTTCTCTACGAAGTGAACAACTTGAAAGACGGGAGAGCCTTATGAGGAAACAGGAACATAAAGAGCAAGGGCAGCCACGGCACTACTATTTCTTCGACTATCTGTTTTGGCTGGGAGAAATAACATGGTTGAATTATCACACATACGATATCAAACAACCCAACGGGAATGAAATGTTGGTGGTTTGTTCCATGTCCTTTATATTCATACCCATTCTGACTATTGTCGGCCATTTTCTTTATGACTATGACCGCTCTATCTTCGAATTCTTTTCACTCGTCCTTTTAATCGTCTGGATTGTTGCCATCATCATGAAAGACAGGCTGCTCGGCAAAATATACCCACCCTCCCGTCGGAAAGCGGTCATGCAGCATTATGAAGGACGCAAGTTCAGCCAAACCAGGTGTTACTTTTTCTTTTTTACCCTCATTCTTTTATTCATACCGGAACTGGTTTTGTTATCAACCGCACTGAAATGGATAACCGGAACATTGCAATGACAAAGAGGGAAGAAAATACTCTTATATGATGCCATACTGTGGTATCTTACGGCTGCGGCAGTGTACGGCATTACACGGTTTTTCGATATGACAACGGCGACGATTATCCCGGCGAGGGGCTATGCCATATTGTGGAAGAATATGGGGACAAATGGAATTTTTCTCGTCACTCCATTCCGGAGTGGCTGCACAAGCAGTATCGTCTATAAAATATATATAAAATAACCGCCTGCTTTTCCTTCTTTCACCGTCATTGTCCATATTATATATTTATCCAAATATAAAAGTATAGAAAATTTTCAGCTTCCGGCAGAAATTATGGATAAAAATTGCCGCATGACAGTTTATTTTTTGCTCATTTATGCTCCAGAGCATATATTTGAATATCAGCTCAAACTTTATACAGGTATCGGATTGACTTTCATCGTCTCCAGATTAAGGTAGAGTCCGTGATGCTCGATCATTCCGTGGCGGAACATCTTCCACAGTATGTTGCAGCCGAGCTGTGCCAAAGTGGAATTGATGAACAGGTCCTGTTTTTCAAGGGCTTCCGCCAGCGAACAGCTTGGTCCGGAGTCATTTTCCTTCACCCTTGCATACTTCACAAACCGTGTGATGACTTTCAGCGAACCGACAGTTTCATAGAGTCGGGAAACCGGTTGCTTGATTTTCTTCGGTACGGTTCCCAGCACGACCTGCCCGGCAGTCTGTGTGTTCCCGAAGTCCATCCAGTAGAGGGGCGTATCGTAACTTCTGTATTCCGAGACTGGCACGGCTTTCAGCGTGTCCCACAGATCAAGCCGTGACTTGATGTTGTCCGTGCAGGTGATAGTGATATTGGCCATGTCGTCCCGCCTGGCATCCTTCAGGATGGCCGGATAAATGTCCGGCACCGCCTTCCAGCCGTTCCCGAAGAAGTTGTTCATGCGCGTGACGAGGCACTGCGCCTTGTTCAGGCCTATGTCCGAAAGGCTGAAGAGCTGGCGTCCGATGTTGGCTTCCGTCACGGTATCCGGATCATACAGGGTCACGAACAGTCCGGGATGCCCGAGCCCCCTGAGTGCGGTGTCGAACCGTGCCAGGCAGGTCAGCACCTGCGAGCCTGTCCCGCCCGCGCCGATGACATTTACCGTCACCGGATGCTGCGGGTTTATCAGGTAATTGTCGATATAGTGTACTCTTTTCATTTCAGTATGTCTTTAAGTTTCAGATTGTTCAGGGGTTTCAATTCTTCCAAATCAAAAGGCTTGTCTTTTGCCGCCTTTGTCACCAGCACGAGATTCGATTTTGTCGGGTTCCCGCGGCCTCCCAAGTGGGAAAACTCCGTCAGCCAGAATTTCTTTTCCCAGTATTCGAGCAGCCTGCCGTATGTCAGGTCTTTGGGCTTTTCTATCCGTGCGGAACCGAGGCACACGCTTGATCCGGTCACGTTGAAAAGCGGTGCCTCATAGAGAACCGTCTCCATGCCTGGGCGGTCTTCCTTGTAGGCATAAACGTCCAGCCGTGTGTCCCTGGCTTTATAGACTATGCCCGGCAGGTGGTATTCCGCGTTCTCTATCCCGAGGCCGCTGACAAAGTACATCTTCCGTTTTCCGGGGGGATTATACCAGATGTATCTCTCGCTTCCTTTGCGGGAATCCGCATACAGCAGGTTGGACGGCAGTCTGCCGTATGGCATACTGCCGCGCGTCTCCGAATAGTTCCGCACCAGTTCGTTCATGAACTCGACCGTAACGGGCTTGCCCTCTGCCATGTTTCCCCGGCTGTCAATTTCCCTCAATTCGAGGAAATATCTCCTGCTGCCGGTATGGGGCATCTCTTCTGCCGAATATGCTATCAGGGCCGCACGCGGCACCAGCACATCGGTAATCTCTCTTGTAAGTTGGTTTGTCTCTAACATAACAATATTCAGGTTATATGGTAAATAAATCGGTCCGCCCAATTGAAGAACCTTTCCGGATAGTCGTCGTCCATCGAGAATGTCCGGTCCATGTCCGGTGAGAGGTCAAGAGTTTCCATCGGGACAATCTCGTATGTTTCCTGATAATATGAGTTGAGGTAGTCCTTAAGGAATTCCGATACCGGGTCCTGTTCGTCATAGACGACCATGACCTGCGATTCAAGGCTTATGGGATAGAAATCCGGATTCTCCATGAAATAGGGGTCATACGCATAACTCATGAGCGGTTTCTCCGGGTGCAGGAACTGCAGCCCTTCCTTCATCAGGCCGGTCAGTTCCTCCTCGTAGCCGTTTTGGGGTTCGTACCTGTCAAGTGCGCGGTCCAGGTGCTTGTAGTATCTTTTGCAGCAGACCTGCCTCAGCAGCCTGTGGATTCTGCCTTCTTCGTAGGACCGGCTCAGCCTGCACCGTGTTTCCGCGTCTTCGGGGGATGCTTCGTCCGGTTCAGAAAGACAGTCTATCGCAAAATCGAATTCGTTGCAGTCCAGGACCGTGTATATGCCGTTCCCCCGCATCAGGTCGTGCATGAAGGTGGCCGCCATGCGCTTCAGCCTCGGATTCAGCCCTTCGATAAACTTGACCGGGAAATAGTACAGGGTGCATTGCCCCCATTTATGCCATCTCCAGAGCCTGAAGCGGAGCCTCCCGGCATCCTGTTCTATATTCACTCCAGTCTCATTTCCGATGAGACTGTTTACTGCATGGTACAGGGCGACAATGCGTTCTCCGACGGATTTGCCGGAAATGGGTTCCGGTTCTCCGTCGAGAAGTTTCACATAGCGGATATAAGAATCACGCAGGAATTCGTAGTTCTCCTGCGTGATAAGCTCATACTGTCCTTCCGCGCCCCATTCCTTGACCAGCGACTGTATCGCCTTCGCCTTGACGGGCGTGGTCAGAAAAGAATTACGGCCCCGCTTGGAGCCGCAATCCTTTCTTTCCTGTCCGTCCCGTAGCGGAAGCCCCGCTCTGTCTGCCCTATGATGAGCATTGAAAGCTGTTCCGACTGCTGTTCGTCCAATGGTACACATTTTTTCTTCTTTTTATGGTTGTCCTTTCCCATATCCCTTATCCTTTTGTCCCGATGGTGGTCTTGAACTCGTATTCCGCCATGTCCTCCCTGATGACCGGCCCGTGGACGGTTGCCGTCGTCAGTTCCGGGTACATGTTTGAATAATAACTCATGACCATGTCCGGCGTGAAATCCGCGCCCGGATCAGCCAGGGTCACATACTCCGTTCCTTTCTTGAACTTGAATGAGCGTGTCATTCCTTTTACTTCGAGTGGCATAATCTTACATTTGTTGGTTAGCGTTCTGGTATCTGTTTCCGTCATGCAGCATTTCCATCGGGAAATCGGGGTAATTCGCATACTCTTCCGGGTTGTAGCCCGGTTCGTCCTGTCCGTAAGCGAACTGTCCGTCCTCCTGCACCGCATATTCATCGTACTGCGGAATGTTTCCGCCTAAGCCGGCAGCCGGCTGTAGCGGCTGTGGAGCGGGTTGCTGTCCGTATGCGCCCGGTTGCGGATATTGTCCTCCCTGACCGGGATAAGGCTGCGCCTGGTATGGCTGTTGCCCTCCGGGATAAGGAGCCGTCTGCTGTACAGGCTGTCTCGGCGGTATCGGCTGCCTGACAGGCTGCTGCCCCCGGCTTGCCGGATGCGGTTGCGGCGGGATGTTCCCCGGCGCCTGTCCCTGTAACGGACGGGAGTGTGGCACAGGTTGCGGTTGCGGCTGC
>ENA-OPVK01000743-OPVK01000743.1-human-gut-metagenome-genome-assembly--contig:-NODE-743-length-22293-cov-2.132926_pt1 | contig 22293 bp, 19 predicted proteins | sample MGYA00241495_ERZ501982 | MGnify/ENA primary metagenome ERZ501982 (study PRJEB25962, sample SAMEA2042002) | human gut metagenome | biome: human gut; feature: human-associated habitat; material: faeces...
GAGATGGTACTCTTGTATTTGATGATAGTGAAATAGCTAAGCAACAAGCATCACTTCAAGCTATTAAAGAGATTGCTAATACTACAATGATTAATTATCTTACGACTATTAATCAAATTAAGCAGTCTATTAAGCAAGAAGCGTATGAACTTGCTAATATGAACGATCAGCGTGCAGGAGATATTCAAGCTCGTGCCGGTAAAGCTGTTACTGAGATGGGACTTAATCAGGCTCTAATGGGATCTGTGTGGTCACTTAAAATCTTTGATTGCTTCCGCTCTCGTGATATGATGGCTAATCTTGATGCTGCTAAAATTGCTTGGATTGATGGCTATGAAGGTTCTTATGTAGATCCTAATACCAATGAGATTGTTCAAGTTCGTGTAAATGGTACTGACTTTGTTAATTCTAATTTAGGTATCTTTGTTGGTAACTCTGCTGAACTTAATGAACAAGTACGTAAGCTTGAGGAAATTGCTTTTGGTGCTGCTCAAAATGGAAATTACGATGTAGCTGCTGAGGCTGTTTGTAATCATAACGTTGCTTCTTTACGCAAATATATTAAAGAAGCTGCCGAAGCTCAACGTCAATTTGAACTTCAAAAAGAAGAGATTCAAAAGAAGTGGGATGCTGAGATTGAACAAACTCGTGCTGCTAATGCGGAAGCTCAACGTAAATTTGAAGCTGAACAAGCTCAACTTGATCGCGATTCTAAGGAAGCTATTGCTGCTGATACTAATCTTACTAATATTATTATTACTGATGCTAAGCTTCAAGTAGATAAGAATGGTAATGATTATATTAGTGAAGATGAAGCTAATGGTAGTACTCTTGATGATTATCTTAAAATGACTAAGTTAAACTTAGATATTGATAGAGTTAATCTGGAACGTGCCAAGTTTGAGGAACAAAAGCGCATGAATCGTATTAACGCCAATAAGCCACGGAAGTCTTAATGTAGGCTCTTATTTTTGTTGAATTGAACAACTATATCGATTGAAATTTGGGTTCGTCAGAGGTCTTCATTTAAGCCTTAAAATGGCATAAATTAATTGGAATTTCAGAGAGCCGTGTGATAGGCGGTACTAATGCTGTTTCTAATAATATTTCTAATGCCATTTTTAATACATATATTATTATTACATTTGTCACTGTTATAACTTAATTTATAAAAGATAAAACATTATGCCAAATCCTATTGTTCCCGGTGGTGTTACTGATAGTAATACTACTAAAACTGCGGAAGAGATAGCTGCTGAACAAGCTGCTAAAGCTGCTAAAGAAGCAGAAGAAGCTGCTAAAGCAGAAGAAGAACGTAAGAAAGCAGAAGAGGAAGAAGCTAAACGTAAAGCTGAAGAAGAAGCTGCTAAAACTGCTACTCAAAAAACTGAAACTGAAACTGAAACTCCTACTAAGATTGTTCTTACTACTGATAATGGTGATGTTGAGTATGATCTTGATGCTGACGGTAATGCCGTTAAAGACGGAGAGATTGTTTATACTAAAGCTCAGTTAGATGAGTTTGCTGCTGCTGAAACTCAAGAGGAAACTATAGATGTTTCTGCTATTTCTGCTATTTCTGGTTTAACCCCGGTAAATGCTGATGGTACTCCTAAGCAATATGAAATGACTGTTGAAGGTCTTGCTCAACGTGATGCTGATATTGCAGAGCTTGCTAAACGTCAAGCTGAAAGTGAAGCTATCAACAATTTCTTCCGTACTAATCCGGATATTTATCAAGCTGCTCTTTACAAACAAACGTATGGTTCTCTTGAGGGTTTTGCTAATCATGTTGATTGGACTACAATGACCCTTGAAGATAAATCAGATGATCAGTTAGAAGCTGTTATTCGTTCTGCTGAAAAACGCAAAGGTACTTCTGATGCTCAAATCGAACGTATTATTCGTTTTTCTAAAGCTGATAAAGTATTAGCTGAAACAGCTAAAGAAAGTCTTGATTATCTTGCTGCTAATCAGAAACGTGAAATTGAAGAAGCTACTGCTCGTCAAGAAGCGCAATGGAAAGCTGAACAAGATGAACTAGATAAAGCTTATGGTATTACCTATGATGATCATGGTAAAGCTAAGGTACTTAATGTTCCTGATTCGCTTTATGATAAGATTGTTAATAAAGGTACTATTGGAGGTCTTACTATTCCGACAGCTGGTGTTAAGAGAACTGTAAATGGTAAAGAACAAATTCTTACTCGTAAGGATCTTGTGAAATACCTTACTGCTCCTGTTGTTGAAATTGGAGATTCTCTTTATACGCAAGCTCAAAAAGATGTTTTTGATATGCTTGCTGATAATGAAACGTTCGCTATGGTAGCACTGCGGAATTTACTTGGTGCTGATATTAGTCAACTTGCTGCTGCATCTATACGACAAGAGAATGTTCGTCGTTTGAACATTACTTCTGGTGGTAAACCTAAAGTTAAGGTATCTACCCAAGGCGGGGCGGCTAAAGTTAATCCTAATAGACGTCCTGTTGTTCCCGGTGGTATTGTTGATTCTAATAAATAATTATCGTAACTATGCTTAGAGAAATTGGAAAAAAACAGTATTCCAAAGAGGTTTATAGTGATGCCGATATGCTATTGAACTTTAATGTTCTTGGTGCTGTCGATTTGAATAAATCTCTTACTTATCTTTGGGGTAGGAACAGTAATCAATTCCCTCTTCTTTCTCTTACAGAAGGTCAAGGGAATATCTCTCGTAAGAAACCTATTAATGCTGGTGATACTCAGTATAAATGGAAGATTATGGGGAAACCAACTGTCACTTCCCCGATTGTGCGTTTGATTACGCCTACTCAAACCCCCGGTAAAGGGTTTATGTCTTTCAAAGCGGAGTTTCAAGATAACTGGATTCCTTATCAGTATTCTGCTATTACTCCTGACGGAAAGCACATGGTTCGTATGCAGACCGATGGTGAGCAAACTGCTTCCGGTGGATATATCTATGAAATGATTATCCTTGGTGGTAATCCTGATGAGTTTATTGATCTCAGCAATTTTGAGAGAGGTAAATATTGGGGCATGGGTGCTCCTACGATTGCCGGTGAATTATCTACTGGTTCTCGTTCTACTGCTGAATCTTGGAGTGAAATGACTAACCAATTTGGTTTCCATAGATTCTCCAAAATTATTACCGGTAATATTGCTAATATCGTAACCGAGTTTGAACTTGATTATGATGATGGTTCTAAAGGTACTCTTTGGATGCCTTATGAAATGCGTCAGTTCGAGTTCATGCGTAGACGTTTGTTAGAAGAGGATTTGTGGTTCTCTGCTTACAACCGTGATATTAACGGTGTTATTCATAATCAAGAAAAACATTCAAATAAACCTATTCCTCGTGGTGCTGGTGTTCGTGATATTCTTATCGCATTCGGTAACTACTTCGAATACTCATTCATGACTATCGAGCTTATTGATATGATTCTTTCTCGTATCTTTGAAGTTCGTAACGATATTGATTTGAGTAACAAAAATATCGTTCTTTATACCGGTAAAGGTGGTTCTAAAATGTTCCAACAGTGTATTAAGAATGAAGCTATCGGAAATGGTTACTTTGATAAGTTAGGTTCTGAGGAGATTCAAAGCCGTGGTGGTATCCTTTCTTATGGTGCATACTTCAATCAGTATAAGCACTATTCCGGAGCTACCGTTTCTGTTAAGGTTGTAGATTTGTTTGATACCGGTTCTCGTGCCGAAATGGATCGTAAGAATGGTCGTATGTATGGTGGCTTCCCTGTTACCTCTTATACGATGGTGTTCTTGGATCACTCTATTGATAACACGAGTGGTGAAGCAAATATTCAGTTGGTTTGTGAAGAGGGTCGTGAATATTTGTACGGTGTTTATCAAGGTATTACTCCGCTACCTAAAGAGTGGGGTGCTTATAGTAAGATGTTATCTACTAGAGAGGATATTGCTACTTATGAGGTTATGTCTTCACAAGGTATCAATATGCTTAATGGTACTACTTCTTTCTGGGCTGAAATGATTTTTGAATAAGCGTACATTACGATTATTGTAAAGTATAAACTTACTAAAGTATAAACTATATGATATACTCACGCAAAATAACCTTAGCGTTAAAGCTGAATCCGACTATGTTTCAAGTCGTGAATCAGAAAAGTATTGGTGCTTTCAATACTATTTTCGGTCCGAGCATTAAAGCGGTTCTTACTCTATCTAGTAAAACTGCTGAAATGGCTTCTATACTTCCTACGATCATTGGAGCTTCTGCTGATAGCCGTAACGTAAACTTTCAAGACCTCGTTTTAAAGCATCTTAAAAACTCAACTGTTGAAGTTCCCGCTCAAGGTTATGAGCTTGAAACTGGTTGGGAGTTTTCTCTTAACGATCCTGTTAAACGTGATGCTATTCTTGATTGGGCTAAAAAGAACAGTATTAATACTGAGGTTGCTCCGAATAAATTAGAGAAAGCTATCTTTGATGCTATGCTCTTTGGTGAAGGTACTGCGGTTCATGAAGAGAATCTGTATATGTACATGACTCCTATTAAGCCGCAAGATTATATTCTTTGGCGTCTTGCTCTGCTTACTTCTACTGTTGCTAATAAACCGGAAGATGTTGAGAAATCTACTAATATTCGGTTTTACTTACATAGTATCGAAGATGTTAAGCGTATGAAAGATGCTAAGACTAAAGCTGTTGTTAATACTGCTACTAAGTTGGCTCAGTTGTTCACAGGTGATGAGTCTTCTTATAAACGTATTAGAAATATGCTTATCTGTAATGCTCCTGCTGATACTCTACAGATTATTAAAATGGAACATGGAGATTTGCAGACGGCTGTAGCTGAACTTTCTCAAACGAATGCAGATGCGTTTATTTCTCTGTTTGATAACAAGAATGTAGAAGCAATGGCCCAAGTCTATAAGTTACTCGCCGCTCAAGTCATTACGAAAGACGGTGATAATTACTTTGACACTGTGCGTCCGGAAGTAGTTCTTGGTTCTTCCATTGAGGGTGTTATGGCTTTCTTAGCTGCTCCCGAAAATGTTGAATATAAAGCACAACTTTTCACTGCTTATAAGGCTTCGGTTATAAACTAACAAAATAGTGTCAGTATGTATAGTAGTTGTAAAGAAGCACATATTGCTGTAAACGATAAGATTCAGCAGATTAATGCTAATAGGCAAGAATCTATTCGTCCGCAGTATATTGATATTGCTCTTAATGAAGCTATTGACGTACTGCTTACGCAAAAGATTAAAGCCTTTGAAGAGACTGGTCGTTATTACGATGATTTGCAGGTGCTAAAGACTACATATAGAAGTCCTCTTTACCTTCTCGCAAATGAGGGTAATAGAGGCTTCGCTTTTTTACCTGCGAATTACCTACATGGTGTCTCTTATGATGCAAGTGTTATATATGATAAGTTTAAACGTTATCGAGCAACTGAATCTGTTACTACTAGGATTTACGTTGTTAATATCAGTGAGCTATTTAAAACTATTCCCGGTTATATAGAAGATTTCGTTATTCAAATCGGTAATGATACTGTTACGTTTCATTATTCTGCTAAGATCTATCGTAAAGAGGGTCTATTTGAATATATCAACTATATGCTCTCCATATTGCTGCGAAAAGGTTACAATGTGACTTATGAACGCTACAATAACGAGTATTACCCCGAATCACTAGTGTTTTACTTCGATACGCCACAGCTAATTGTAGTTGGAGATAAATATACTATTAAGTTAGTACAATTTGACTACAAGCGTTATTCGGGCTTATACGAGGTTATCACTTCTGACGGAGTGATTACAAAGGTGCGAGAGAGCAAACCTGCGGGTATGGATTTAGTTTCTGATGTTCAGCGTAGGGATATGCTTCAAACGTATCATAATCGTCTTAATAGACACATTCATCCTATATGTACGATAGAAAGTAATAGGGTTTTAGTAGATATGGATGATACGTTTGTGATTACTGATGTTGCTATCACATATCTTAGACAACCTACTAGGTTTGATATTGTAACTGATATTGCTACTGAACTTCCGTTTAAAACCGAGATTATTAACCTTGCTACACAGAAGCTTCTTGGTAAACTTAAAGATGAAGGTTATCAAATTGCTATAAATGAAAGTAATTCTTTAAAATAAAACGTTACTATGAGAATTGTAAGTTACGGAAAAACATTTGTCGATAATGTTACTGTTGATACTAAGTTATCTAACGGTCAACTCGGCATTTGTACTGCTTATGGTACTGCTTTGCCTACTACTGGTAGACCTGAGCCGTTTGTAATTATGTCTGCAATTCCTACTAAGGACGGTGGATTTATGAATCAACGTGGAGTGGATATTAATCCTTTTAACTTCACTTATAACGTTCGTAAATATACGGAAACAGATCAGAAAGAAACTATTATTCTTAAAGGTCTTACGAATCCGGCACTTAAGCCTGCTGAAGGTATTGTATATAATGCAGATGCTGAGTTCTGTGGTGCTATTGAAATTTGTTCTTCTGAGGAGTATCGTCATGGTTTGACGGTTAATCCTAATCCTCAGATTGTTCAAATACCTGTTCGGATTCATGCTACTGATACCGTTGATCGGTTGGTAGAGAAGATTAAGAAGAATCTTAGTCTTACTGCTTATAACAAAGAGTTATTTGATATTACTATCGAGAAAGCTGATAGTGCTGTTCAGATAACCGTTGTTGCTAAAAAGCCTACTAAATTGACGATGAACGTATTCGGTATTCTTGCCGATCAAAAAGCCAATGGTATTATTACCGTTAAACATACGAAGTTATCTGGTTTCTTGGCTGATGTTGCTCTTAGTGATGAAGACCTTCGTTATTCTCTGATTAACATGGGTTGGAATCCTCATGATGAGTGGCAGAAAGCTTGGGGTATTGGTGACCCGAAAGTTGGCTTTGATAAAGTCGCTTATCTTGTTATTTCTACGGCTGAGTTTAATCAATTCCCTGAGATTGCCGCTGATAACAATAGTCCTCGCAAATTCCAAATCATTGTTGGTACGGAAGCTGTGATCGATGCTGTTGTAAATAAACTTGAAGCTATTAAGACTTTAGCTAAAAATTCCGGCGATAATGCCATTTCTCTGAATACTGCAACTGACTAAAGTTGCTTGGAAAACTACGCAGTGCTTAACGGTTCTGCGTAGTTATATTTGTTTAAACTTAATGCTATGGAATGTAATATTAAAATTGTCAAGTTAAAACAAGTTCTTCCTCTTGGTACATTTCCTAAGCGTGAGCATAACGTTCGATTCTTCTATCATCGTACTGATGGTTGTTACTATATGTATGATGAAAAAGGTTGCGAAATTAATCTAACTACTGATGGTAATATTATTGCTATTGATAGAGAGTTGATTGTTGGTAGTGAGTCTTTGACTGATGACACTCTTGTTTGCATTGGTCTTAAAGCTAATTATGTGCATCCTAGTCGTGGTGTTAGAAATAATACTTGTGGTTGTCAAGATACATATATTCGTGCTTGGACTTACATCAAAGATCTTCAAGATTTTATGCAGTCTGGTCATATCGAACGTGATTACTATAGAGTTACTTTAGTTCCTTCTCCTGAAGAGGGTGGTATTGTTGGATGTAGTGGTTCTGCTATTGTTCCTGATGAAAACTCAGATGGCTTCCGTTTTCAATTTGAAGCTGGTAGTCGTGTTGAACTTTATGCTAAACCTGTTCAAGGTTATCACTTTAAAGGCTGGAAAGAGTTCCATACTAATGAGATTATGTCTATTAGTCCTAATTGGTCTTTTACTATTAAGAAAGATATGGATTTGATAGGCGTATTTGAAAAGGATGAAACTCCTATTGAACAATTCTATATTAATGTCAATGCTGATCCGGCTAATGCAGGATATGTAGTTGGTGCCGGAACATTCCCAAAAGGTACAAGGCATTCTATAACAGCTGCGGCAATTCAAGGGTATCATTTTACTCATTGGACTGATAGTTTAAATCGTATTGTTTCTACTAATCTTCAATATGATCTTGTTGTTGAGAAAGATGAAACTTATACTGCACACTTCGAGCTTGATGCTCCTGTTATTGAGGAGTACAATGTAACTATTATAACTAATCCTGCTGATAAAGGTTCAGTTAGCGGTGGCGGTACTTATAAGTCCGGTCAAACTGCAATAATTGTTCCTAGTCCGGTTGAGGGTTGGGCTGTTGATACAGTTACTGCTTCTGGTGGTAATCTTGTAGATAATGGTAATGGTACATATAGCATCGTTGTTACACGAGATCTTACGATTACGGTAAACTTTAAAGAAGCTATTCGTTATTTCACGTTTAGTATCGTGGCAGATGCGAATGGTTTAGTTCGATATAAAGATATTAATGATGCTTGGTCTCAATGGGCAGAAAGACACGAAGTCACTGCTCCGGAAAAGACTATTGTCACTATCGCTGGTAAAGCTAACGGCGGTTATGAATTTGAAAAGTGGGTAACTCCTACTGGTGCTAATCTTCCTAATAATGAAAACAATATCATTGTTGAAGAAGGTCTGCATCGCAAAGTTTATACTGCTTATTTTAAGAAAACTTACATTCCACCTGAAACTCATATTGTTAATATCACTGCTGGTTCTAATGGTAAATGCAAATATAAGATTGGCTCTGGTGAATATTCAGAAGCTGCATCTTCGCATTCTAACATTAGTGTTACTGACGGTGAAACAATTGAAGTATTAGGTGTTCCTGATAGTGGTTATTCTTTTGAACAATGGAATATTGGTGGAACTACTTCTAACTCTAATCCTTATTCAAAGGTTATCACTGAGAATGTAGATTTCTCTTGTACGTTCGTAGAGATTCCACCGGAAGAAGTTACTATTACGGTAGGTTCTGACGGAACTAATGAAACTCGTTATCGTATAGGTGATGGTTCTTGGTCTAGTTGGTCTACTTCTGAACACACGTTTAAAACTGCTGTAGGTTCGATTTATTCAGTTGAAGCTCGTGCAGTTGGCAATTACAAGTTCAGAGAGTGGAATACAAGTGGTGCAAAGGTTTCAGATAATCCTGCAACATTCACTGCTAAAACCGGAACGAATGCAACGCATATTGCTACGTTCGACCAAGTGATTATGCGAACGCTAACTCTTACTGCTGGAACGGGTGGTAAATGTCGCGCAAAGATCAATGGAAGTTGGAGCGACTATTATAGTGGCACAAAGACTTACTCTAATATTGTGGACGGAACTACTGTTTCTGTAGAAGCATTAGCAGATAGCGGCTATCATTTTAAGGAATGGATTGATTCGGGTGCACCCTCGACTACTTCACGTGATATTGTCATGAATGACTCTAAATCTATTGAAGCTCGTTTTGAAGTTGATGCTCCTGATAAATTCCAAGTTACCTATGAAGCTATTCCTAATGGAAGTGCTACAATGGAAGGTGCTGGTACTTATAATGATGGTGATACTTGTACGATTAAAGTTAATGTAAGTCCGGGTTATACTTTAAATAAAGTGCTTGTTGATGGTGTTAAAATCACTCTTAACAGTAACAATCAGTATAGCTTTGTGGTTGAGAAAAACATTAAGGTTACTATTGAATGTGATCTTATTCCTGAACCCACACATTATACACTTACAGTTAAAACGGAAGACGAAGGTGTAGCTCAAGGTGGTGTTGGTATCAATAAAGAATCTAATTTAGGAGTTGAAACTGCTGAATTTGAGGATGGTACTGTTGCTACTATTCATGCTACAGCTGCTGAGGGTTATAGCTTTGGCGGTTGGTGGAAAGATGGAGTTAAGATTTCTGACGATGTAACTCTAAGTGTTACTGTTGATGCTGATAAGACTTATATTGCTAAGTTTACTCAAGATCCATATCTCGAATTAGATAAGACTTCTCTTACTTTCGAGGCTGCTGGTGGAACTCAAACTGTTAATGTTACTTCTAACGTCGAATGGACGGTTTCATAATTAGGGAGGGGGTACTAAGATGGCTATTGCTTCTTGGCTTACCCCTGCCGCTAAGAGTGGTACGGGTAATAAAACGGTTGGTTTAACTGCGAGTAAGAATACTGCCGAAAGTAGAACTACGGTTGTTACCGTTACTGCCGGTGGTATTACGAAAACTATTAATTGTACTCAAACGGAAGCTGATAAGTTTACTATTAAGATTTCAGCTTTAACTACTAATAGTTCAGGAACTACTATCACAAATGTTGGTGATTGTTCTATTGGTTCATCCGCTACAGGTGGAGTTAAAGAAGGAACTTATTATCGTGATACACAAGTCACATTGACTGCTAAAGCCGCTCCTACTGGGTATGATTTTGTTGGTTGGTATGAAGGCTCTAATCTTGTTTCTACAAGCCTTTCTTTTAGTGTTACTTTAACTGCTAATAGGACTCTTGTTGCTAAATATAAGATTAAGAGTTACACTGTTAATGCAACTTCTGAAGATACAAACAAAGGTACTGTAAGTCCTGCTGGTCAAACTGTAGAACACGGTGCTAATGCTACTGTAGTTGCAACTCCTAAGGCTGCTTATAATTTTGCTGGTTGGTACAATGGAACAACTAAAGTATCTAGCAATGCTTCATATACATTTGCTGTTACTGCCAATATCAGCTTAACTGCTAAGTTTACAATTAAGACTTTTACAACTACTACTGCTAATTCAACTGGTGGTACAGCGAGCGTTAATAAGTCTAGTGTAGAATACGGTGGTTCTGCTATTTGGACGGCTACTCCGAGTACTGGCTATAATTTTAGTAAGTGGTCTAATGGTTCTACTACTAATCCTCTGACAGTTTCTAACATTACTGCCAATACTCATATTACTCCGGTATTTGTTCTCAAGTCATATACTGTAACTTGGAATCCTAATGGTGGTACTGTAGATCCTACGTCAACTACTAAGACTCATGGTTCTACTTTAGGCACATTACCTACTCCGACAAGAGCTGCTGATGCTCAATACACTTATACATTTAAGGGTTGGTTTACAGCTACAACGGGTGGTACTCAAATATCTGCATCTACTACTGTAACAGGAAACGTTACTTATTATGCTCAGTGGACTGCTACTCCTAGAAGTTACACTGCAACATTCAATGGTAACGGTGGTGGTACTCCTAGTCCATCAACTATTACTAAAACGTATGGTTCAGAATTAGGTACTCTTCCGACTTGTTCTAGAACAGGTTATACATTCCTCGGTTGGTATACAGCATCTAGTGGTGGTACGAAAATTTCATCTGTTACTAAGATAACTGGTACTGTTACCTATTATGCTCAATGGTCTATTAATAGTTATACTTTAACCTATAATGTTAACGGTGGTAATGCAGTAAGTCCTGCTTCTAAGAGTGTTCAATACGGAAGTGCTTATGGTACTTTGCCGACGCCTACTAAGAATTCGGATGCTGAATTTACTTATGCATTTGCGGGTTGGTACACTGCTTCTAGTGGTGGAACGCAAGTTACTGCTAATACGACAATGGGTGCAGGTAATACTACAATATATGCACATTGGACTGCAACTAGACGGAGTTATACGATAAATTATCAAACAACATATGGGTCTTTGAATAGGACTAGTCAATCTGTTGCTTATGGGTCGAAAGGCTCTTGTACTTTGACTATGCCTGCAAATGATGCTCAGTACACTTATACTTTCCAAGGCTGGTATACTGCTGCTAACGGTGGTGGAACTAAGGTTGGTTCTTCATTAACTTTAGAAACACCGAGTGTAACAGGTGCTGCTACTTATTATGCTTATGTGACCAGAGCTGTTAATAGGTACACCTTTACATTTAACGCTAATGGTGGTAGTACTCCTTCTTCTTCATCTATAACTAAAGATTATAATGAAGCTATTGGAACGTTACCTACTTGTTCAAGAGCTGCGGATAATACTTATACGTATGCGTTCGCAGGTTGGTTCGATACTGCTGCCGCTACTGGTGGTACTAAATTAACTACGACAACTAAGGTTACTTCTAATAAGACTTGGTACGCTAGATGGACTGCAACTTATAAGAATTATACGGTTACTTGGAATGGTAATAGTGGTATTCCTAGCAAGTCTAGTAGTTCATTCCATTACAATGACGCTTTAGGAACTCTTCCTACTGCTACAAGAACTGGATATACTTTCAAGGGATGGTCTACGTCAGCTAGTGGTTCTGTTAATGTAAGCACAACTACCAAAGTTACTGGTAATGTTACTTACTATGCTGTATGGCAAATTAACAGTTATATACTGACTGTAACTGCGGGTACAGGTGGTACTGCTAGTGGAGGTGGTACTTACAATTATGGTGAAACTGCTACATTAAAGGCTACATCGTCTGCCGGTTATCACTTTGTTAAATGGAGTGATGGTAATACGAATGCTAGCAGAACTGTTACTGTTACTGGAAATGCTACTTACACTGCAACGTTTGAACAAGATCCTTATTTGAATCTTGATAAAACTAGTTTAACGTTTGAAGCTGCTGGTGGTACACAAACTGTCAAAGTAACTTCTAATGTTAATTGGACTGTTTCTTAAACTTTTGAATGTTCCGCTACGCTTTGCAGACCCCAGTAGGGGAATAGCTTGTGGGGCGTGCGGAACTTCAAACTTTTTTACGAATAATTAAATTATTACTGTTATGGTTAAAGATTCTGCTTTGAATGAAAGAGCAACTGCTGTTGAAATTGGTGGTTTAGTTGATGGAGTTGGTGCACCTGTTATGCGTGCCGGATATGCTTTGAAAGCTAAACCGAGTTGGATCACTTTAAGTGCTGTTGAGGGAACTGGTAACTCTCAAGTAGATGTTACTGCTCCGGTTTATAAAGGTCGTAACGGGCGTTCCGGTTTGATTACCGTTGCTGTTGAAGATTTGACTGAAAATGTTACTTTGCAGCAGGAAGGTTCTACGATTTGGGATGTTACTACTCAATCGTTAGCTTTCGTTAAAGGTGGTGAAGCTAAGAAGTTCATTGGTAACTCCAATTTAGCTGCTATTACGTTTGCTGTTGATTCTGACGCTTCTTCTTGGTTGACTGCCGGTAAATTGGTCGTAAATAAGAAAGAATATAATTCTGGTGCTGAGATTGAAGGTGATCCGGGAGCAGATGATGTTTACGCTTTCGAAATTACGTTTACCGCTGCTGCTAACCCGACGGTTAACACTCGTACCGGTAATATTACCGTAAATGGTCAGAAATATACTGTAACTCAAGCTGCCGGTGATGCTACTCTGTCTGTATCTCCGACTGCATTGACTTTCGCTGCTGCGGGAGAAACTAAACAGATAACGATTACTACGAATACCGCTTGGACTATTTCGTAAGTCGTCTGTTGATTTAATTATGGGTCTGATAGGTGCTAAGGTGCCTATTAGACCTTTTGTCGTATAAACAAATATCTAAAGATATGATTAAAAAAACATTTACCATCACACCTGAATCAGGAAGTAATAACGGTAGTATAAGTATTAATGCTAAAGCTAATACTGATATTAATTCCGTTCAAGAAACAATTGCTATTACAGGGGGGGGTGGTATAAATAAATCAATTAATTTACTTCAAAAAGGTTATGTTGATGTTTATACTGATTGGGCTAAACGAGTTGATTCTAATTGGAGTCTTGAAGGTGATTTTATATTTCCTGATGTCTTTTATGGTAAAGGTACTACAACACAATCTATAAAGTTTCCTGTTGATAAAGTTTGGATTTATGATGGAAAAACATCAAAGCTCAGTCCTAGTATATCTGGCGCTCTTATAGATTTAGCAAGTAATAGACAAATTAATAGATCTATTGCAACTGATAAAACTTATAATTATAAACTCAATGATAAAATTATAAAAGCTAATGGTTGTTGGGTCTTTAGTGTTGTTCTTAATAGAAATATTGTTAATAATGATTCTATAGAATTATATACTGGTGATTCTAGTACTTGTGAATTATGTGTTAATGATTTTCAACTTAGGCTTGCTACAGGTAGTCCTAATATATCTGAATTTGAAGTATATCTACAAACTCTTGGTTGGACGGTTGAAATTATTAATAATAATCAAAACAATTGGATTAAGTTTAAGAGATATGCTAATGATTATGCTTCTGTTCCTTTGTTTGTGAAAATGATGAGACAAAAATCCGAGCCTAATGTTAGTGATACTTGTAATCTTGTAATAGCATAAAATAACCTTGTTAGTTTTAAAAATTCCAGTGGTGATACTACCTATGGTTTTAGATTTTATATGATTTAAATTATGGAAGAAACAATTATTTTTAATCTTTTTAATTCTATAAGTTTTGCGTTTATTGCCATTGTGCTTTTAACTACTTATGGCATTAATGAGATTATCACTAAGATTACTAAAAAGAAACTACCGAGATACTTCAAGTCTCTTGTTAGCTTAATCGTAGGTATTGCAACTATGGTGCTTTACTTATACAAATTAGATGCTTCATTGGAAACAGTGCTGCTATCTTTTCTGATATGCACCTTTGGGTATGATTTAATTATCAAACCTATACTCAAAGCTATAAAACGGCATTTTGCTGATTCTAAAAGCGTATGATCGCGAACTAAAGGAGTGCTACTGCTAAATTGCGTAGTACTCCCTTTTGTCATATCAAGGAAAATCATTGCTCGCTTAAATCATCGACTAAACGTTCTATTAATGATTTAAATTCCTTTAGGTATGACACCTGTGACTTATACTAATTTGAATAAGCTCTTATTAATTAGAGATATTCAAGAGATTGCTAAAACTTATATCAATGATGATAGAAGTTATCGTTGGATTTGGAAGAACAAAATTGCTGACGTATATCATATTGGTTATGTAACTTTTATGAATTACATTAGTGTTCCCCTCTATTAATGCAAAGATTGACGAAGCTATCGCTAAGAAGAAACGTTGAATATAATGTTCAACTATTGAGTATTAATGTTCATGTTATAAATCATTTCATTGTTATCAGTACTAATAGTAATATATTTGTTGTGCATCTCAATGTCGAGGTGCATTAAAACAAATTAATGCTATGAATACTGAAAACGAAACTGGTGTTAAAGTTCCGAAAGGACAAATTAACTACAACACTGTTGCAGGTTCTTTAGGTCTTGCTGCTTTTTGCAGGACTTGGATTGAGAAATTGGTTAGGTAACGGTAATGGTTCGGTTGCTGCTGGAGCTACTGCTGTTGCTGAAACTCAATTAGTTTCTGGTCTTATGGCTGAACTTGCTAAAGAGAAGTCTGAACGTTATGCCGATAATGTAGGTATAAACACGTTTAAAGAAGCTTTAGCTTTAATCAAAGAAGAACGTGAAACTCGTCAAGCTAACGACAAGATTATATTTGAAACTCTTGCTCGTTTGGATAAGGAATCTGCACTTAACAAACAGGATATTGAAAACTTCAAGAAAGAAGTCGTTCGTGAGTTCAGTGATGTTCGTCACGATTTCAAAGCTGCTATCGCTCTTGAAGCTGAACGTAGAGAATCTGCTGATAAACGTATTTTCGATTATGCAAATTGCAATTTCGTTAAGTACATCAAAAAGATCAATGCTGCGGAGATTTGTCCGGTTGTTGAGTTAGCGGTTCGTACTGCTGGTCCTGCTGTTCCGGATCCTAACGCTCCTACTACAACTCCACAAGCTTAATCTTAAAGTAGTATGACTAACGCAGAACTTGTTGCAGTAGCTGTTGGTAAATGGCTAACACCAATCGTTAAAACTATTGGAGGTGGGATTAAGATTCCTGTTACTTCTGGTATCGGAAAGTTTATGGGTAGTGTTTTTGGTTTAGACCTTTCTACTTATAATCTTCTGAATGAATTAGATTTTATTATAGAGCCTACACTTGATTATATTATTAAGCCTCAGTTGGCTAAGTTATCTAAGTTCATACCTGATGAGCAGATTCCTAAAGTAGTTAATAGCTATCTTGATGCAGCTATTTCTAAAGCTACTGCTAAAGGTTCTGTGAATCTATTTGGTTTTGAGTTCGAAGCTACTGCTTTTCAAAATCTTAAACGTGAAATTGATAACTCTCTTAAAAATAATGTAAGTCATGATGAAAGACCCGCATGAGCATAGTGATATGCCACACGAAAGTGAAGATGTAAGAAAGAGGGATTGTCGAAAGTATAAAGAACTCTACGGAAAACATTTTACTAAAGACCTATGTGAATGGGCTGTTAAACGTATGGAGAATCGTAATGGTACTACTCACCATTATAGTCTTGATGAAGTCAAATCTATTTGGCACAAATACAAGATGAATGATCTCCATAATGCTAACTGGTATGATGTTATGTATGTAATGAATATGGCTTACGCAGATTTCTATGGTCGTTTGTTTACCGAACATCATGAATGTGCTATGTATGCTTATCTTTACATTAGTGATCCCGACGGTTACGAAGGTATTGCTTTCCAAAGATGGTTAGCTGATATTAAAGCTCAAGACGATGAAGTGCCTTGGCAGAGATTCATCTAATTAGTTTTGGTCGCAGGTGTTATTTATATCAAGGCAATTTTAATTATTCCTAATCCGACTACTGGTTCCGCTGGTAGTCGGATTTTTTTGTTTATAGCAACTTATTCAAACACGCAAGTATGAATTATAAAACACATTGTGTAATGAGTGGTATTTTTATTGCTATATTGAACTTGATTGGTGTTATTGTTTCATCTATTGGTGTTGTCTTCGTAAAAGAATGGATTGCTAAGAAGAGACGTAAGGTTGTTACTAATCTTCTTACATCTAAAGCAGAATGTTGGATGCAACTCGATAAAATAGCCTCAAACATTAGAGAATCTCTTAATGCTAAAGGTGTTTACATTGCATACTTTCATAATGGTGGTAAGTTCTGTAATGGTATTAATATGGATAAGTTTACTGTTATCGCAGAAGATTACGATATTAGTATTACAGATCCTTATAAGAATCGTTATAAGAATGTTCTTACTTCTATTATGCCTTATACTATTCTACGCTTATACAGAGATAGTAAGTACATTTTCCGTATGAGTGCTTTGGCAAAGTATTATTCTAATATGTATGTTGGAGATCTTCGTTCACGTGGATGTAATACTGCTATTAGCATTCTTATTCGTGACTTGAAAACTGATATGCCTATTGGCTTTCTTAGTGCTGAGTTCGAGCTTGACTTTGAACCTGACGCTGAAATGATGCAAACATTCTGGAAAAATCACAATCGTATTTCTCGCAATATGACTATGGTTATAGATGCGACAGAAGATACCATTAAAAACTAAAATACCATGACTGTTATTTACGCAAGAACTAGTCTGCCATCAAGGTGTGGTAGAGGTTTCAAAAATCAAAAGAACGTTATTAGAGTTACTAACCGGTATACTAATGCTGGTCCGTGGCACGGGGTTGTTCCCGTTAAGAATCGTCCTATTATGATCATAGGTAGTTCTGATACTCCTGAACTTGAATTGTCTACTAATCTTCTTAAATTTATCCCTAGAGGTGAAACTAAGGAGCTTGGTATTACTACTAACAAATCTTGGCGAATTGTTTAATGTATTATTATGGCAACACTTAATCAATTAGGAAGTAAGATTTCTAATATATTAGGTAAGCCCGGTGATCATAGCATTCAAGAAAGAGCCAAAGATGCTTGTAAGGCACTCTTTGCTACTTTTATTCGTCAGAGTATTGAGCGCAATGGTGTAGATGAGGTGCTTAAAGTTAGCTTTAATGTTCCTCTTATCTGCGTTCCGCTTACCGATATAGAAAACACATATGCGGGAATTGGTGCTAAAGATATGGTTCTTACTACTGAGCATCGAGTTCCTACACCTTTACGTATGCCTAATGATGCACCTTTTCTTCATGTTTATACTCAACATGATGACGGGAGTCTTATTACATATAAGTACGCTAATAATAGCGTAGTTCCGCTCCTTACCACAGTCTATTCCCCTACTGGGGTTTGGGGAGTGTATCAAATCGTTAATGGTAAACTTAAAATTATTATCAAAAATACTCTCAAAAACTTTGGGATTGATGCTAAAAATTATAAGTTTGTAACAATCGTGTATGTAGCTGAAAATCCTGCTGAGGTTATCACTATGTATATGGAAGATGATGGTCAAGATATTGAACTTCCACTTCCTGCTGATATGATAGAACGTATAACTTATGAGGTTCTTAGAACTGAATTTGGTATTAAGCCTACAGAACACGAAGTTAAGATTATTAGTGATGCAACTTATGCTCCTAATGATCCTAATGGTACTCAACGTTTAATCCATAATAAAGTAGAATAAACTATATGGAATCCATGCACTATTACCACGACTATCTCGAACAATGTTACAACACTATCGAGAAATTAAGTACTGATCTTCATAACATTTATGTTAGACGTAATAATCTAGCTAATATCTGTTATGCTAATCTGAATCTTCTTGAATCGAATGGAATAACTAAAGAGATTATTGATGATCTTATTTTAGGTAAACGAGTTAAAGGTGTTAAGCTCTTACGTAAACTTAATTGGAGTGACGAAGCTAAGGCAGTATCTCTTCGTATTACGTTCAATCGTTTTGTTTATCTATCTACTATTCGTATTCCTAAACTTCTTGCTATTATTAGATATTATGATTGGATGTGTCGTATTCCTTATCCGATATTTAATCAAATACAAAGAGGTCTTAATAAGTCTCTAATTGAGAATCTTATTCGTGGTGATAGTGTTTCTTTAGGTACTTACATTGGTAAGTTTCAAGTTCAACGTGCTGTTGCTAGAGAATCTGTTGATTGGGCTGCTTCGTTTCGTCTTAGGGATGAGATGATTGCTGCTGGTATCGAAGTTAAGAGTTTTCTTAATCCTTATGGTAAGAATTGGCACGTTAAATCTGATAATCCGTATTATTGGTTCTGTAAATGGATACGTCATAATATGGGTGTTGATGTTGTACCTAATCAAATATTCTATAAATTTAAACCTAATCATTGTCATGTAAACATTATGACTAGTGATAAGGTGCTTAGGCATAAATCTATAGAAGAAGTTATTAAAGCGGATAATCTTGCATTTGATGCTAAACTCAAATACATGATTGAACATGATAAAACTATTATGGATAGGTATCCGCCTACTAAAAGCAAAAGAGAACGTATTAAAAACAATGAAGTAGATGAATACATTAGACCAAAACTTGATTAGTTCTAGTGTTGTTATTCATAGGATTATAGAAGATTATGATGTTCATTCTATGGACTTTATGACTCGTATTCCTACTTGGATATGTGAAGCTCTTGCTGATTTAAATATTCAACAGCATCTTATTAATGTTGGTAAAGTTATCGACTTTGATGAGTATCGTTGTGAGATTCCAGAGGGTTGTGAGAATATACGTCTTGTTACAATTAATGGTAAACGTGCGGATTTTACTACTAATCCTGCTCCATTTGAGCATGATGATGGAAATTATATACCGCTCGCCATTTCATTCCCGATAGGGGTAAACCTTACAGAGAATGTCGTTTTTGACTTCATACAGACGATCTCCGGCAGTTTATACACGTATTCGATTAACGGGTCGTATTTACATCTGAATGTCAGAAAAGGCACGCTGGGCATCTTATTTCACGGGTTGCCAATGACACTTGACGAGATTCTTAAAATCAATGTTCCTCTTATACCTAATAATGATGTTCTTATTGATGCTCTAAAGAACTTTGTTATGATGCGTATTCTTCAACGTAATTACAGGCATCCAGTTTTAAATCTTAGAGATAGTAATCCTTATACTAATCCGGCACTTGCTTACGATAATGTTAAAATTAAAGTTCGCAATGCTTGTAATAGACTTACTAAAGATAAACGTGATGATTGTAGTAGATCGTTATTAAACTTCTTAAATATGAAAAACCGTTATGTGAATTAATTATGAATATAAATGATGGTTTATATCCTAATGCTAATCCCGGTGCAGTCAGAAATGGTGTTAAGTCATTTGCATTAAATATAATGTATAATGATGATGGTAATACTCTGATTAACGAGAATGGTTTTGAGGTTTATAAAAAAGACTTAGACGTCTACGGAACTTTAGTTGGTAAAATTGAAGTTCCGTTAGGCGTCATTTTGTTTTTTAAAGGTACTCCCGATAAAATAGTTTATATATATCAAACAACTAAAGATAAAGATGATATTAAAACTATTGTATTTCAAGGTAACTTTAATTTTACTATAGATCATCCTATTAGTGGTACATTTACATATATTGATGAAACTAATTTATTTATAACGTTTACAGAAGGCGTTTCTAGTGATAATGAAACTCGTATTCTATATATTACTGAAGCTCAAAGTAAATATAAAGGGTATATTGAAAATCCTATTATTGAAGATAATGTTACTACAATTACATTTAAAGAAGGTTTTGAATATATTCTTAATCTTATTCCTGATATAGTATTTCCCACATTAGATGTTAATATTATTGCTGGAGGTCTTAAAGCTGGAGGTTATCAATTCGCAATATCTATTAAATTACATGATGGAACATATAGTGATTATTCTCTATTATCTCCTGTATATTATGCCGCTCCTGATTATGGTGAGAACATTGCTATAAGCGATGTAACTAAAAAGGGATTTAGATTTAAATTTAGTAAAGCAGGTACTTACAAATTAGCTATAGTATATAAAAGTCCTACTACAGAAGAATGTTATGAAACTTTTGAAATTAATATTCCATCTGTTAATAGTACTTTTGATTTTACTACTATATCTAAGATGAAATCTATTTCTATAGATGATATAATTATAAGTAATACCGCTTATACTAAAGATGAAGCTCAAACATCTTTTGATGGTTATCTTCTTAGAGGTAATGTTGTTACTCCTGAATATAAAGATATTACTGATTTCTTCACAAGTATTGATGGTGAACTTCTTCTTCAAAAAATTAAAATTGATTTTGTTAAGTTTGCTGAATTTAGTGGTGTAAAAGATTTTGTTAATACTTCTATTACTCCTCATAGTGGAAGTGGTAAAGTTGGAGATTTCTTTAAATCTAAAGATATATCTAATAGTGGTTCTTTTAAGGAAGATGAAGTTTATTATTTCTTTATTACTTTTATTGATCATAAAGGTAAATATATAAATAGTTTTCCTATTAAAAATTCTCGTGGAACTTATGCTCATATAATCAATGCTTCTAAAACTAAAACTCTTGATTTGTATGGAGCTAAAGTTAATATGAATACTTTTGTTTCAGCTTTTAATACTAATATTAATATTACTAAATTTAAAAATAGTATTAAAAGTTATGCTATTTATTATGCTAAATCTACACCTGAGATTTCAAACTGGATTTCGCAATGTCTTACTATTCGAGATATAGGTACTAATGATGTAATTGGAGATAATTATGAAGACCCTTTTAGATCCGCAAGTCGTTTTAGGTTATATCCTATTGAATATCTTGTTACTAATACTGTGTTACCTTCATTCTATATTAAAGGTCTTAGGTATAATAAAGAAGCTAAAATATGCCTTAATAATTATGAAGGTGGTTCTGGTACTGAATGGAGAAATGATGCCATTCATCAAGCATGGAATGCAGGAGATAGAGCTAGATTAAATTCTCTTATTCAAGAAAATCTTCTTAATGGCAAGAATCTTAATACTCCTGATAAATCAATTAATGCTGGTGAATATCTAGGAGCCTTTGATAGGCTTAGTAAATATACTAAAAAGACTGATATGCCTAAGACTAGTAAAGATTTTAATATGTTTACTGATTGGGGAGATCATATCAAAGGCCCTTGGGAATCTGGAGATCTTGTTCATTCTATTCTCGATACAGAAACTACAGATATTGCGAATAATGCTCCATATCCTACAATTCTTAATGCTGATTTTTATCCTATAAATAATAGTGCTATATCTAATGCTGGATGTGATAGTAGTTTCAAGTTAATTAATGGTTCTACTATGCTTCAAGAGAATATCTTTGGTTTAGCTAAAGAAGGTACTGATAGTGAAGGTGGAACTAGTTTACCTAATGAGTCTCTTACGGATATTGCTTATAAACAAGCTGATGAAGAAATTGATGGTATTAAACGAGATGTAAGAACTCAAACTAGAATTATTTCTGTTATAACTAAAGATGATAATTCTGATAGTTATAGACAAGAATTAACTACTATTAAAGAGAAACTTATATATGCTAATGGTTATAATAATGCTGAATATTTAAAACAAAATTCAGAAGGCACTTGGGAAGTTATAACAGAT
>ENA-OPVK01000757-OPVK01000757.1-human-gut-metagenome-genome-assembly--contig:-NODE-757-length-21999-cov-3.301267_pt1 | contig 21999 bp, 35 predicted proteins | sample MGYA00241495_ERZ501982 | MGnify/ENA primary metagenome ERZ501982 (study PRJEB25962, sample SAMEA2042002) | human gut metagenome | biome: human gut; feature: human-associated habitat; material: faeces...
CGCAGGTCTACGACTGGGTGGCCGACGGCAACCCGCTGGTGATGAACAATCGCAAGTCCCGCGCGACGATTTCCGTTGACCCGGATGCGGTTATCTGCTGGATGGGGCAGGAGGGCGACAACTGTGACCCGCAGATTCGCACGGACATCAACTGGAAAACGCTCATCGGGCAGGCATCCGGCGAATCCTATGCCTACGAGTGGGGCGGCAACCAGCCCGTGACGGTGATTTTGCAGCCGTCGGAAAGAAAGGGCGGAATCAGGCTGGCGGTTGACTGAAGCATTATTTCCATTCTTTCGGGAATTTCTTTCTCCCTCTGCCCGTTATATAGGCAAAGGGAGGTTTTTTTATGAAGAAACGCATTTTCGCGCTGCTGCTGGCGGCAATGCTTCCGCTGGGCGCGGCAATCGCTGATGAACCGCTCACCGACGGCACGGTGCTGGTCGATTGGGTGGGTGGACAGGAGGCCTATACCGCCATCTGCTCCGGCGAACTCACCCTGCGCTATGACGCCGACACGAATACATACGCCACGGCAGATGGACTCATCTGGAAAACGGAGGGGGCACTGCCCTTCGCGACGTATCAGCCGCTGCTGATGCCGCGGACGCGCGAAGAGCTGCTGCAATGCAATACCATTTATGCGGCGCTGCAAGACGCATCCGGCTTCTGGTCGGAGAAAGTCACGGGTACGGAAGTGCTGCCAGTGTATGCCGCGCCGGACGAAAATTCCTACCGCGCATCAAACGGCAAGGCAAGCGTCTCGCTGGCGGGCGGCGCGACGCTTCTGATGCAATATGGCGACTGGTCACTCGTGCGCTACGAAGTCAACAGCAGCCGGATGCGTATCGGCTGGGTGCATACGAATCAGCTCGGCAGCGCGCCGGTGATGCTCACGGATATTCCCGTGACACTCAAAGAGGGCGCGTTCCTGACGGACGACCCCGCCACAAGCTGGTATCACACGGCGGAAGGGGACACGCTGACAGACGTGCATCTGCTGGCGCAGTATGATCCGTTCTGGGCCTATGCGCGCGCGACAATGCGGGACGGCACGATGCTGTGGGGTTTCGTGCCGCTGATGAGCGTACAGCTGAACGACACGGTGGATGCGGAAGCGATGGCGAACATCAGCGGAACGTGGGGCTTCTGCGGCGGCGGGGAGCTGATGGGCTGGGTGTTCACGCTGATGGCGGACGGACAGGGCGTCTGCTACGCGATTTCGGATGAAGCGTCGGAAAGTATGCGCTACTTGACCGAAGGCATCACCGCGGATATGAATCCGGAAAGCGCCGGAATGTTCCAATGGCAGATTGTCGGCGGAACAAACGGGTATGCGCATGACTTCATCCTCAGCAACACCAGCAATGGGACGTATGAGCGCTATCATGCGGCACTGACGGAGGATGGATACTTGGGCTTCTACCAGTGCGAAGCGGGCGGACATTATCAGCGCCTCCCATAATGGACAAATGCAGCAGCCAAATCAGGCAGGCATCCGGCGGAAAACCGGGTGCTTTTTTTATGCGGAAAAGAGGAGAGAGGAACATTCAGCGATATATATGGAAGTCCGAACGTTCGTCAAAAAAACGGCAAGTCAGCGACATTACAAATAGATACACACGGATAAGTGTGAATAAAACTTGACGCAAGAGCAGGAAAATCAACACGTTGCTGAACGAAAAATGCAAAAAGTACGGATGACAAGGGCAAAAGGGGCAAACACGCTCCAAAACAGGACACACTGGACGGCGTGTATATGCCGAAAGATTGCAAATGCGGGCACAGGGCGGGTTTTGCGGGTCGAGAAAGTGAAAAAAGCCAAAAATTTTCCTGAAAAAACTGCGCAAAACCCCTTGCAATTTTCATGTGTATCTGATATAATCAGAGTGTTGTCTGTACAGGGATGATGTGCTAAGTTGCCGCCAGGCCATGGCGGGTAATTAGCGCGGACCAGCCCGACAATCGGGCGACGGACTCGAAGCGCAGCGGCGACCGCACCTGCAGTGGAAGCCGGACGGCGCCAACGAGACGACATTAGGAGGTAAATCAATGGCCACCCAGAAAATCCGCATCAAGCTCAAGAGCTATGAGCACACCCTGATCGATCAGTCCGCGGAGCGGATTGTCGAGACTGCCAAGCGCACCGGCGCCCGCGTGTCGGGCCCGATTCCGCTCCCCACGGAGAAGGAAATCGTGACCATCCTGCGCGCTACCCACAAGTACAAGGACAGCCGCGAGCAGTTCGAGCGCCGTACCCATAAGCGCCTGATCGACATCATGAACGCCAGCGCCAAGACCGTGGACGCCATGTCGAAGCTTGAACTTCCTGCTGGTGTCGAAATTGAAATGAAGCTGTAAGGCAGGAGGACGAAACAATGAAGAAAGCGATCGTGGGTAAGAAGATCGGCATGACGCAGATCTTCACCGAAGATGGCCGTCTTGTTCCGGTCACTGTGATCAAGGCCGGCCCCTGCACGGTTGTGCAGACCAAGACTGTCGAATCTGATGGCTACAACGCCGTTCAGGTTGGTTTTGGCGAGCTGACCGAGAAGCGCGCTGAGAAGCTGCTCAGCAAGCCGGTTCAGGGCCACTACAAGAAGGCTGGCGTCGAAGCCAAGCGCGTGCTGCGTGAATTCCGCTTCGATGACTGCTCTGGTTACAAGGTCAATGATGTGCTGAAGGTTGACCAGTTCGTCGCGGGCGACAAGATCGACGTGACCGGCACCTCCAAGGGCCATGGCTTCACCGGCCCGGTGGCCCGCTGGAATCAGCACACCGGCCCTATGGCGCACGGCTCCAAGTATCATCGCGGCGTCGGCTCCATGTCCGCTAACTCCGATCCTTCCCGCGTGTTCAAGAACAAGCACATGGGCGGCCATTACGGCGTGGATCGTGTGACTGTTCAGAACCTGGAAGTCGTGTCTGTGGATGCTGAACGCGACCTGCTGCTGGTCAAGGGCGCTGTGCCCGGTGCCAACGAAGGCCTGCTGGTCATCCGCGACACGGTCAAGTGATGCCGCGAGGAGGATTGAACAATGGCTAAGACTGCTCTTTACAATATGGAAGGCGCGGCCATTGGCGAGATTGAACTGAGCGATGCGATCTTCGCGTCCGACGTTAATGTCGCCGCTATGCATCTGGTCGTCCGTTCCTATCTGGCCGCACAGCGCCAGGGCACGCAGAGTGCCAAGACCCGCACGGAAGTCCGCGGCGGTGGTCGCAAGATCTACCGTCAGAAGGGCACCGGCAATGCTCGTCATCACGGCAACCGCGCTCCGCAGTTCCGTCACGGCGGCGTTGTGTTCGCGCCCAAGCCCCGCGATTATGTGATCGCTGTGCCGAAGAAGGTTCGCCGCCTTGCTTTCAAGAGCGCGCTGACCTCCAAGCTCAACGACGGCGACATCATCGTGGTGGACGAGCTGACCCTCTCCGAAGGCAAGACCAAGCTGATGGCGAACGTGCTGAAGAAGCTGGGCGCTGAAAAGAAGGCGCTGGTCGTGCTGCCGGAAAAGGACGAGAACGTGGTTCGCGCCACGGCGAACCTGCCGCAGGCAATGACCACCTACGTCAACACCCTGAATGTTTATGACATCCTGAACGCCGGCAAGGTCGTCCTGACCAAGGCTGCCGTCGCTTCTGTTGAGGAGGTGTACGCGTAATGAAGTCCGTGCACGACGTGATTATTCGCCCGGTGCTGACCGAAAAAGCGTACGACGGTTTTGCCGATAAGAAGTACGTGTTTGAAGTGGCCATCAATGCCACCAAGACCGAGATCAAGCAGGCTGTTGAAGCGGTTTTCGCGGAAGATGGCGTGAAGGTCGAAAAGGTCAATACCCTGCGCACGATCGGCAAGATCAAGCGTCAGGGCCGCAGTGAAGGCCGCACCCCGGAAGTCAAGAAAGCCTATGTTACGCTGAAGAAGGACTCTAAGCCGATTAAGTTCTTCGAAGGCATGGGCGAGTAAAGCAGGGAGGACAAGAAACATGGCTATCCGCACTTATAAGCCGACTTCGCCCGCCCGGCGCTTTATGTCGGTTCTGACCTATGAGGAAATCACCAAGAAGTCTCCTGAGAAGAGCTTGGTGGAATACCTCAAGAAGAACGCCGGCCGCAACAAGCAGGGCAAGATCACCGTCCGTCATCAGGGCGGCGGCAACAAGATCAAGTACCGCGTGATTGATTTCAAGCGCAACAAGCTGGAAATTCCGGCGAAGGTTGCCGCGATTGAGTACGACCCGAACCGCAGCGCGTTCATCGCCCTGCTGTTCTACGCCGACGGCGAGAAGCGCTACATTCTGGCTCCTCTGGGCCTGAATGTGGGCGACACCGTGGTGTCCTCCGAGAACGCGGACATCAAGCCCGGCAACGCGCTGCCGCTGGCGAACATCCCGGTCGGCACGCTGATCCACAACCTGGAGCTCAAGCCCGGCCGCGGCGGTCAGCTGGTTCGTTCCGCCGGCATGAGCGCGCAGCTCATGGCGAAGGAAAGCGGCTTTGCGACCGTCCGTCTGCCCTCCGGTGAAATGCGCAAGCTGCCGCTGAACGCGAAGGCGACCATCGGCACCGTCGGCAACACCGACCATGAGAACGTCCGCCTGGGCAAGGCTGGCCGCGTCCGTCATATGGGCGTGCGTTCGACCGTCCGCGGCGTCGTCATGAACCCGAACGATCACCCGCATGGCGGCGGCGAGGGCAAGAGCCCCGTTGGTCTGCCGGCTCCTGTGACTCCGTGGGGCAAGCCCGCTCTGGGCCTGAAGACCCGCAAGCACAAGAAGTATTCCAACAAGATGATCGTCAAGCGCGCTGGCAAGTAATCGCGCATCCTACAGGAAGGAGGCAGCCAACCAATGAGCCGCTCTATTAAGAAGGGCCCCTATGTTGAATCTGCGCTGATGAAGCGCATTGTTGAGATGAACAAGTCCGGCAAGAAGAACGTGGTCAAGACCTGGTCCCGTTCCTCCACGATTTTCCCGGATTTCGTTGGCCACACCATCGCCGTGCACGATGGCCGCAAGCATGTTCCGGTCTATGTGACCGAGGATATGGTCGGTCACAAGCTGGGCGAATTCGCGCCCACCCGTACCTTTAAGGGTCACGCGGGTGACAAGGCGACTGCCCGCAAGTAAGAGAGGAGTGAAACGATATGGCAACCCGTTCGAAGACGAAGACGCAGGCTCGTCAGGCGTCCGCCGACAAGCGTCCGAAGGCTATTGCTAAGTACGTTCGCATCTCTCCTCGCAAGGTGAAGATCGTTATCGACCTGATCCGTGGCAAGAATGTGGACGAAGCCGCCGCGATTCTGACCTACACCCCCAAGGCCGCTTCCCCCGTTGTGCTGAAGGTGCTCAATAGCGCCATCGCCAACGCGGTGAACAACCAGGAGCTGGACCGCAAGGAGCTGTACGTTGCTGAGGTTTACGCAAACCCCGGCCCGACGCTCAAGCGCTACGTTGCCCGCAGCCGCGGCAGCGCGTCCCCCATGCTCAAGCGCACCAGCCACATCAGCGTGGTGCTGGACCAGAAGAAGGCGTAAGGAGGTTTATCCATGGGTCAGAAAGTCAATCCCCACGGAGCTCGCGTGGGCGTCATCTTCGGCTGGAGCACCCGCTGGTATGCGGACAAGAAGGACTTCGCCAACAACCTGGTTGAAGACTTCAAGCTTCGCAAGATGATTAAGGAAAAGTACTATGCTGCCGGCATCAGCCGCATCGACATTGAACGCACCGCTAAGGACGTGACCGTCAACATCATGACCAGCAAGCCCGGCATGATCATCGGCCCGAAGGGTGCTACCATCGAGCAGCTGAAGGCGGAAGTGACCAAGCAGCTCGGCCGTCCGGCGCAGATCAACGTGATGGAGATCAAGCAGCCCGATGCGGACGCGCAGCTGGTGGCGGAGAACATCGCTCAGCAGCTGGAGAAGCGCATCAGCTTCCGCCGTGCCCTGAAGCAGGCGCAGCAGCGCGCGATGAAGCTCCCCGGCGTGAAGGGTATCAAGACCAGCGTTTCTGGTCGTCTGGGCGGCGCGGACATTGCCCGCACCGAGCACTATCATGATGGCTCCATCCCGCTGCAGACCCTGCGCGCCAACATCGACTACGGCTTCGCTGAAGCCAAGACCACCTATGGCCGTCTGGGCGTGAAGGTGTGGATCTACAAGGGTCAGATCCTGCCGAAGGCTAAGAAGGCTCCGGTCGCGAAGGAGGTTAAGTAACCCATGCTGATGCCCAAGAGAGTCAAGCGCCGCAAGGTTTTCCGCGGCCGCATGAAGGGTGCTGCTCATCGCGGCAACTTCCTCGCTTACGGTGAATACGGCCTTCAGGCCACTGAGCCCTGCTGGGTTACCTCTCAGCAGATTGAGGCCGCCCGTATCGCCCTGACCCGTTACACCAAGCGTGGCGGTCAGGTGTGGATTAAGATTTTCCCCGATAAGCCCGTTACCGAAAAGCCGGCTGAAACCCGAATGGGTTCCGGCAAGGGCTCTCCGGAATACTGGGTTGCAGTTGTCAAGCCCGGCCGCGTGCTGTTTGAAATCGCTGGCGTGCCCGAAGAAGCCGCTCGCGAAGCCCTGCGCCTGGCTGCCCACAAGCTGCCCCTGAAGACCAAGTTCATCAAGCGTGCTGACGAAGCCGTGACCGAAGCGGGTGGTGAAGAGAAATGAAAGCGAATGAATTCACGTCCATGAGCAAGGAACAGCTGACCGAAAAGGTCGCTGAGCTGAAGAAGGATCTCTTCACCCTTCGTTTCCAGCTCGCTACCGGCCAGCTGCAGAACACCATGCAGATTACTGCGGTTAAGCGCGACATTGCCCGCGCCAAGACCGTGCTGCGCCAGCTGGAGCAGGCGTAAGTGAGATTGGAAGGAGGCAGCTGCTGCCATGTCTGAAACGAACAACACTCAGGAGCGCGGACTGCGCAAGACCCGTATCGGCGTCGTCGTGTCCGACAAGATGGACAAGACCGTCACCATTCAGATCAAGACGCGCGTCCGTCATCCCCTGTACGGCAAGATCATGAACCAGACCTCGAAGCTCAAGGTTCATGACGAAAACAATGAGTGCGGCGTCGGCGATACCATCCGCGTGATGGAAACTCGTCCGCTGTCCCACGACAAGCGCTGGCGCCTGGTCGAAATCATCGAGAAGGCCAAGTAATCCCGCTGTCATGTAAGGAGGAAAAACCCTATGATTCAGCCGCAAACCCGGCTTAAGGTCGCCGATAACTCCGGCGCCAAGGAAATCATGTGCATCCGCGTGCTGGGCGGTTCTTTCCGGCGTGACGGTTCCATCGGTGATGTCATCGTGGCCAGCGTCAAGACCGCGACCCCCGGCGGCACCGTGAAGAAGGGCGACGTCGTGAAGGCGGTTATCGTCCGTATGCGCAAGAACAAGCGGCGTCCCGACGGCTCTTACATCAAGTTTGATGACAACGCTGCCGTTATCATCAACGATGCGAAGCTGCCGCGCGGAACCCGTATCTTTGGACCCGTTGCCCGTGAGCTGCGCGAGAAGGACTTCATGAAGATCGTCTCCCTGGCTCCCGAAGTTCTGTAAGGAGGCGGAAGAGATGCACGTTCGCAAGAATGATCAGGTGATGGTCATCACCGGCAAGGATAAGAACACGAAGGGCAAGATCACCGTCGCCTTCCCCAAGACCGGCAAGGTCATCGTCGAAGGCGTGAACATGGTGACTCGCCACCAGAAGGCGCGCAACGCCATGCAGCCCGGCGGCATCGTGAAGAAGGAAGCGGCGATTGACGCTTCCAACGTGATGCTGATTTGCCCCAAGTGCGGCAAGCCCACCCGCGTTTCCCACAAGGTGAACGTGGCTGTGGATGCCAACGGCAAGAAGAACCGCACGATGGTCCGCGTCTGCAAGAAGTGCGGCGCCGATATTGACTGAGAAGGAGGAAAAGTCTGATGGCTACCCGTATTAAGGAAAAGTATCTGGCCGAGGCTGTTCCTGCTCTTCAGCAGAAGTTCGGCTACAAGAACGTCATGGAGATCCCGAAGCTGGACAAGATCGTGATCAACATGGGCCTGGGCGATTGCAAGGACAACGCCAAGGCGTTTGAAATGGCGATCAACGAGCTGACGACCATCGCTGGCCAGAAGCCCATGGTCACCAAGGCCAAGAAGTCGATTGCAAACTTCAAGCTCCGTGAGGGTCAGAACATCGGCGCGAAGGTTACCCTGCGCGGCGCCCGCATGGAAGAATTCATGGACAAGCTGGTCAACATTGCGCTGCCCCGCGTCCGTGACTTCCGCGGCGTTTCCGATAAGGCTTTCGATGGCCGCGGCAATTACGCCCTCGGCATTCGTGAGCAGCTGCTCTTCCCCGAAATCGAGTACGACAAGGTCGAGCACATTCGCGGCATGGAGATGATCTTCGTGACCACCGCCAAGACCGACGAAGAGTGCAAGGAGCTGCTGCGTCTGCTGGGCATGCCCTTCGCGCAGGCGTAATAAGGAGGAGAACATCTAATGGCTAAGACGAGTATGAAGCTCAAGCAGGCGAGGACGCCCAAGTTCTCCACCCGCGCTTACACCCGCTGCCGTCTGTGCGGCCGTCCCCACTCTGTCCTGCGCAAGTACGGCGTGTGCCGTATCTGCTTCCGTGAGCTGGCCTACAAGGGCGAGATTCCGGGCGTGCGCAAGGCCAGCTGGTAATCGGGGAGAGAAACGGAAGGAGGTACCAACATGGTTGTGAATGATCCCATCGCCGATATGCTCACCCGAATCCGCAACGCGCAGGTCGCTAAGCACGAGGCTGTGACGCTGCCGGCCAGCAACACGAAGAAGGCTATCGCCAAGATCCTGTTGGCGGAAGGCTATGTGAAGGCTGTGGACTACATTGATGACGGCCTGCAGGGCTCCATCAAGGTGACTTTGAAGTATATCAACGGCAAGACCCCCGTTATCGCGGGTCTGAAGCGCATCAGCAAGCCCGGCCTGCGTGTGTACGCGCGCTGCGAAGAGCTGCCCAAGGTTCTGGGTGGTCTGGGCATCGCCATCATCAGCACCAGCAAGGGTCTGATGACGGACAAAGAGGCTCGCAAGAACGCCATCGGCGGCGAAGTGCTGGCCTACATCTGGTAATACCGACACGTTTGTAGGAGGTGTGATTCCATGTCTCGTATCGGACGACTTCCGATCACTGTTCCCGCGGGCGTGACGGTCACTGTGGACAGCAATAACCTGGTTACGGTCAAGGGCCCCAAGGGCACCCTGTCCCAGCAGGTGAACCACGCGATCACGGTCAATCAGGAGGGCAATATGCTCCACCTGACCCGCGCTAATGATAGCAAGGAAAATCGTGCTATGCACGGCCTGTATCGTGCCCTGGTGCACAACATGGTCGTCGGTGTGACGGACGGCTTCTCCAAGACGCTGGAGCTGGTCGGCACCGGTTATCGTGCAGCGGCAGAAGGCGGCAAGAAGCTGACCATCAACATTGGCTTCTCTCACCCCGTCATTCTCGACGCGCCCGAAACCATCAGCTTTGAGACGCCCAACGCCAACACCATCGTTGTCAAGGGCATCGACAAGCAGCAGGTCGGCAACCTCGCGGCTGACATCCGTGCGATCCGCAAGCCGGAACCCTATCTGGGCAAGGGCATTAAGTACACCGGTGAGCACATCCGCCGCAAGCAGGGCAAGACCGGTAAGAAGTAAGAGAGGGAGTGACTGCATATGTTCACCAAGCGCGACCGTAATGAGATCCGCGAGATCCGTCATGCCCGCGTTCGTAAGAAGATCAGCGGCACCCCCGATATGCCGCGTCTGTCCGTTTACCGCAGCCTGAAGCACATCCAGGTTCAGCTCATCGATGATGTGGCTGGCAAGACCCTGTGCGCCGCTTCCACCTTGGAAAAGGACGTGCAGGCTCAGCTGAATGACCTGGATAAGAAGGGCGCTGCCAAGCTGGTGGGCAAGCTCATTGGTGAGCGCGCCCTCGCTGCTGGCTACAAGACCGTGGTGTTCGATCGCGGCGGCTATGTGTACACTGGCCGTGTTGCGGAGGTTGCTGCGGGGGCCCGTGAAGCGGGTCTGGAATTCTAATAAAGGAGGCAGCAGACAAATGCAACGCTACGGACAGGAAAGCGAATTCAAGGATCGTCTGGTTGCTGTCAACCGCGTCTCCAAGACCGTTAAGGGCGGCCGCAACATGCGGTTCTCCGCTCTGGTGGTCGTCGGTGACGAAAAGGGCCGTGTCGGTGCTGGCATGGGCAAGGCCGCTGAGATCCCGGAAGCTATTCGCAAGGCCACCGAGGATGCTAAGAAGCATCTTGTGACCGTCCCCATGGACGGCACCACGATTCCCCATAACACGACGGGTTATTTCTCCACCTCTAAGGTGGTGCTGCTGCCCGCTCCCGAAGGTACTGGCGTTATCGCCGGCGGCGCGGCGCGTGCCGTGCTGGAGCTGGCAGGCGTGGCGGACATCCGCACCAAGTCCTTTGGCACCAACAACCCCATCAACATGGTCAAGGCCACGCTGGAAGCGCTCAAGCAGCTGCGCAGCGCGGAACAGGTCGCGAAGATGCGCGGCAAGACCGTGGAAGAACTGCTGGGCTGAGGAGGTAAAGGACAATGCTGAAAGTTACGCTCATCAAGTCCCCGATCGCGTCTCTGCCGGTTCACAAGGCGACTGTGGCGGCGCTGGGCCTGCGCAAGGTTGGCCAGACCGTCCTTAAGCCCGACAACGCGGCCGTTCGCGGCCAGATCTTCGCTGTGAAGCACATGGTGAAGGTCGAAGAAGTTAACGAGTAAAGGAGGGTAAGCCATGAAACTGCACGAGCTGCATCCCGCCGAGGGTTCCACCACTGCTGCCAAGCGTCTTGGCCGCGGCGTGGGCTCCGGTCTGGGCAAGACCTCCGGTAAGGGTCACAAGGGTGCCAAGGCCCGCAGCGGCGGCGGCAAGCGCCCCGGCTTCGAGGGCGGCCAGATGCCCCTGTATCGTCGCGTCCCGAAGAAGGGCTTCACCAATATCTTCGGTACGGACTATGCGACTGTCAACGTCGAGAACCTCAATGTGTTTGAGGACGGCGCTGTGGTCGATGCGCAGGCGCTCATCGACGCTGGTCTCATCCGCAAGGCTCAGGACGGCCTGAAGGTTCTGGGCAACGGCGAACTGACCAAGAAGCTGACGGTGAAGGCTGCAAAGTACACCGCTTCCGCGAAGGAGAAGATTGAGGCCGTTGGCGGCACTGCCGAGGTGATCTGACATGCTTGAGACATTTCGCAAGCTGTGGAAGATCAAAGACCTCCAGAAGAAAGTTCTGTACACGTTCCTCATGCTCCTCATTTATCGACTGGTTGGCGTCATCCCGGCTCCGGGCATTGACGTCTCCCGTCTGAATGAAAGCAACAACTTCATGCAGCTGCCCTTGCTGAACATGATGCAGATGATGACCGGTAACGCCTTTGGTCAGATGACCATTATGGCAATGGGCATCACCCCCTACATCAATGCCAGCATTATCATGCAGCTGCTGGCGGTTGCCTTCCCGTCCCTGCAGCGGATGCAGGAAGAAGAAGGCGGCCAGGAGAAGATGGCGCGCATCACCCGTTATGTGACGGTTGGTCTGGCTGTCTTCCAGGCAATCGGTCTGTCCCGCGCGGGGGGCTATGTCCGCTCCGGCTGGTACAACACGGTGCTGGTTGGTCTGAGCATGGCTGGCGGCTCTGCGCTGGCGATGTGGATTGGTGAGCGTATTACCGACAAGGGCATCGGCAACGGCATCAGCCTGCTGATCTTCGCCGGTATCGTCTCCAACCTGTTCAACGGCATCACTGGCAACATCTACACCGCGGTGGCAAATGGCACGACGACCGCTTGGCTGTCTGTCCTTGTTATCCTGCTGATGCTGGTTGTCATGACCTTCGCCGTGACCTACGTTGACCTTGGCGAACGCCGTATCCCGCTGCAGATTTCCAAGCAGGTCAAGGGTCGCCGCGTTTACGGCGGTCAGAACACCCACATGACCCTGAAGGTTGTGTCCGTCGGCGTTCTGCCCCTGATCTTCGCGTACAGCCTGCTGGCGTTCCCTGGAACGATCGGCGCGCTGGTTGCGCCGAACAGCGGCTTCACCGCTTGGTGCAATACCTACCTGAGCAGCGGCTCTTGGGTGTATATGATCCTCTCCGCGCTCCTGATTGTCGGCTTCACCTTCTTCTATTCGTCCATCAGCTTTGATCCGAATAAGCAGGCGAAGCAGCTCATGGAGCAGGGTGCGACCATCCCCGGACAGCGCGGCAAGAACATCCGCGATTACCTCGCCCGTACCACGAACCGCCTCAACCTGTTTGCGGCGCTCTTCCTCGCGGTGCTGGCTGTGATTCCGACGCTGCTGACCTCTTGGGTCACCAACCTCCCGTTCGCGGCTTCTTCCATCCTGATTGCTGTGAGTGTTTCTCTGGAAACCATGCGCACGGTCGAGGGTGAACTGTCCATCCGCGGCATTGAAACCGACAAAGACAACGGCTTCATGTAATCCATACGCAGGCCATGCACCGTTGAAACTCGTTTTCCGGTGCATGGCTTGTGTACTAATGTGGGAAAAATCAACGTAACATGAATCGGTGCGGACAGTGAAGTATCGATTTATGAACGCGCGTTATGCGCGGACAGCGACAGAGTAGGAAGGAGCATCCGGATGAATATCATCTTCCTTGGACCTCCCGGCGCCGGCAAGGGTACGCAGGCGCAGCGCATCTGTAACGCACTGAATATTCCGCAGATTTCCACCGGCGACATTCTCCGCCGGGCCATCAAGGAGCAGACCCCCACGGGGCTGAAGGCGAAGAGCTACATCGACGCGGGCAAGCTCGTGCCGGACGACGTTATCATCGACATCGTTCGCGACCGTCTTGCGCAGGATGATGCCAAGAACGGCTACATCCTCGATGGCTTCCCCCGGACGGTTCCGCAGGCGGAAGCGCTGGAAGGCATTGCGGACATCGACGCGGTTATTGACCTCGACGTCGCCGATGAGAAGCTCATCGATCGACTGAGCGGCCGCCGTGTGTGCCTGAAGTGCGGTGCGACGTACCACATTTCCCGCCTGAACGGGAAAACGAAATGTGATTCCTGCTCTGATGAGCTTGTGCAGCGCGCGGACGACAAGGCTGAAACCGTCCTCAATCGCCTGAAGGTGTACCACGACCAGACCGCCCCGCTGGTGGATTTCTACCAGAAGAAGGGGCTGCTGCGCGTCATTGACGGCGATCAGGATATGGATACGATCTTCGCGTCCATCATGGCCATCGTGAAGGGCTAAGACATCATGATCAGTTTGAAGAATCCTGAGCAAATCGGCAAAATGCGTGACGCGGGCGCGCTTCTCTACGAAGTGCTGTGCCGCCTGCGCGAGGCCGTTCAGCCCGGCATGAGTACCGCCGCGCTGGATGTCTACGCCGAGCAGCTCATCCGCAAAAACCACGCCATCCCGTCTTTTCTGCATTACGAGGGGTATCCGGCATCCATCTGCGCGTCAATTGACGATGCGGTGGTGCACGGCATTCCTTCCGAAAAGCAGATTTTGCGGGAAGGGCAGATCCTGTCCATCGACTGCGGTCTGGTGCTGGACGGCTGGCAGGCCGACAGTGCCTTCACGATGGGCATTGGCGAAATTTCGCCGGAAGCGCAGCGCTTGATTGACGTCACGGAGCAGTGCTTCTTTGCGGGCGCACGGCAGGCTATCGCGGGCAAGCGGCTGGGTGACGTGGGTCACGCGGTGCAGCAGGTGGCTGAAAGCAACGGCTATGGCGTCATCCGCGACCTGACCGGTCACGGCATTGGGCGCGAAATGCACGAAGATCCGCCGGTGTTCAATTACGGCACGCCGGATCGCGGCCTTCGCCTGCGCAAGGGCATGACCATCGCCATTGAGCCGATGATCTCCGCCGGCGACTGGCACATCACCTGCGACGCAGACCAGTGGTGCTACCGCACACGCGACCGCAGCCTGACATCCCACTACGAGCATACCATCGCCATCAATGAGGACGGTCTGCCGGAAATCCTCACCTATCCCGACTTCAAATGGGAGGACAAATGATGAATCGCCTGACGATGGAACCGGGGCGCGTCGTGCAGTCAACGCAGGGACGCGATGCCGGGCGGTATTTCGTGGTGCTTCAGGTCGTGGACGATCGGCATGTGCTGATGGCGGACGGTCAAAGCCGCAAGATCGACCATCCGAAAAAGAAAAAGATGATGCATCTGCGCCCGAAGCCCATTGTGGTGAACGTGGAACCTCAGGCGCTGGAGAACAAGCATCTGCAGGACAGCGACCTGCGCAAGGCTCTCTCCGCGCACGGTCTTTCGCTGAAAGCGCAGAACGAACAACCCCACGCGGAAGCTGCCGCGGCTGGGGCCGACAAGGAGGACTGACATGTCCAAGAGCGACGTCATCGAACTGGAAGGAAAGGTCGTCGAGGCTCTTCCGCACGCCATGTTCAAGGTGGAGCTGGAAAACGGCCACCAAATCCTGGCCCACATTTCCGGCAAGATGCGTATGCATTACATTAAGATACTTCCTGGCGACCGGGTACGTGTGGATATGTCCCCTTACGACCTGACAAAAGGTAGAATTACATTTAGATACAAAAACTAAAATTTAATTTTTGATTTACGGTTTTTGATTTCGGATTTAGCTGTATGGCTTTTGATTGAAAATCGTAATGCGTAGATCATGAATCATAATAATTCAAATTAAAGGACCATGAAGGTAAGAGCGTCAATCAAGAAACGTAATGACGATTGCAAGATTGTAAGAAGAAAAGGCGTTTTGTACGTCATTAACAAAAAGAACCCTAAGTTTAAAATGCGTCAGGGTTAATCATTAATCTAGTTAAATTAAAAAAGATTTATGGCAAGAATCGTAGGTGTAGATTTACCCTCAAACAAAAGAGGAGAAATAGCCTTGACCTATATCTATGGTATCGGTCGTAGTGCGGCGAATTCTATTTTGAGTAAAGCCGGCATTGACAGAGACATCAAAGTTAAGGATTGGACCGACGATCAGTCGGCAAAGGTACGTGAAATCATTAGTACCGAGTATAAGGTGGAAGGTGACCTTCGTACCGAAATACAATTGAATATTAAACGTCTTATGGATATCGGTTGTTATCGTGGTATCCGTCATCGTATCGGTTTGCCTGTGAGAGGCCAAAGTACCAAGAATAACGCCCGTACGCGTAAAGGTAGAAAGAAAACCGTTGCAAATAAGAAAAAAGCTACTAAATAATAAGTAAGTATGGCAAAGAAAACAGTCGCAGCAAAGAAGAGGGTTGTTAAGGTTGATGCCGTTGGCCAAGCCCATATCCATTCTTCGTTCAACAACATCATTGTAACGCTTGCCAATAGCGAAGGACAAGTGATCTCTTGGTCTTCGGCAGGTAAAATGGGCTTTAGAGGCTCTAAGAAAAATACTCCTTATGCCGCTCAAATGGCCGCACAAGATTGTGCAAAGGTGGCTTTTGATTTAGGTTTGAGGAAAGTAAAGGCCTATGTAAAAGGTCCCGGAAACGGTCGTGAATCGGCTGTGAGAACTATACATGGCGCTGGTATCGAAGTAACCGAGATTATCGATGTTACGCCGCTGCCGCACAATGGTTGTCGTCCTCCTAAAAGAAGAAGAGTTTAATTTTTCTTTATTTGTAAACAGAGAATCCCGAACAGTGAATAGATTGCATATTAATCCTCTCTGCAATCGCGGCTGCACTTTTCTCGGTTCGCAATATTATAATTATTAAAATTTTTAGAAATGGCAAGATATACCGGACCTAGAACAAAAATCGCTCGTAAATTCGGCGAAGCTATTTTTGGCCCTGATAAAGTTCTTACAAAAAAGAACTATCCCCCGGGACAACATGGCATCAATAAAAGAAGAAAAACTTCTGAGTATGGTGTTCAGCTTCGTGAGAAACAAAAAGCTAAATACACGTATGGTGTATTGGAAAGACAATTTAGAAATCTGTTTGAGAAAGCTTCGCGTACTAAGGGTGTGAAAGGTGAAGTGCTCCTTCAATTGCTCGAAGCTCGTCTCGACAATGTCGTATTTCGCTTGGGTATAGCACCCACACGTGCAGCTGCCCGTCAGCTCGTTTTACATCGTCATATCGTAGTCGATGGCAAAGTGGTGAATATCCCGTCGTATTCGGTAAAACCGGGACAAGTAGTAGGCGTTCGCGAGAAAGCCAAATCTTTGGAGGTAATAGCCGATGCACTTGCTGGATTTAATCACAGCAAATATCCTTGGTTAGAATGGGACGAAAGCTTGAAAAGCGGTAAATTGTTGCATTTGCCCGAGAGAGCCGATATCCCTGAAAATATCAAAGAACAGTTGATCGTTGAGTTGTATTCTAAATAATAATTGATTCCATGGCGATATTAGCATTTCAAAAACCCGATAAAGTATTAATGCTGGAAGCGGACAATTTTTTCGGTAAATTCGAATTCCGTCCGTTGGAGCCCGGTTACGGTGTTACCGTAGGTAACGCTTTGCGCCGTATTCTCCTCTCCTCGCTCGAAGGCTTTGCGATTACGTCGATTCGCATCGACGGGGTAAAACATGAGTTTTCTACGATTCCCGGTGTAATCGAGGACGTGACGAATGTGATTCTGAACCTTAAAAAGGTGCGGTTCAAACAGGTCGTTGAAGAAATCGAGAATGAAAAAGTAACCATTACTGTTTCGGGTACGGAAGTGTTCAAGGCAGGAGATATCGGTAAGTCTCTTACCGGTTTTGAAGTTTTGAACCCCGACTTGGTTATTTGCCATTTGGATTCAAGCGCAAGTTTTCAAATAGATATCACTATCAACAAAGGCCGTGGTTATGTCCCCGCTGACGAGAACCGCAATCCGGCCGATGATGTAAATGTAATTCCCATCGACTCTATTTACACACCGATTCGGAATGTGAAATATGCTGTTGAAAACTTCCGTGTAGAACAGAAAACGGACTACGAAAAACTGATTTTAGAGATTACAACCGATGGTTCCATTCACCCCAAAGAAGCGTTGAAGGAAGCCGCTAAAATTCTTATTTATCACTTTATGTTGTTCTCTGACGAGAAAATTACGCTCGAGACCAATGATGCCGATGGTAATGAAGAATTTGATGAAGAAGTATTGCACATGCGTCAGTTGCTTAAAACCAAACTGGTCGATATGGATTTGTCAGTACGTGCGCTCAACTGCTTAAAATCGGCCGATGTCGAAACTCTTGGCGAATTGGTAGTATTCAATAAGACCGATTTATTGAAATTCCGTAACTTCGGTAAGAAGTCGTTGACAGAGCTCGATGAACTTTTGGCGAACTTGAATCTTTCGTTCGGAATGGATATCTCGAAGTATAAATTAGATAAAGAGTAAAACGATGAGACATAATAAAAAATTCAACCACTTGGGTCGTACCAAAGCTCACCGCGACGCTATGTTGTCCAATATGGCTACTTCTTTGATTCTTCACAAAAGAATCTTTACCACGTTGGCCAAAGCCAAAGCGTTGAGAGTGTACGTTGAGCCTCTGATCAATCGCGCAAAAGAAGATACTACCGCTTCTCGTCGTGTAGTTTTCCGCTATTTGCAGAGCAAAGAGGCTGTTACAGAATTGTTCAAAGAAATTTCGGTGAAGATAGCCGATCGCCCCGGAGGGTATACCCGTATTTTGAAGACAGGTAATCGCTTGGGCGATAACGCTAAAACTTGCTTCATTGAGCTTGTTGATTACAATGAAAACATGCTTAAAGAAAAAGTCGCTAAGAAAGCAACTCGTACGCGTCGTTCCAAAAAGAGTGCCGCTCCTGCTGCTGTGACTGCCGAGGCTCCTGTATCCGAAGCACCTGCAACTCCTACCGAAGAGAAAGCAGCAGAATAAACTTTATTGCTTCATATATGGAAAAGAAAAGGCTCCCGATAACGGAGCCTTTTCTTTTTTAGGAGAGAGGATAGAGGGCATCAGAGAGTATCGTTTCTTCTACCGGTTCTTTGTTATGGTAGAGAAACATTTTTTCTGTGTATTATTGTACCGTAGAGATTGCTATGTATTTATACCATATTGGCTGATGATAATGCCGTTGTTCATAGGGTCGCAAATGTTTCTGAATGAATTAGCGTTTTGTAGATGGGTAAAAAAAGGAACTGAAAATACAATTCAGTTCCTTTTTTTATGATTCCATTTTGTATTCACCAAAATGGATATAAGTCTTGTTACAGGCTTGTTATTTCACGACAACTTTGGTTGCGAATTGGCCGACTTTTACGATATAAATGCCGGGAATCGTCGTTAAATGACAATCTGTCTCTGTGACTTTTTGTGTAGAGATAAGTCGTCCGTCAGGTGTGAAAATAGAGAGCGTTTGTCCATTTGCTCCTGTTACGATAATTTTTCCTGTACCTCCGTATATTTTAGTAGAACTATCGACGGTTGTTTCGATTCCGCTTCCATTTAGATTGTCGATACGGATATTGTCGATGAGTATATAGGGCAAGAGAGCGTGATGCGAAAAGAGTCTCAGTTGTATAATTTGGTCTTTATAGTCGTTCAGAGAAACCTCGACTTTTACCCACCCGTCTTTGTCGGACAGCTCGTACATTTTGAATGTTTCCAAAAGGGTAGAGTTTCCGTTGTGTACAACCGATACGCTTAGCTCGTTATTGTTTGCTTCGTCTTCTCCTATGATATTGTATATATAGAACGTCAAGGTAGGAGTGGTGAGCCCGCTAAGGTCTATTTTTCCGGTGTCGAAAGTTCCGGTATCTTCTGAGTAAGAGCCCTCCGAACCCAGAAATCCGTTGTCTCCATCTTGCGATTCAATCTCCGAGTCTTCGGTTGTATAAGTACTCCATAAAGCATAGTCTTCGGGGTAAATACCGAAGATGTGGGATGCTTTCCCTTCTGCGAATGATTCGTGATAGGGGGTGGAATAAGCCGGTCCGATGGGTAAGAGGGGAGAATAGACGTAGTTTGAGATTCCTCCTTTGGTCTCGGCGACTACCGAATATTGGACAAAGGTTTGAACGGAGGTGTCATCGAGTGCTTTGAATGTTTTGGAAGTCCCGCTGATGTTTGAGAACAAAAGATTCGACTGGGAGCCTTCGCTGTAAATTCGGTAAGTTACAAATTCGGGATCGAGATTATTTCCTCGTATGTCGGTGGTAACGGGAGTCCAGGTGATAGTTACTTCTCCGGGAGTAGATGTTTCTACGAGCGTGATTCCGGTAGGATCCGAAGGTTCTAGTGTGCCTACGAATGCTTTTGTTTCGACGGCAGGGCTTTCTCCCGAAGCATTTACAGCAATGGCAGAATAAGTGTAACGGGAGCACTCGGGAACTTCGTCCACGAATGTCAGTTCCGAACCGGGTTCAGGGGTAGAGAATGTTTTTATCAGATTGCCGTCTCGCATGAGTTTCACGCTTTCGAGTTCTGTTAGGTCTTGTCCGTTCAGATCAAGAGTAGGAGCCGTAAGGGATATATCGGCTTTCAGCTCGCCGTTGGTACGAGTGTTAACCACGAGATTCGATGGGGCGGAAGGAGTAGAGGCTCCGGCAGCAGCGCCAATCTTCAAATTCTTAATACTTAGGCTCAGCATGTCTTTTTGGCTGCAACCGTGAATTCCAACGTAGAACGTGCCACTTTCTGCCGGAGAGATTGTCCCGGTATAAGCCTTGTAAACCGTATGTGCTATCGAAGTTTTTTCTATAATGGGGTTGACCAGAGCTTCGGGTGTTTTATCCTTACCGAACATGACTTCAAATGTTTCATTGAAAGAGCCTCCGGTCATTATCTCTATGGAGAAGCTGTACATTTTACCGCCTTCGAGGTTCAGTGCCGGAGTAATCAACCAATCGTCCATATCTAATTCGGAGTTGTAGGAGATTTGTACCTTCCCAAAATAAGGCTCCCATTTTGTTCCGTCTTGATTGCTGTCGATGATTGTATAGCTTTCTAAAAAGCTTTCATCGGCAAATGTTTCGGAATAGGGTGGCGTTAAAGGTTCCGCTTGGGCATTTTGTGCGGTTGTGACAGATTGACTGACTTGTGATGTCGCACTTAGTCCTAATGACATAGCGGCGCATAGAGATAAAGCCGCCCTTTTAATGTAATGAATTCTCATAATTGTGAAAATTTAATTAATGGTTGGTACTATGATAGATTAACTCATGTATATATTTTCCCTGTCTCTCTCAAACCTTTAAAACAAATTTATAGACAAAAGAAAAATGTATGAATATGTTGAAGTTAAAAATGTATAAAATCTGTCTAGAATAATACAGTTTGGAGTATTTCTTTTCAATTGGAATAAAATCGATATTAGACTTATTTGTTTGATAAGATGGATAAAAATCGTATCTTGCCAAGAAAACAAAAGCGATTGTTTTTGTGTTTACTATTATAATACAGTTATAAACTAAATAAAGACCAATATGAAAATAGAAACGATCAAAGCTCGTGAAATTCTCGACTCTCGGGGAAATCCCACGGTAGAGGTAGATGTGATACTCGATTCTGGTATTATGGGGCGAGCTGCGGTTCCTTCTGGCGCTTCGACAGGAGTGCATGAAGCTCTTGAATTGAGAGATGGTGATAAGAACCGATATGGAGGAAAAGGTGTGGAAAAAGCAGTCCGTCATGTTAATGACGTCATTGCCAAAGCTTTGAAAGGAGCTAATCCATTTGAACAAAGTAGCATAGATTCGGCTTTGATAGCCCTCGACGGTACTGCTACGAAATCGAAATTGGGGGCGAATGCTATATTGGGTGTCTCTTTGGCGGTTGCCAAAGCTGCGGCAGCACAATTGGGAATGCCTTTATATCGATATGTAGGAGGTGTCGATACTTATGTGATGCCTGTTCCCATGATGAATATCATCAATGGTGGTTCGCATTCCGATGCGCCTATTGCATTTCAAGAATTTATGATTCGTCCTGTCGGGGCCGCTTCGTTCAAAGAGGCGCTTCGCATGGGAGCCGAAGTTTTTCATGCGCTGAAAAGCGTTTTACACGCTAAGGGATTGAGTACCGCTGTCGGTGATGAAGGCGGTTTCGCACCTGCATTGCCGGGAACGGAGGCAGCGATAGAGACGATTCTCGAAGCCATTAGCAAAGCCGGATATATGCCCGGCAGAGATGTGAGAATTGCTTTGGATTGTGCCTCGTCGGAATTTTATATCGATGGAGTGTACGACTATACTAAGTTTGAAGGAGCTAACGGTGTGAAGCGGACGACACAGCAGCAAGCCGAATATTTGCAAGACCTCATTTTGCGTTATCCGATAGATTCGATTGAAGATGGCATGAGTGAAGAAGATTGGGACGGTTGGCGGTTATTGACCGATTTGATTGGAGATAAATGTCAGCTTGTGGGGGACGATCTTTTTGTCACCAATGTAGAATATCTTACAAAAGGTATACGCCAACATTGTGCTAATTCCATTTTGGTAAAGCTGAATCAGATAGGTACGTTGACCGAGACGTTGAGGGCTGTCCAATTAGCACAGCATAATGGATATACGGCTGTTATATCGCATCGTTCTGGGGAAACCGAAGATGCCACTATTGCCGATATTGCGGTAGCCACTAATGCAGGGCAAATAAAAACAGGCTCACTGAGCCGGTCCGATCGTATGGCCAAATACAACCAACTTTTACGGATCGAGGAACAATTAGGAGATATTGCTCAATATGGATATAAGCAGGTAAACTAGTCAAAAGTTAGGAAAAAGAAAGGAAAATCCCACTACCGATATGAGTAATGGGATTTTTTTTGGAAAAAATGTTTAATTATAAAATCGTGAAGTACAGTTTGTTGCAAGAAAGTTATGTTATACAGCATAAAAAAGTGGGAAAAAAATTTGGAGCGGAGTAGGAAAATGAATTAACTTTGCAACCGCAAAAGAGGAAACGGGGCACGCTCCGGGGAACTTTTTGTCAAGTTCATTGAAGGAATTGAAGAAGCAAGTGTAGTACAGGAAAGAAGAGAGAAAG
>ENA-OPVK01000759-OPVK01000759.1-human-gut-metagenome-genome-assembly--contig:-NODE-759-length-21931-cov-2.568340_pt1 | contig 21931 bp, 16 predicted proteins | sample MGYA00241495_ERZ501982 | MGnify/ENA primary metagenome ERZ501982 (study PRJEB25962, sample SAMEA2042002) | human gut metagenome | biome: human gut; feature: human-associated habitat; material: faeces...
TCGTGGATTTTGCCAATGTATTTAACTAACTCTCAATTTATTTAAAATACTGCACGCCGGACTCGAAGATCTTCATATCCTGCTCGCCATAGATATTCATGGCTACCGCAGTATCTCTTCTCTCGGAGTGTGCCATCTTACCGAGGCATCTGCCATCGGGGGATGTGATACCCTCGATCGCACAGTAGGAACCGTTGACATTGTATTCCTCATCCATGGATACATTACCGTTCTGATCAGCGTACTGGGTAGCAACCTGTCCGTTTGCAAAGAGCTTGTCGATCCATTCCTTCGGTGCTACGAAACGACCCTCACCATGGGATGCGGGGTTACAGTAGGTAGCACCCAGCGTAGCGCCCTGTAACCAGGGAGACTTGTTGGATACGACTTTGGTGTATACCATCTTGGAGATATGACGGTTGATGGTATTGAAGGTCAGGGTAGGTGAATCCTCCTTCTGACCGGTGATTTCGCCGTAAGGAACCAGTCCCAGCTTGATCAGAGCCTGAAATCCGTTACAGATACCCAGTGCCAGTCCGTCTCTCTCATTTAACAGCTTCATGACCGCTTCCTTCAGCTTCTCATTCTGGAATGCTGTTGCAAAAAACTTCGCGCTGCCGTCAGGCTCATCACCTGCGGAAAAGCCGCCGGGGAACATGATGATCTGTGCCTGTGCAATGGACTTCTCGAATTCCTCTACGGATTCGCGGATATCCTCTGCGGTCATGTTACGGAACACTCTTGTCTCCACATGGGCTCCGGCACGTTCAAACGCCTTGGTGCTGTCGTATTCACAGTTGGTTCCAGGGAATACCGGAATGAATACGGTAGGCTTTGCGATCTTGTGCTTGCATACATAAATACTGTCTGCCTTGTAAACATTGCTTGCCACTGCCTCGGTACCCTTCACTGCCTTGGTGGGGAATACCTTCTCCAGCTTGGAAGTCCAGGAAACAAGTGCCTCTTCCATGGTGATCTTCACATCACCATATACGAATACAGGCTCCTCGGTCACGGTACCGATCACAGTGTAATCCAGTTCCTTCTCTTCCAGTGCAGCCATCTTGTCTGCGGGGATCTCTGCCAGAATATCGCCCAGTCCGTTGTCAAACAGGTCGTCTGTGGTTACCTCATCGTCGATCTTCACACCCAGCTTGTTACCGAAGGCCATCTTTGCTACAGCTGCTGCCACACCCTTGGAATCCAGAGCATAAGCGGATACGATCGTACCATTTTCGGTCAGTTCGTGGATCTTGCCATATAATTCTGCCACATTCTCATACATCGGAATGTCGAAATCGTCTTTATTAATAGAGAAACGTACCAGCTTATTGCCGGGGGTCTTCAGTTCCGGAGTAATAATATCGCCGTATTTTGCCACGTCCACTGCAAAAGATACCAGTGTGGGAGGTACATCAATATCATTGAAAGTACCGGACATACTGTCCTTACCACCGATGGAGGGCAGCCCGAACCCGATCTGTGCATCGTAGGCGCCTAACAGTGCTGCGAAAGGCTGACTCCAACGCTCAGGATCGCTGGTCATTCTGCGGAAGTACTCCTGGAAGGTAAAGCGGATCTTGCTGAAATCACCGCCGGAAGCCACGATTTTCGCCATGGACTCTGTCACTGCATAGACAGCTCCGTGGTAAGGACTCCAGGAGGACAGATACGGATCGAAGCCGTAACTCATCATGGTCACGGTATCGGTCTTACCTTCCAGTACAGGCAGTTTGGCTACCATGGTCTGGGTCTCAGTCAGCTGATATTTTCCACCGTAGGGCATCAATACACTGCCGGCACCAATGGAGGAGTCGAACATCTCTACCAGACCCTTCTGGGAACATACATTGAGGTCATTTAACAGTGCCACCCAGGCACCCTTCACATCGCCCTCTTCCAGTTTCTCACCTACAGCGGGAACAGCCCATTTATCAAAATAATTCTCTTCTTCGGAAGGAATATCTACTTTTACTTTGGTCTCCTGATGGGCACCGTTGGTATCCAGGAAAGCTCTCTTCAGATCCACGATGGGCTTGCCTCTCCAGTTCAGTACAAGTCTGGGTTCCTCAGTAACAACTGCTACGGGAACAGCCTCCAGGTTCTCTTCCTTTGCATAGCCCAGAAAAGTATCTACATCCTTAGGATCTACTACCACTGCCATACGCTCCTGAGACTCGGAGATTGCCAGTTCCGTGCCATCCAGTCCGGCATATTTCTTGGGTACCTTGTCCAGATCTACGGTCAGACCGTCTGCCAGCTCACCGATGGCAACGGAGACACCGCCGGCACCAAAGTCGTTACATTTTTTGATCAGACGGCTGACTTCCTCACGACGGAACAGTCTCTGGATCTTACGCTCGGTCGGTGCATTACCCTTCTGTACCTCAGCACCACAGGTCTCGATGGAAGTATCGGTATGTACCTTGGAGGATCCGGTCGCACCGCCGCAGCCGTCACGTCCAGTACGTCCGCCTAACAGGATGATGATATCGCCGGGATCAGAGGTCTCACGGATAACATTTCTGCGGGGAGCTGCACCCATAACGGCACCGATCTCCATACGCTTTGCCACATAAGAAGGATGATAGATCTCTTTTACAAAGCCGGTAGCCAGACCGATCTGGTTACCATAAGAGGAATAGCCACTGGCTGCGCCTCTTACCAGCTTCTTCTGGGAGAGCTTGCCGTGCAAAGTCTCGGATACAGGAACGGTAGGATCCGCAGCACCGGTGACACGCATTGCCTGATATACATAGCCACGGCCGGACAGGGGATCACGGATGGCACCGCCCAGACAGGTGGCAGCACCACCGAAAGGCTCGATCTCTGTAGGATGGTTGTGGGTCTCGTTTTTGAAAAATACCAGCCACTCCTCGGTCTCTCTATGGTCGCCGTAATCCATCTCCACGGGAACCACTACGGAGCAGGCATTGATCTCATCGGATTCTTCCATGTCATCCAGTTTGCCGTCTTTTTTCAGCTTTCTCATGGCCATCAGTGCCAGATCCATCAGGCAGACGAACTTGTCCTCTCTGCCTTTGAAGATCTCTTCTCTGGTATCCAGATAGCTCTGGTAAGTGGTCTCTAAGGGAGAACGATAATAACCCTCACCGAATTCCACATCGGTCAGCTCGGTGGAAAAAGTGGTGTGACGGCAGTGATCGGACCAATAGGTATCCAGTACACGGATCTCCGTCATAGAAGGATCTCTCTTCTCATCATCATGGAAATATTTCTGGATATGCAGGAAATCTTTGAAGGTCATGGCAAGTCCCAGAGATTCATACAGAGCTTTTAAACTGCTCTCGTCCATATCTCTGAAGCCGTCAAAAACAGCAACATCAGCGGGATCATCATACACCGTGATCAGAGTATCCGGCTTCTCCATGCCGGTCTCTCTGGAATCTACAGGGTTGATACAGTAAGATTTGATCTTGGAAAATTCTTCGTCGGACACCTGTCCTTCGATCATATAAGTCACAGCGGTACGGATCACAGGTTCTTCGTCCTCTTTTAAGAACTTCACACACTGCACTGCGGAATCCGCTCTCTGATCGAACTGTCCGGGAAGGAACTCTACGGAAAATACTTTTGCATCCGCAGGAATCTCGATGGTCTCTTCATACAGATCATCTACGGGAGGCTCGGAAAATACAGTCTTGCAGGCTCTTGCAAACACCTCATCCGAAATATTCTCCACATCATAGCGGATAAACTCACGAACCTTTGCCACATCGATACCCAGATAATTTTTCAGTTCGTCGTGCAGCTCTTTTGCCTTGACGGCATAAGGTTCCTTTTTCTCTACATAGATACGTCTTACGTTGCTCATGTCTCTCCTCCGAAATTTTATACTATGCGACACTATTCAGAACCCCATTCGCAAAACCACATCTTGCGATGCTTACTTTTTGCTCATGTGGTTATCTCACCATATAAATATCATCAGATGCCCTTACAAATGCGAGCCTTTGACGTACATATGATTATATTTACATGGTTCTGAATAGTATCATACAACATACTATATTTTCCCACAATAGCAGAAAACAACAAATTTAGATAGATTTTACCTGCCTTTTTGAACGGTTCGTCATTCATGCAGTCTGTGGATCAGCCGGTAAGCGATGTCCTTCTCGCAGATCAGGGCCTCCGTGTGGGCGAAAAATACGATGCCGTCCGTGGGGGCCAGAATCTTCTCCCTCACCGTTCCATCGTAAGGGTCTATAATTTCTGCCATCTCATTTCCATAGCGCACATCGTCTCCCGCATGTACTTTTCCCCGGAAAATTCCCGCCCGGTTCGCAGGTACATCACTCAGATCCTTTTCATATATAACATGACTGATATAGCCGGAATGACTCTCGTACCGGATCAGCCCCATACGTTTCAGGAAACGTAAGACCGCTGCCACCGCCTGTCTTGCACTCACCTCATCGATCTGGGTATTCTGATTCGTGTATACCGAAAAGGCGGCCGTCATCTCATCCTGCCAGTTATAATTCAGTGTCTTGGTATCAATGGGTACCGGCTTGCGCACCACCACATAAGGAAGTCCGAACAGATTCGCCAACGACGTATTCTGATAGCCTGTCTCCATCATACGCACATGGGGCACGAATTCTCCCGGTCTGTAAAAGGACGTAAACTGGATTCCATAAACGTAATCCCGGATCTCCGTAAGCAACGCATTGGTCAGACGGTCCGCCGGCTCCCCGTAATCATTTCCCGGAAAACTCCGATTGATATCCGCTTCCTTGACACCGAAAAAGCGGCGGCTGATATTCACGGAATAGGCATTGATGGTAGGAATCACCAGAATCTGTTTGCCGGCACTGATACAGCCGTTGTTTTCCAGTTCCCGCAGTGCCTTCACCAGTTGGGAACAAATATACATCTGCTGGATCTCATTGCCTCTGGCTGCGCCCACGATGCAGGCAGACTTCTCGCCCTTGCCGAACTGAAAGCCCCTGATGCGCATATCTTCTCTGTAGGTCGAATGTATGGTATAAATATCTCTCTCAAACATAATCTTTTCACTCCGTCAGGATCCGCGCCAGCAGATCTCCTTCATAGACCACCGGATAAGCTCTCAGGGTAAACAACAGCCCGCCTTTTGCGGTACGGATCTGCTGCTTCACCGTCCCTTCAAATGGATCCACCACTTTCCCGATCAGATCTCCTTTTTTCACATAGTGGTTGTGCTCGATCAGCGGCAGGAACACACCGTCTGACTTGCTGCGGATAAACTCCACCTCACCGTCACTGGATATCGCAGGCTCCTGCACCTTTGGCTCCGGGCCTGTCCAGATCCCCATTTCACTCATGATGTGGAAAATACCGTCCACGATCTGATTACCGAAGGATCTGTGGATGTCATGCCCCTGTCCCATCTCCAGCACCAGTGTGGGAACTCCCAGCAGATTCATGGAATGGGCCAGCGTCGATTCATGCACCGTGGCAGTGGCATTCATCCAGATCATGTCGGCATTGGTCATTTTCGCATAGGGAAGCAGTGCCTCCGCAAAATCTTCACTGAGTCGTACCTGTGGGATCTCACGCACAAAAATATCACTGGCGTGCAGATCGATACAAATATCGGATCCGATCAGGGAATCCACCACAGTTGCCGTGATCCGCTCCATCATATCCCCCGATGCGTCTCCCGGAAACATACGGTTCATATCCATATCCAGTCTCGGCACCGTCCGGCTGGCCATGTCGATTCCCAGCGGATTCAATGCTGGATAGATATCTACGATTCCTTTCAAATACTCCGGATGCTCTTTTACTCTTCGCGCCGTCTCATAACAGATGTACTGTCCCTCCAGTTCATCCCCGTGGATGCCGGACACCAGACTGATTCTGGATAAATTCCGTTCTTCTCCCTCCGGACGGATCCGGTTCCTGCGGATTGCCAGATGTCCTCCCGCCGGAAGTTCCATGCTGATGATCGTTTCTGTCATACTTACCTTTTCCCTCTCTTTATCTCTTTGCAGCTTTTCTACACAGAAAATGCTTCAGGAAACTTTCCCTGAAGCATCATCACCCGTTGTCTTATTAATCTTCTACACCCAATCCGCGCAACAGATACAGGATCTCACGATCCACCGCTTCCGCCGTCACGCCGATGGTCTGGGCCGAAATCTTCAGTCCTTCCAGCACAAACATAATATTTCTCGCAGTTCCCTCACAGTCCTCGCAGATAAACTCTCCGTTATCCACACCTGCCTCGATCAGTTTTTCAATGATCTTCACTGCGGAATCAAACTGCTTTTTTAAAATATTGTCTCTCTTGGGCAGTTCGTTTTCAAAATAGAATTCATAGGTAGCCTGCGTCAGTGTATTCTTCTTGCGCAGAAGCTCTTTCTTCTGCTCCTTTAAAAACAGAAGCAGGATATCCGCTGCGGTAGCATCCTCCGTAATACTGTCGGAAAATACGTCATCCGCCTCCTCACTCTCCATGCGCAGCACTTCCATGAAGATCTGACTGGTATTCTCAAAATATAAATAGAGTCCGCCACGGCTGATGTCGCAGGCCTCTACAATATCCTTCATCGTTACTTTTTTGAAGCCCTTCTCCACAAATACTTCTCTGGCTTTCTCTACGATATATCGCTTTTTCTGTACTGATTTTTCTCCCATGGATCTATCCTGCCTTTCCCCACTCAAAGCTTTCCGTTCGCCGGTGTCTTATCCCAGAATTCAATGATCTCCTGCATCTGTTTCAGTACCAGATAAAAGATCTGCTCCGATACCGCCTCGCTCCACAGATTTCCCTTTGTTCTGCCGCCTAAGACATATTTTGACAGGATTCCTCTGAGGATATCCCATTCCTTCCATCCTGCTTTCTGAATAATATCCCGCTCCTCCTGATGAGTGCGGATCCGGTGTCTTGTGTATACATAGGCATAGTTGCGATCCATCAGGGGACTTTTCGTCGCTTCCCTGACGAAATTCAGGAGAGTCCCGTCATATACCGGAAAAGACACGGAATTCACTCCGATATCCTGTCCGCTGTAGATAGAGCTGGCTCTCTTGCCGGCGCTCTGCTCCAGCCAGGGCAGGTAGGGAAGTAACGGCCTCACTGCCTGCTTATATGATTCCAGCAACTGCTCTCTGTATTCACTGCTCTGTTCCATAACCCCAATATACCTTTCCATGTACCGTTTTCTACCGAAAACATCGCTTTTTTCGTCTGTCAATGTAAAAGTGACACATATGTAGTTTTATTTTATCACATTTCTATCAAAAGTACAGTAGAAAATTGTTGGTATTATGGTGTATAATGTGTATTAAATATTTGTATGATAAGACGAGGTATTGGAATGGCTGGAATCGTATTGGAGAAGGGGAAAACTATATATAGCTATGGGCAGCCCATGACTGCATTGCATCTGATTACCAACGGTAAAGTAGATGTATCATATCCCGGCGGCTCTTATACTCTGGGAAAGGGAGACGTGATCAGTATCTGTGAGATCTGCTCCGAGATCCATCTGCTGGGCTATACCACGTTGGAGGATACAACGATCCTGACGTATCCCCTGACCAGTCTGGATTCCCTGAATGATATTCTACAGAAGCACCCGGACGTAGCACGTCTGTTCTGTCTGTCCTGTTTCCGTCAGATCAATATTCTGCTGAACCGCAGTTCCATTTCGGAATTGAACTGCAGTGAGCTGTATCGTACTCTGACAGATGATATTGCCACCTACAATACACTGTGTAGCCGTTACCGTCTGCAGGCGAGATCCTTGGAACATTTCGATGAGCTGAATGCTTTTCTTGGGGATGATTCACCGGACATCTGGCTGAACGGCTATTACATGGGCTTAAGCAGGATCCTGGCTTCGGACAATTACCGGATCCTGGTACAGGAGTCGGATCTGTCCATTGGTATGCTGCGTAAGGGAAGTCTGGACTTCCGCCGTACTTACCAGAGCCTGGAGGAACAGTTCCACTATCTGCAGCAGGTCGGTTCCTTCTATTTCCGGGAATCCGGCAACGATCTTTTTGATTTTTATACTTCTTTGTTCTATAAACTGGGACAGGATAATGAAGACAGCAAGGCGGTCTACGACCGCATTCACCGTATGCTTTCTAAGGCCGGCGATCTGTCCTTCATCGATCAGGAACTGTTTGCCTCCAGATCCCAGACCTTCCAGAGCAGCCTGAATCTCATGGAATCCAATGATTCCGCTGAGGCAGGTTCTTCCGGAGATTCCGAGATCCTTGGCAAGCTTGCCGGATCGCTGAACACTATTCTGGATTACGCCGGTTCGGATCTGGATACCGTGACCAGCTTCCGTCAGCATGTCCACGCTTACAAGCTGCTGTCCGACCGGGCTTCCCAGGATCAGGATGTCGCTCTTTTACGCAGACAGCTGACCGAAGAATTTTATCTGCTCTACTCCCTCCTGTTCACCCAGACGCTGGAACAGCCGAACATTCCCATGCCGGTCAAAATGTTTCTGTATTTCGGTTATGTGGATGAGGAGCTGGCCGGTCTGAAAAATGCAGTCACCCTGTACCGCATGGCAGAAGCCATGTCGGATCACAGCGATATCGGTGTCTATACCTTTTATGACTGGCTGATGGCCATCTTCCGCGGGAAGAAATCTCCCAGCCGGAACGAATTTGACCAGGATTATTCCGATTATATTCACAAACAAAAGGTCGGTGGCAATATTACGGATGCAGAGCTCAAGGCATTGGAGAACAATTCCATGGCCAAGGTCAATTACGAGCTCCGGAATATGTTCCCTCAGGTCAACAAGATCACCTTCGGACGGATCACTACTTTCTGTCCGCTGTTCTGCGCAGATGATGTGCTGAAGGATCTGGAAAGCTCCTATGTCACCGTTTCCCGTGTCTCCCAGATTCTCGAGGAGATCCGCCGGGTAGATTACACGGCATTCTATAGAGAAAGTCTGGATATGGAGCACATAGATGTCATGGGTAAGGAGACAATTCATCTGGAATATCTGCCGGACATCATCCTGATGCCCAACGTCGGTATCCGCGGTGTCATGTGGCAGGAAATTGAGGGCAAGCGCCGTAACAGCCCCGGTCGTATGGTCTTCTCCATTTTCCATCTGGAGGATCTGAAGACGACCTTCACCCACCTGACCGGTGAATTCCGCTGGGAGCTGTGCAAGAGAGTCCAGGGTAACCGCTGGAACGATGTCTCCATCAGTTCCCTGACCAGTGAATATTTCGATTATATCCAGTTCTACCGTAAGAACCATGATCTGAGTACAGAAGCCAAGGAAAAGGTAAAATCCAGCCTGCAGCGTGCCAAGAACAGTTTCAAGGAAATGTTCGTAAGGGATTATATGATCTGGGTGCTCTTCGAAGGTGCCGGATCCCCGAGACTGAACAAAGTAGCCCGTCAGATCATGTTCACCTACTGCCCGTTCCCGGAGGATATTTGCAATACGCTGGCTCAGAACCCGTTATATGCCGATCTTCTGGATCGCCGTAAGATCAAGGTAGCCCAAGGCTTACATCATCTGGATGTTCTGACCCGAAAGCTGCAAAACGGTAATATTCCGGTTCCCGAGACCGTGGCACAGGAACGCTATTATTTAAGTGGCAGCAAAAAAGCATAGCACCTACATATAGCAAAAAGATTCACTCTCCACCCGGGGAATGAATCTTTTTGTTATGTTGTCTTATTTGCTTTCAGATACCTTATGCGTTTGCCAGCTGTTTGCCAAGTTCTCTACACTCTGACAGGCCATCCTCGTCCGGTGTCTCATGGCAGATCAGGCCCTCACCGTTCAACACAGTAGCTCCTGCTGCTTCCATACGGGTGGTCCAGTCTCTCATCCACTCACCGTCTCCCCATCCGTAAGAACCGAACAGAGCAACCTTCACACCAGCCATAGGAACCGAACAGTGCGATCTTTTTGCCGGAAGCAAAGCCTTCCACATCACATACAAAAGGCTCCATCTCGGATTCCTCCAGGACTTCCGCTCCCATCGCGGGACAGCCCAGTGCAAACTTGGGAGCAGCCTTTAGTTCGTCAAGGTTGGCGCCGGTCACAAATACTACCTCCGCTTCCTTCCCGGCTTCCCGGATACCCTCTCCGATGGCCTCTGCCATAGCCTGGGTGTTACCACCCTGTGTCCAGAATACTACATAAATCTTATCCATTTATTTTTCCTTCCCTTCCGCACCTTTCCGTGCCTGTTTCTATGCTGCGGTACATCCGCAGATATCTATGATTTCTGTCATCTTTAATCCATAATGCAACAGCTGGATCAAATTTTCCCTGGCATATTCATATTTTTCAAAAAGTCTCTGTTTTCCTTCTTTATCCGCATATACTTTCCAATAACCGGTGCAGAGGCTGTTCTTCCCCTGATGTCTGATAAATCCTTCCACATCCTCCGGGGGATATCCTAACAGCAATCCCAGTTCGTGGGGGAACGGCTTCCCTCTCTCTGTATAGGTTTCATAACGATCGCAAAATACCGGCAAAATATCCTCCAGTCGATCGGATTCGTACCCTGCCTCCCGCAGCAGTTTCTTTACCTGCGGCATTTTCAGATACTTTTCCAGCCGGTCTTCCCGATACAACAGTATTACCATTTTCTCCTCTGTCTCCAACAAGGGATACAGGGAAAGCACACTGCCTTCGACGATCCTTCCCACCTGTGTAAAGCCTTCCGGGGAAATCGTCAGCAGATTGGAAATCTTAAGTCCCGTGATCAGCGGTGCACACTGCAAAGCCAACTGTAGTTCCACATCGTCTGCTTCCATTTCACACAGGATCTCCCACGTTTCCTGACTCAATCAGCGCTTCACCTCCTGCCATCCAAAAGTCACTTAGTTAGTTGTAGCTAACCTATATAAATAATATAGAAAAAAGCAGTTCCCGTCAAGGGAACTGCCTGATAGAAATTCTCAACATATAAACTTTCAAAATAGCTTTGGGGATTTCCATTCTCAGATCTTTCTGCGGTCCAGCCCTGTACTGCGATAGTATTCTGCCTTGTCCTGATACATCCGTCTCTCGGACTCCGTCAGTAAATGATCCTTTCCCACGGCTTCCAGAGTGTTCACCGCTGCTCCTACTGCCATGGAGACATCATGAGCTGCCAGCTCTGTTTTTAATTCCTCCACCTTTTGATAAAGCTCCTTTTCAGAAATTCCGGTGCACAGGACCACCAGTTCATCTCCGCCGATACGGAACATTCCATTTCCCTCAAATACACGTTTCAGGCAGTCACAGCACCTGCGGATCAGGCGGTCTCCGGCGGAATGTCCTTCACTGTCATTGATCCGTTTTAATCCTGTAATATCACAGTATACCACGCCGATGGGCTCGGTATGGTCCACCTGCTCAATGTACCTCTCCATAGCATAACGGTTCCCCAATGTCGTCAGCGGATCCGAATAGCTCATCACTTCCAGCTCCCGTACCAGATTTCTCTGCTTCAGGGACGATACGATAAAGTGTCCCATGATCTGCAGCATCTCCGACACAAATTCAAAATATCTGGTCGAAGGATTGTCTACTCCGTAGAAGCCGATTACTTTCCCATCATCATAAAGCGGAACCACCACCAGGGAATGAATATTCTGTCTTACCAGAACTTCATACATCTGCGGATCCACATCTTTCATTTCTTCCAGATTCTCTGTGACAAAACTCTGATTCTCATCAAACTTCCGATACCATTCCGCACAGATCTCCGGCGGTAGGTCCTGAAGGGTATCCTTTTCCGGTGCGACTCCCTTGGCTACCCATTCGTATGTATTGTGGTCATGATCGTGGTCATCCTTTTCAAAAATATAGGCCCGTCCCGCTTCCAGATTCTTTCCGACGAATTCCAGCAGCACCTGCAATGTCTGATCCATGCTCTCCTGCCGCTGTGCCACACGGATGGCTTCATTCAACGCAACCTCCATATTACGGTAATCTTCGGATTTGTGCCCTCTCCCATTCAGATTGCCACAATCTATGGCGATTTCCATACGGTATTTTCTCCCGTCTTCTTCTACCAGTGTGTCCTTGATATGAAGTTCTCTTCGCAGCAGCGGATTGTAATATTCCCATTCCTTAAAAAAACCCGGCTTTAACTGTTCATTATTACACATGCCACAGGGCAGAGAATTTCCCTGCAATATCTCATAACACTTTAACCCGATGATCTCTTCAAGACTTTGAAATCCATAGCTCTTCAGAGTCTTCTTGTTCATATATATCAATTCATGAGTCTCTGCATCTGCCACATATACATATTCACCCAGATTCTCGAAAAATTCCCATATTTTACTCATATACACCAACCTGCTTCCGTATTCTTCCCCTCTTTATAACTAATCAGTATACACTTGCAAACGCTTTACGGCAAGCCTGTTCTCTCAAAAATGTCTGTAATAATCTCACATCATCCGTGATCACACCGTCCGCCCCACAGTTTACGATCCGAAGCATGGCACCGGAAGTATTGGCTGTCCACCCGTATACCGACTTTCCGCAGTAATGAATGGCATCTACCATATCCACTGTAAGATTTCTCCCCTCGATGCTATAGCTGTCGGCATAGTCCAGCTCATAATCCTCTTCTTCCAGATCATGGGCAATAAAAACTGTTGAAATCCCCGGTTCCAGCTCCTTCATTTTCTGCAGGATTCCCTTGTTCATGGAACCTATAATACACTCATCCACCATATCATAATCCTGCAGCAGAGTCAGCACGCTTTCCTCCAGTGCATCCTCCTGTCCGGTATATTTCAGTTCGATCATCAGAGTGATCCTGCCTCTGGCACAGGCAAGCATTTCTTCCAGTGTCGGGATCTGTTCTCCCCGGTATGCTGCCGAAAAACCGCTGCCCACTTCCAGGGTTTTGAGAGCATCTGCCTCCGCATCCCATACGCAGATATCCTCTCCTGTGGTCCGTTTAAAATTACTGTCATGCATAACGATCAGGGTTCCGTCCGACAACTGCTGCACATCAATCTCTGCAATAGGCGCTCCATCCCGGATGGCCTGTTCCAGGGCCGCCACCGTGTTCTCCGGAGCTACTTTTGCCCCCGCCCGATGCGCTACCACGATCACAGGAGCGTCTTTACCTGCGGCCTGTACCTGCGGCAATACACCATATGTCAGAAAATAGAGGCAGAGAAGCATAACAATCGCTGTTTTTCTGATAATTTTCATCACATTGCCCTCCCATGAAAGTTATTTGTCAATTTTATTGTAACTATTGACTATAAACTCCATACAAGGAAAATGTTAACTTTTTGTAAATATTCAGAGCCACGTAAATATAACCGGAGGAACGTCGAATGCTTGCATTCGTAAGATCCTCTGGCTATATTTATGTGGCGAAGTGACCACATGAGCAAAAGGAAAGCATCGGAGATGCGATTTTGCGAATGGGGTTCTGAATATTACGACTATTCAGAGCCATGTAGCTTCAGGCAGGGTATTCGGCAGATGCTTGCATACGCAAGAATATCTGCCTGAAGTTATAGGGCGAATTATCGTTCTGAATCGTCGGTAAGCCCGGATAAGCGTACTCACTTCCGTAACATCACTACCAGCTCATGATTTTAACAAAGTCCTTGATTACCATATCGAGAAGAAAGCAGACTGCCAGTACATTCAATAGCAGCCATTCCTGTCCGGACAGATGGGAGGTTCCGAACGCTCCGATGAGAAACGGTACTTCCGTTACCGCAAACTGCAGCGCAAATCCAATAACACAGGCCAACACCATCAGCGGATTATCCCAGGGTCTCATGGCAAATACGGACTTCTGCATATCCCGCATTCCCACTGCATGATACAGCTGGCACATTCCCAGTACTGTAAAAGCATAAGTCTGGGATCGGGCAAGTATTTTTTCCCGGGACAGTAATTCACGAAGTCCCTCTACCCAGTCAGACAGATTCCAGGACAGTTCTCCCCTGCCTGCCAGGATCCCACAGGGCAATACCAGAAATGCCGCCAGACCGATACCGGTGATCAGCGCTCCATAGAGTAAGGTACAGGCCATTCCGCCCCGGGCGAACAGACTCTCCGCTGCTTTTCTTGGAGGACAGCGCATCAGGCTTTTTCCGTCATTTTTATCCACTCCCAGTGCCAACGCCGGAAGGGAATCCGTGATCAGATTGATCCACAGTATATGACTGGATTTTAGAGGGGAAGCCAGCCCCAGAGCCACTGCTGCGAACATGGTCATCAGTTCCCCGAGATTGGAGGACAGTAAAAATATCACCGACTTGCGGATGTTTTCATAGACGCCTCTGCCTTCCTCGATTGCCTTTTCAATCGTTGCAAAATTATCATCCGTCAATATCATGTCCGCCGCCTGTTTAGCCACATCCACGCCGGTTCCCATGGCTACACCGATATCTGCTGCTTTCAGAGAAGGAGCATCGTTCACACCATCCCCTGTCATGGCCACAATCTCCCCATTCTGCTGCAGCCCCTTCACGATCCGTACCTTCTGGGCCGGAGTCACTCTGGCATAAACCTTGATATTCCTGATCCTCCTGGCAAAAGAAGCATCATCCAGATGATTCAGTTCTTCCCCTGTAATACACTGACTGCGATGCCCTGCAATCCCCAGCTGTCTGGCAATGGCATAGGCGGTATCCACATGATCCCCGGTGATCATTACTGTAGATACACCTGCACGGCGGAAAATCTCCACCGCTTCCTCCGCCTCCGGTCTGGCAGGATCACGCATCCCCACGATTCCCAGGAATGTCATACCTTCTTCCCCACACCCGGGAGTGTTTCCGCTCTGTGCTGCCGCCAGTGTCCGAAGCGCCAGGGAATTCATGAGTTCTACAACCTCACTGATCCTTTTTCTCTGTCCGGCTGTCATTGGCACACTTCTTCCGTCCTGTAAAATATGAGTGCAGTGCTGTACGATCACATCCGGTGCCCCCTTCGTATAGGCAATGCTTCCCTTATGCCCTCCGTTTTTCGGGATTCTGTGATAGGTCGTCATCATCTTCCGGTCCGAATCGAAAGGCTTTTCATCATAGCGGGGGTACTGCTTCTCCAGACGTTCTCTATGCATCCCCATCTTCTCTCCGAAGTCTAAGAGCGCCAGTTCCGTTGGATCTCCGATCCGTTGCTCTCCCTGCAGGGAAGCATCGTTGCACAACAGCATTCCCCGGAGCATCTCCTGTACGCATCGGGATTCTCCCCTGCCATTGCTGCCGGCAGCATCCTCCAGCACATCATACCACCAGCATTTTTCCACCGTGAGCCGGTTCTGGGTCAGTGTGCCGGTCTTATCCGAGCAGACCACGCTGACCGCTCCCAGAGTCTCAACGGAAGGCAGTCTGCGGATGATCGTATGTACTTTGACCATTCTGGTCACTGACAATGCCAGACAGATCGTCACCACTGCCGGCAGACCTTCCGGCACCGCAGCCACCGCCAGGGAAATCGCCACCAGCAGCATTTCCGGAATATTTCTGTGTTGAAATACCGCCAGCAGAAACAATGCCGCACATACTCCCAGCGATAAAATACTCAGAAGCTTTCCCATATCCCCCAGACGTTTCTGTAACGGTGTCATTTCCTCTTCCGCATCTGTGATCATGGAGGCGATCCTGCCGATCTCCGTGGCCATGCCCGTAGCTGTCACGATTCCTTCTCCGTGGCCATGGGTCACCACAGTAGACATATATACCATATTGACCCGTTCAGCCAATGGAATCTCGTGTCTGCAGTCTGCCAGAAACAGCGCATCTTTTTCCACAGGTACCGATTCTCCGGTCAGGGCGGATTCCTCTACCTGCAGATTGGAGCTTCTGGTCAGCCGTATATCCGCAGGTACCTGTGCCCCTGCCTCCAGGTCTACCAGATCGCCCGTCACCAGTTCCGCCGCCGGAATCTCCTGACGGATACCTTCCCTGATCACAATGGTCTGTGGACTGGTCAGCTTTTTCAACGCTTCCAGTGCCTTTCGGGCTTTTCCCTCCTGCAGCATGCCCACCAGGGCATTGACCACTACCACAGTGCCGATGATCACGGCATCACTGAGCTCCCCCAGAAAGACGGATACCACAGCTGCGATCAATAATATGTAGATCAGCGGGTCCTTTAACTGCTCCAGAAAAAGCTGTATTTTCGTCTTTTTTCTGGCAGCTTTCATTTCATTTCTGCCATTTTGCTGTAAACGACGAAAGGCCTCACCATCGGTAAGGCCCTTCACTGCGTCACTTTTCAGTTCATTTACGGTTTCCTGTATATTCTGTTTTTCGAACACGGCTGCCTCCAATGCTTGTTTCTATTAAGCATTGTATGTCATATCTTCAGAATTCATTACACCGAATCATCGTACATTTTAATCTCTTAACTGGAATGCTGCGGTCAGCTCGTTCATGTTGGTGGCCTGCGCAGACAATTCCTCACTGGTGGCAGAAGTTTCTTCTGCGGTCGCAGAGTTGTTCTGCACCACTGTGGATATCTGTTCAATGCCCTGTTCAATCTGCATCATGGCATCTGCCTGTGCCTTGGATTCTTCCATGGCTTTCTTGGACTCGTTGGCCAGATCCTCAATGCCTTCCACGACCTTCTGCAATGCTTCGGCTGTCTTGTCCGTGATCTGGTTGCCATGCTCAATCTCCTGCAGGGAAGTCTCAATCAATTCTCTGGTATGTACCGCAGACTGTGCACTGTCATCTGCCAGCTTACGGATCTGATCCGCAACCACTGCAAAGCCTCTTCCGGCCTCTCCTGCTCTGGCTGCCTCAATGGCTGCATTCAGGGACAACAGATTCGTCTGGGATGCGATGTCCTCAATCTCACCGATAATATCGCTGATCTGCCTGGAAGTATCGTTGATCCGCTGCATGGCATCCGTCAGACCCTTCATTTCCTCTCCGCTGTCCTTCGCCTGCTGCTGGTAATCCATAGCCTTCTGGTAAGAACCTCCCAGTGCCTTGGCATTCTTCTCCACGATCTCGGTTACATTCGTGATGGTAGCCTGCAGTTCCTCTACGGAACCGGCCTGGTCGGTAGCACCCTCCGCAAGTCCCTGGGCAGCATCTGCCATCTGGTTTGCCCCCAGAGATACCTGTCCCACTGCCGTCTTGATCTCATTAAGTGTCTCACTGAGCTTATGGTTCAGCTTACGGATAGATTCCAACAGTCCCTGAAAGTCTCCCACATAGGCTTCTGCGCAACCTGTAGTCAGTGCAAAATTGCCCTGTGACATCTCTCCCAACAGATAATCCGCATCGCCAATCACTTTCTGCAGGTTACCGGATAATGCGGCGGTAGCCTCTGCCAGGATCTGTGTCTCATCCTGTGTCCGGATCACTGGTGCCGGAGTATGCAGATCGCCCTCAGCCAACAGACGTAATCTCTCGGTACACTTTGCCACCGGTTCACCGATCGCCTGACCGATCTTTTTTGCCCTGCGCACACTGAAACATAAAGCTGCAGCACCTATTGCTACACCAATGACAATACATACAACGGTAGAACCAAGGAAATCTGTCAGTGGTGCATTTACTGCCACGCTCCATCCATTGGTTCCTTCTATTGGTGCATAAGCCTGTATTGTGAGGGTTCCGCCTTTCATATAAGTGCCATATCCGGTTGCTCCGGTCATCATCTTCTGCTCTACCTTTGCAATTCCCCGCAAAGATCTGTCCGTCTGAGACAGTTCAATGTTGCTCTTCTGCTCCTGGGCAATCGCAGAATCACAGTGAGCAATGGTGATACCTGTTTCTCCCAACAGATAGCACTCGGAATTCTTACTGACAGAGACTGCCGCAGCAATATCATTTAAGAACTCCGGATCCGGCACAACGAATACCACGCCGACAATATCACCATTCTTATCTCCGTCTGCATATACAGGTGCGGAAATGATAACGCTGAGCTTACCGTCTGTCTTTGCAATCACGGGATCCGATACCACGACCTCTCCCTGCATGGATCTCTTAAAATAATCACGGTCACTATAATCGGTTCCGTCATAAGCACAGATACCGTTGGAGCCGATCAGCTTGCCTCTGACCATTCCATAAGCTTCCACACGCTGGTTGATATACTGCTGCTTCTGCTCCTGGGTAAATACCGGAGAAGACAGCTGATAGCTGCATCCGAGTTCGGATACGATCGTTGTTGTCACCCGTAGTTCCTCTTTGATACGGTCTGCAGAGATCTCTGCCACCACCAGCATATCGCCTTCCAGTGTTCTCATGGTACTGGACAGATTCAGGATCACGGTAAGGATGACCAACGGAATAATCGAGAACACTACCAACCTGCTGATTGCCTTCTGCAGACGTTCCCGGATCGTCGTCATGCCGGGTGTCTGCCCCTTTGTGCCCTTCTGTGATGCTTTTGTACTCATATGTCCTCATTTCTGCGCTGCATTTTTATTATATGCTTTATTTTCCTGTACTCTGTGAAGTGACCACTTGTCCGGCAGCACCCGGATATTCCATTCATCTCCCTCATTTGGAACAGTGATCTTCTGCAGAGATACTCAATTTTATATGTCGATTTTATTTTACCATGATTCAGGAAAATTTTCTATCTTTTGAAGCCCAAAAAGAGAGTTAATATTCCGTTAAGAATATCAACTCTCTCCTGTCATTTATCTCTCTATCCCCTCATGATAAGAAATACCCTGTTAATAGCCGAACTCCTGGGCAAAATACAACTTGCCATTGGTCTCATAGACCGCAATGCTGCAGGTGGTAAAATCGTCTGCCAGGATATTCGCTGCGTGTGTAGGAGAAGCCATCCAGGCATCTACTACACTCTGTGCGGAATCATAGCCCTTCGCCAGATTCTCGCCCCACATCAGTTCACTGTTCACTGTGTACCAGTCCTTACCGTTGGGTCTGGTATGGGAGAACTTGGAAGCTGCTTCGGTTGCTCTTACCATAGCGCAGGACTCCAGACCGTTGCTCCAGTTCAGTGCTGCCAGGCCGTTCTCTGCTCTCTTCGCGTTTACAATATCCAACGCATCGATAGCCATGGCACGAAGTTCATCTGCACGGGCCAGCTCAGCTTCACTCATACCGGCTTTTCTCACAGAACCCGCCAGTGCCACTGCCTCTTCATCGAACCAGACAGTTCCGTCATCCGTGGCAGGATCACGGCTTACAGAGGATAATTCTGTACTCTTGCCGCAGCCTGCAAGGCTCAGCACCATGATGACTGTCAGAACAAGACTCATCCATCTTTTTTTCATTTGTTCTACCTCTTCTTTCCTTGATTGTTTATAGTAAATATATGTTTATTCGTTATGATTGCTTCTTCTTAATAATAAGCCATGCTCCCAGCCCTGTCAAGGAAAGGGCAAAGCCCCGATTCCATGTATTGGAATCATCGCCGGTCCTGGGTCTTCTGGAAGCTCCCAGGACTGCTCTGTCCGCCAATGGTGTAGGATCATCGGTAATGCTTACAACCCGCTGACGTCTTACACCAAGCACCTGAGGTGTTACCGGGGTTGCCGGCTCAGACGGTGTACCGGGAGTATCCGGGGTATCGGAATCATCCGAATCGTCCGGAGTATCCGGGGGTGCGGTCGGAGTAGTGGTCGGCGTCGTGGGTGTGGTATCCGGTGTGCCTGTCGGCGTAGGCTCCGGAGCAGCACTGGGAGTCGGTTCCGGGCTGGTAGTCACGGGCGGAGTAACCTCCGGCTCTCTGGACAATTCAAACTGCATTCCGAAGCCGTATCTGGTCATCTGATAGCCGTTGTTGGCCAACACACCGTTAAGGTTAGTGGTGATCTTCACTTCTCCGTCCTTTAACAGGTCGGATACCCGAGTATCTGCATAGGAACCTTCCTGTCCGTTTTTCAGCATCCGGTCATACAGACCTTCACCGTCAAAAGTATATACATTATGATATGTCGTGTAATATAAAGCATCTGCTACTGCAGAACAGCTCTCCGCTACTGTGGTATCGGCGGTTCCGTTGGTCAGGATTGCCAGTTCCTCTGCCGTAAGTTCTGAAAAGCCGTAGACCTTATTTCCTTCTTCTCTGGAAGTATTGTTGAACCAGTCTAAGTAATACTGTGCCAGGCAGCTCTGCGTAACCTCTTCCGGCTTCATTTCTTCGCTGCCATATCCTTTTTTCAAAAGAGCCTCTCCGACAATCGCATCCGTAACCTTACCTGCGGTGATTCCGAGATCCCGTAACGGAGCATTTAAAATACGGCGGGGCAATGTACAGAACGCTCCCACTTCACCGATCTCATAACCTTCAAAACCACTGGACAGAACCGTTACTTTCTCTCCTGCCTTAGGCGCTGCCGGGATCGTACCGATCGTGGCCTTTGCAGGATCATACTGATACTCCTTATTACTCTCATTTACCAGCTTTATGTTGTAGTACAGGGTATCTCCGGGCTCTGCCGCATTTCCTCCTGCCACGGTACCGTTCAGATAACCGATGGCATCGGACAGATTGATTCTTACCTTGTCCGGGGCATTGCTGTGGATCGTAATGGTGATCGTTGCATCATAGGTCACCCTGCCGGTGCCGCTTTCCCAATGCTGTTCCAGTTCCGGAGTTGTAGTAATGGTAATACCTTCGGAAATATAATGGAACACTGCGCCGTTCTCATTCTGTTCAAAAGTTACCGTTCCCGTGGGATATTCATAATAATCTACTGCGGATACCCCGGGAATCCTGTAATCGTATCCGTCATAATTGATCCAGGTCTCTGTGGGTGTGGTCACATACCATACCGTGGCAATGGTGACTCCACTGAAGGATCGACCGGTGGTGAGCAACTGATCCATAAAACTTTCCGTTACATTTTCACCATACAAGACGCCGTTGTTGTCATTCACATACTGTTTTACATCCTCAAGGGTTTTTCCGCAGTTTTCTTTATAATAGGAAGTGCCTTCGCTGTCTCCACCGTAATAAACATAGTGTAACAAATCTGCGGGCTTGCAGTCAGAATATTTGTTTACATCTAATGCTACGAATCCAACGCACTGCCAGCTTGCCCCGTTACTTCCGGTTAACTTTCCTTCGGCATCTACCCCTGTATTATCCACAGAAAGATATTTAAAGGTTTCAGCATCATCCAAAGTCATCTTATGACCTGCAAACAATGAAAAATCTCCGTTTGCCGGCTTGTAATTATTGGGCCATACGTTGGGGCTGGCTACCTGTCCTCCCACATATTTTGCCATGGTGCCTCCAGCAAGAATCACCGTTTTGATGGTGGGATAGGTTTTCTCTTTTACAGCAACAACGCTGTCGTTTCCGCTTACACTTGCCATTTCAACAACATCGTTCTGCTCATTCTGCGTTGCTTCTTCCGCCTGTACCGTAAATCCGGTGTTGGAGATGCTGCCGATCATCAGTGCCGCTACCAGAGTTTTTGCCAGTTTGGTCTGTATTACGTTTTTTAACTTCATTTCTGTTTCCCCTCAAAACCAGTATTTCTGTTTTTATTACTTCTTTTTACTCTCCTAATAAGTAAGACTGCGCCAAATGGAAAAAAGGACCAGATTTTGAAAAATTTTTCAAGATTCTGATCCTTTTATACTTTTACAGCTAAGATCGGCTGTCGTTCCGTTCCTGTTTAATGTTCTTTTCGCTTAAGAACAAGCCATGCTCCCAGACTCGTCAGGGAAAAGACAAAGCCCAGATTCCAGGCATCGGAGTCATCGCTGGTCTGCGGTCGTCTGGATGCTCCGAGGACTGCTCTGTCCGCCAAGGGAACTGTCTCATCCTCGATGGTCACCATTCTACGGCGTCTTGCACCAAGTACCTGCGGGGTATCCGGGATTCCACCGGCCGGTGTGCCGGGATCTGCCGGGGTACCGGGATCATTCGGGGTGCCGGGATCATCTGGTGTATCATCCGGAGTATCGGGTTCATCCGGGGTGTCAGGTGTTGCGGTTGGTGTTGCGGTTGGTGTAGGCTCCTCGGTTACTACCGGCGTAGGCGTA
>ENA-OPVK01000761-OPVK01000761.1-human-gut-metagenome-genome-assembly--contig:-NODE-761-length-21870-cov-5.819757_pt1 | contig 21870 bp, 20 predicted proteins | sample MGYA00241495_ERZ501982 | MGnify/ENA primary metagenome ERZ501982 (study PRJEB25962, sample SAMEA2042002) | human gut metagenome | biome: human gut; feature: human-associated habitat; material: faeces...
CGCCGCCGCATCTCGCATCTGCTGCTGTGCCGACGGCAACTCCGGCGCGTTCCCAATGGCGCTGCTCAGCCGGTCCAGCGCCCGTTCCACCCGGGCCAGGGCCGTGTTCAGCCGCATCTGTATCTCCGCTGCCGTCTGCTGCAGCTGTGCGCCGTCCGGCAGGTTCTTGTTGATATTGGCCACGGCCGCCTCCAGCGCCGCCGCGCTGCTCTCCGACACGCCGCTGCCGCCCGCCGCCTCAAAGGCATCCATCATCCGCCCGCAGGCGTGCAGCAGGTCCTGGGCCTGGTACAGCACGCCCTTCACAGCGGCCTCCGGATCGTCGGCGGTCAGGTCCGCCGCCAGCAGATTGCTCTGCTCCATGATGCCGTCGATGACCACCTCCAGATAGTTTTCACTGATGGAGCGCTTCAGCGTCTCCACCGCCGTGTCGGTGATCTTGGTGGCCACGGCGTTCTTCTTGGCGTTTTCGTAGTAGGTGATGGCCGGCTTTCCCGTCCAGTCCGTCAGCATCCGAAACATATTCCGACTGAACTGCTTGTCGATGACCACCGCCGCGTAGTAGTCCCCGGACTCCACGCCGCCCTTGGCCTCCTCCTCGGTGTCCACGATGACCCAGTTGATAGACGTAGCCTCCCGCAGGTCGGCCACCACGTCGTCGCCCTTGTTCTCGTAGGTGCCGTCCGCGTCGGTATAGCCCTCGTCCAGCGACGCCACCGCGATGGATATCCCCCCGGTGTTGCCGTAGGGGTCCCAGTTGGAGTAGATATTCAGCCAGGCGTACAGGCTGGGCAGCAGGGCGATGGCGACCACCACCACACAGGCGAAAAAGCACTTGCTCAGCGTCCGTATATCGGTTTTGAACACCGTCCAGATATTACGCATACTGCCTCCTTACGCGCGGCACGCCGCGCTGTATATAAAGCTGTCGTTAACAATAGTGTATCAGTATGTATTATACAGAAAGCCGCCATGATTTGTCCACACAAAACCCGTTTTTTGCCCAAAAATACAGAAAAGAGACGGCTCCCGCCGTCTCTTTCGTTCTACTCTTTTTCTGTATCCTCCGCCACGATGCGGTAGTAGGTATTCCCCGTCAGCTTGTACACGATGGCATACAGCACCGCGAACACCGCAAAGCTCACCGCCGTTGTGCCGATCAGCAGCCCCCTGTTGTCCAGATTGAACAGGATCAGCAGCTTGTGGATGAACGGGAAGGCGAAGCACAGGTGCACGCCCGCCAGCACCAGCGGCAGATAGAACACCGTCAGCAGCTGGCTGTTGATGCTGCGGCGGATGTCCACCTTGGTCATGCCCACCTTCTGCATGATGTCGAAGCGACTCTGATCCTCATAGCCCTCCGAAAGCTGCTTGTAGTACAGGATAGCCACTGCCGCGAAGATGAACACGATACTCAGCATGATGCCCAGGAAGAACAGACCGCCGTAGGTGCCGTAGAAGTCTGCCCGGTTGGCGGCCTTGGACTCCACGCTGACGCCCACGCCCCAGTCACTGCTGACGCCCGCCAGATAGCCGTTCAGCGCGTCCTCCAGATTGGGCGTTGTGCCGTCGATGTTCCCCTGCTGGTTTTCCGGCAGATCGGTGTCGAAGGCGTAGTGCCACGTGGCCGTGAGATACCACCCGTATTTCTCGCTCAGTCCGTCCTCCAGCTCCTGCACGAACTGCGTGAAGTGCGGCATGACCACCATCAGGGTCGGGGTGATATCCGCCGTGAAGGGACCGCTCAGCGGCGGAATGTCCCGATCCATGACCCGGAACGTCCATTCTCCGTCGACGGTCAGGGTGTCGTAAGGGAAATCCGTCCGCAGCGCCGCCACATACACCTGCCCGTCGTTCAGCGTCAGGCTCTGCCCCGTGGCGGCGTTGTAATCCTCCAGCGGCAGGAAATGCAGCTGCGTCACACGGGTGCTGTCCGCTGCGGACGCACCGGCGCTGCCCAACCGCAGATCCCCGCCGTCCGGCAGACCGCTGACGCTGATCTCACGGTATGTCGCCACATTACTGGTCTGCCCGCCGAAGTTGAAAACGGTGCTCTCCACACCCTGACGCAGCTGCTCCGCCTCCGCCTCGTCCAGCGGATGATCGCTTCTGCCGTATACCGCCACGTCCATGTCGCGGGGATACCGGGCATTCACCGCGTCCTCCTGCCCCACATACAGGCAGGTGGTGGACGAGATCATCACCAGCACCATGGTGGCCAGAATACACACCGACGCCAGTCCCGCGCCGTTGCGCTTCATGCGGTAGGTCATAGACGCCACGGACACGAAGTGCTGGGGCCGGTAGTAGTATTTTTTGTTCCTTTGCAAGCCGCGGCACAGCGTCACCGACCCGCTGATAAACAGCAGATAGGTGGCCAGTATCACCATGATGACCGCCGCAAAGAACCACAGCAGCGCCGCCAGCGGCTCCTTGATGGACAACGACAGCGCGTAAGCGGCACCCAGCAGAACCATGCCCGCCGCCGTCAGCACCCACTGGGCACGGGGCGGCTTTTCGCCCACGCTCTCGCTGCGCAGCAGCCCCACGGCGCTGACGCCGTGCAGCTGCCGCAGCCCGTTCAGCAATATCAGCGTGTGGATGACCGCAAACAACGCCGCCGCAGCCAGCAGAGACGATACGGACACCGTCAGGGTATAGGTCACGGGCACCTGCAAAAGCCGCACCATACCCAACTCCGCCAGCTTATACAGTACCACGCCCAGAAGCAGTCCCGTCCCCGTGGTCAGGCCATAGGTGATGACCGTCTCCCACAGCAGAATGCGGGCGATGTTGCCCTTGCCCATACCCAGCACATTGTACAGGCCAAACTCCCTCTCCCGGCGGCGAATGAGGAACGAGTGGGTATAGAACAGAAAGATCAGCGCAAACACGGCGATGACCACCGTGCCCAGCCGCAGTATGATGGCGCTGCTGGTCCCGCCGGACATATGCCCCAGCACCTCCGAGCCGGACAGCCCCATCAGGATGTAGAACATCAGCACCATCCCGGCGCAGCTCAGCAGATACGGCAGGTACAGCCGCCTGTTTTTTCTCATGCCCGTCCAGGCCAGCCGGGCGTATAATGTCTTTTCCCTCATGCCGGTTCACCGCCCGACTGCAGCATGGTCAGCGTGTCGGAGATGCGCTGATAGAACCGGGTGTCGTCGTCCTCGCCCCGGTACAGCTGGTGGAACACCTGGCCGTCCTTGATGAACAACACCCGGCCCGCCCGGCTGGCGGCCTTCACGGAGTGTGTCACCATCAGTATGGTCTGTCCTGCCCGGTTGATGGCGGCGAACAGCCGCAGCAGCTCGTCGGTGGAGCCGCTGTCCAGCGCGCCGGTAGGCTCATCCGCCAGCAGCAGCTTTGGCTCGGTGATGATGGCCCGGGCCACCGCCGCCCGCTGCTTCTGCCCGCCGGAGACCTCATAGGGGTACTTCTTCAAAAGCTCCGTCAGTCCCAGCTCCCGGGCAATAGGCAGCAGCCGCGCCCGCATATCCTCGTAAGACATTCCCATTAGCACCAGCGGCAGATAGATATTGTCCTCCAGCGTAAATGTGTCCAGCAGATTGAACTCCTGGAACACGAACCCCAGGTTGTCCCGGCGGAAGGCCGCCGCGTCCCTCTCCCGTATCTTGCCCAGCTCATGGCCGTCCAGCCGCACCGTCCCCGCCGTGGGCTCGTCCAGCGCCGCCAGAATGTTCAACAGCGTGGTCTTGCCGCTGCCGGACTCACCCATGATAGCGACATACTCGCCCTGCTCCACGGTGAAGCTGACATTCCGCAGCGCCTCTACACGGCTGCCGCCCAGCCGCGAGGTGTATACCTTCCGCAGCCCACTTACTTCCAGAATACTCATAGTCACTCGACCTCCTTATCAACAAGGCCATTATAGTGCGCCGCGCCCCGCCAATCCATCGGTTTGCCTTACCAAAAACGAACAACTCTGTCACCTTTCACTCCGGCAGGAAATCGCCGCGGCCCAGCGTCAGCCTCACCGTGGTGCCCACGCCGGGCACGGACTCGATCCGTATCTCATGCCGCAGATTGCGGCATATCCGCCGGCACAGGTACAGCCCGATGCCACTGGACCGCCGGTCCAGCCGCCCGTTCTGCCCGGTATAGCCCATGTCAAACACCCGGGGCAGGTCCTCCGGCGCGATGCCCATGCCGCTGTCCCGGATGCACAGATCGTCTCCCTCCCGGTAGATCCGGACGGTCCCGTCCTGCCCGGTGTACTTCAGGGCATTGCTCAGCAGCTGCTCCACCACAAAGGTCAGCCACTTGCCGTCCGTCACCGTCTCCCATTCCACCGGCGTGTAGTCCAGCGCGATGCGCCGGTCAATGAACTCCCCGGCAAACCGCCGCACAGCAGCGCACACCACATCATCCACGGCGCACGTTCGTATCACGTAGTCGCTGCCGCCCTCCTCCAGCCGCAGATATGTCAGCGCCATGTCCACGTACTGCTCCACCCGGCCCAGCTCCGTCATCAGCCGCCGGGCGGCCGGCGTGTCCTCCCCCTGCAGGGTCAGGCGCATAGCGGCGATGGGCGTCTTGATCTGGTGCACCCATGCGGTGTAATAGGCTGTCATATCCTCCCACCGGGCGGCGCGCGCCGTCTCCTGCCGGCACAGCTCCCGCCGCAGCGTTTCCACCACGGCGGCGCAGTCCGCCCCCTCCACGGTGGTCATGGCCGGCAGGTCCAGCAGCACCGCCTCGCCCGCCTCCCGCAGACGCTTCAGCGCCTTGTGCCGCCGTGCCGCGCGGCCGTAATCCCACGCCGCAAGGCACGCCCCCAGCAGAACGCACAGCCCTGCCGGATAGCCCACCGCCGCCAGCGGTAGGCCGTACAGGGCAAAGGACACAGCAAACACCCCGACAAACAGCAGAAATGCCGCCAGCGTCAGCCGGCGCTCCTTCAGATATGCTTTGAGCAGCTCCATATCTCTCACTCCACGATGTACCCCACCCCGTGCCGGGTGGCGATAAAGTCCACAAGTCCCACGCCCGCCAACTTCCGCCGCAGGCGGTTCACATTGACGGTCAGCGTGTTCTCATCCACAAAGCTGTCCGTCTCCCACAGCCGCTGCATCAGCTTCTCCCGGCTGACCACCTTCCCGGCGCTCTCCATCAGGCAGGACAGGATACGGTACTCATTCTTGGTCAGCTCCACCGTCTGCCCCTGATAGGTCAGCTTCTGGTCGTCGGCGGACAGCTGTGCGCCCCGTCTCTCCCGCAGCACCGCCGGCGCCGCCATATCATAGCTGCGCCGCAGCATGGCCTGTACCTTAGCCATCAGAACACCGCCGTCAAAGGGCTTGGCGATAAAATCGTCCGCGCCGAAATTCATGGCCATGATGACATTCATGTTATCACCGGCCGAGGACAAAAACAGGATGGGCACACTGGTCTGCTTCCGCAGCTCCCGGCACCAGTGATAGCCGTCAAAGCACGGCAGGGCGATATCCAATATAATGAGGTGCGGCTGAAACTCCGCCGCCTCCGCCGTCACCGCCCGAAAGTCCCGGACGCACCGGACCTCCAATCCCCAGTTCTCCGCCAGATGCGCCACCGCCTGGGCGATGGTCCTGTCGTCCTCCACAATAAATATACGGTACATACGCTCACATCCTTTACGCTCTTCATTATACCCTCCCTCGCCTCTGTCCCGCAAGCCCTCTTACTCTTTCAATATTGTCACATTCGCTTACCGGATTTTTTCCAAAAACAGGGTTGACAAATCCGCGCCGCCGTGTTATAACTGTACCAACCTACCGAGTTGGTAGTTGTATTTCAGAAATGAGGCGATCACATGACCCGCACTCTTGTTCTCCTGACCGGACGATGTTGACTCCTTTTCCTTTCATTCCACACAACAACATCTGACTATAAACGATAAAGGAGATAAACACTATGTCTAACATCTACACTTCCGCTGACCAGCTGATCGGCAAGACTCCCCTGCTGGAGCTGACCCATATCGAAAAGGCCCATGACCTCAAGGCGAAGATCGTCGCCAAGCTGGAGTACTTCAACCCCGCCGGCAGCGTCAAGGACCGTATCGCCAGGGCCATGATCGACGACGCCGAGGCCAAGGGGCTGCTGAAGCCTGGCAGCGTCATCATTGAACCCACCTCCGGCAACACCGGTATCGGCCTGGCCTCCGTGGCCGCCGCCCGGGGCTACCGCATCATCATCGTTATGCCCGAGACCATGTCCGTGGAGCGCCGCCAGCTGATGAAGGCTTACGGCGCCGAGCTGGTGCTCACCGAGGGTGCCAAGGGCATGAAGGGTGCCATTGCCAAGGCCGACGAGCTGGCCAAGGAGATCCCCAACAGCTTCGTGGCAGGCCAGTTCGTCAATCCCGCCAACCCCAAGGCCCACTACGAGACCACCGGCCCCGAGATCTGGGCCGACACCGACGGCAAGGTGGACTTCTTCGTGGCCGGCGTGGGCACCGGCGGTACCATCACCGGCACCGGTAAGTTCCTGAAGGAAAAGAACCCCGCCGTCAAGGTAGTCGCCGTGGAGCCCAAGACCTCCGCCGTGCTGTCCACCGGCATCGCCGGCTCCCACAAGATCCAGGGCATCGGCGCGGGCTTCGTCCCTGACGTGCTGGACACCAAGATCTACGACGAGATCATCCCTGTGGATAACGACGACGCCTTTGCCGCAGGCAAGGAAATGGGTCACCGCGAGGGCGTGCTGGTGGGTATCTCCTCCGGCGCGGCACTGTGGGCCGCCATCGAGCTGGCCAAGCGTCCGGAGAACGCCGGCAAGACCATCGTGGTCCTGCTGCCCGACACCGGCGACCGCTATCTCTCCACCCCGCTGTTTGCGGACTGATACTGCGTTTTTCTTCCTTCCATTTTCTCCTCACAAACAAGACGAACGGACCTCTTTCGAGGTCCGTTCGTCTTTTCTTCTGTTTCTTTCCACTTTCTTTCTATTCTCCTTCTATTTTCTTTCTACATTTTTTCTTCTTTTTTGAAACGTTTTTTGCTCCGCAGGTGTATGATAGATGAAAGGCCTTTCACCTCAACAAAAGGAGAACCCCTATGACGGACGAACAGTTCACCCCGCTGGCGGAGCGGTATATGGACACGGTGTTCCGGGTGGCGTACAGCTATCTGCGCTGCCGGGACGATGCCGACGATGTGACCCAGGACGTGCTGATACAGCTGTACAAGCAGGAAAAGGCGTTCGAAAGCGACGCCCATGTGAAGAATTGGCTCATTCGCGTCACGGTCAACCGCTGCAAGAACGTGCTCCGCGCCCCGTGGCACAAGGCGGAGGACATCGCCGACTATGAGAACACCCTGGTGTTCGAGCAGCCCCAGTACCGGGAGCTGTTCGACGCGGTGATGTCGCTGGACAGGCGGTACCGCCTGCCGGTGCTGCTGTACTACTACGAGGGCTACCGCCAGAGGGAGATCGCCGGACTGCTGGGCATACCGGAGGAAACGGTGCGCACCCGGCTCGCCCGCGCCAGAGAGAAGCTGAAACACATTTTATCGGAGGTGCCGCAGTATGCATGACAGAGAATTATTTGAAAAAGCCTTTTCCCCGCTGCACGCCTCCCCGGACACACTGACGGAGGTTAGAAAGACCATGCGAAACGAGAAAAAAACACGCCGGGCGCTGGGCAAGGGTGCCGTGATCGCCATCGCCGCCGCGCTGACGCTGACCGTCGCCGTGGCCAGCGGTATTGTGACCCTTATCAAGGCAGATGTATCCCCCGCCGACAAGGTGGACGACGCCACCCACCGCGCCTTCACCGATGACATCGACGCTGCCGCCCCTGTGGTGGACGACGGCAAGGGCGGCCTTGTCCCTGTCCCGGATATGGAGCGCATCCCCGGTGACGTCCAGACCACCCAGCGTCTGGTGGGCCAGTACCTCAGCAAGCTGGACGCAGAGATGACCGTGGACAGCAATACCATCAAACTGGGTACCTTCCTGATCGATGAGAACGGCCTCGGCCTGCTGACCTACTCCGTGGAGAATCCCTCCGGCGTCGGCTACACAGACGTGGGCTACGGCGAGGGCATCGACCTGCCCCTCCAGCCCACCCTGCACTTCCGCAGCCCCGACGAGGGCAATGCCCTGTTCGCCAAGTGCTACGTGGACAAGGAGACCAGCACCGACACCTGCCTGAATGTGGTGCTGTACTTCGCCGCCGGCACGTCCTTCCGGCAGGGCGACCTGCTGTACGTCACCATGCAGGACGAACTGGGGCAGCCCTACTCCATCGCCGTGCAGCCCCGCACCTACGTGCCCGTCGCCACCCTGACCTCCGGCAGCGAGACCCTGACCCTCTCCCCGCTGGGCATGAGCATCCGCAATGCCCATCCCGACCGTGAGCCCCTTGTGGACGAGCTGACCCTCCGCTATCAGGACGGCAGCGAGTTCACCGTGGAGAGCAGCAGCCGCAGCCTGATGAACTGGGTGGTGGGCTGTATGCGCGGCAGCGACGACGTCCCTTTCGCCGACAACACCTACGTGTTTGACCGTCTGGTGGATGTGGACGCCGTGAGCTCCGTCACGTTAGAAGGGCACCAGCACACCGATGGCGCCGCTGACGACACTTTCACCCTCACCTATCAGCCCTGACCGCGAAACGCAAAAAAAAGAGACCGCCCTGCGGTCTCTTTTTTTGCTCATATCACGTAGTTGTCCCCCGCCGGGGCGTTCATCAGATCCGCCAGCGTGATGTGGGTGAAGTAGTCCCGCGTCAGCTTGTAAAACCCCTGCCACACACCCAGCGTGCGGCACTCCCCCGCCCGCTGGCACACCGGGGCGTCCGGCTGGAGACAGGTGACGGGCGCAAGGTCGCCCTCCGCCAGCTCCAGTATCTCCCAGAGGGTGTAGTCCTCCGGCTCCCGCGTCAGGCGGTAGCCGCCGCCGATGCCGTGGACGCTCTCCACAAGGCCGGCGGCTTTCAGGGCGGGCATGAGCCGCTCGATGTATTTCAGGGAGATGTCCTGCCGGGCGGCCACCTCCTTCATGGGTATAAAGTCCCCGCTGCGGTGCTCCGCCAGATCCAGCAGAACGCGGATGGAATAGCGACCTTTCGTGGAGATCATAGTCCGCCCTCCTGTCAGAAAATACACGGGCCATAAGATGACCCGTGTATAGTATACCACCAATCCCGTAGGTTAGGCAAGTTTAATTTTTCTTTGCGTGCCGATATGCCTGCATGCCCCACACCAGCCAGGCCGCTACCACCGCCGCCAGGACGATCCAACGCACCGTCTCCAAGGGCCAGGCCACCGCGGACAGGTCTGCATAGCGGCTGATCATAACGCTTTCCGCCGTACTGACCGTGGCCGCATAGGCAGCGGCCGGCGCCCAACACACCAGGATCCGCACGATCTCCACGGCAAAGAGCAGTCCGCAGCCGCCATACAGTGCAAAACGGAATCCCCTATCCCGCACCAGCGGCTCTTTCAGCACCGCGCCGCCGACTACCAGCGCCGCCGCCAGCAGCAGCAGCCATACCGCCTCCTGCCGCACAGTCAGCGCTGCCCAGGAAAACTGCCGCACCACACCGCCGTGCAGCGCATAGGCGGACACCAGTAGGCGCCACACCCCCAGCAGCTGTATGGCCGCGAACAGCCACAGGGCGCACAGCGGTATCAGCAGCAGGATGCGGCGGCGCAGCGTCTCTCGGCTGCGGCACACGCCCCAGCCCAGCCACAGGCACAGGGGCGACGCCAGCAGGCACAGCCACGACCAGTTGTTATAAGGGAATGCCACCCACACTGCCAACGCCATTACTGCCAGACTGTACCCGATGCGGAAGCGCAGGCTTCCCCGGCGCTCCAGATAGGCCTCCACCTCCGCCGGTGTATCGGCACAGGCCCGGGGGCGCGTCTCACCGGCCAGGATGTCGTCCGCCGTCACGCCGTACAGCGCCGCCAGCGCTGGCAGCGCGGCAATGTCCGGCAGCCCCGCGCCGGACTCCCATTTGCTGACAGTTTTGTTGGACACCCCTAATATATCCGCCACCTGCTGCTGTGTCATGTCCCGCCCCCTGCGGAGTGATGCCAGATAGGTGCCTGTCTTTTCCATATCCATTGTCGCGGCCTCCTTTTTTCTTGTTGTACCCAGTATAGCATACGGCGGATTTTTGTCCATCCCCCGCCCGCTGACTTTGTCTACGGAGCGTAGACAAGGCTGTTTCCACGGAAAAGTGCCCCGTTCTCCGATTTTTTTCTTGACACGGACGGTGGCCTATGGTAATATGTACAAGCTGACGATTTGAGTGGAGGGCGCACGCGGGTGTAGCACAATGGCCAGGGCACCAGCCTTCCAAGCTGGGGATGCGGGTTCGATTCCCGTCACCCGCTCCAACTTGACAGATACGCGCCAGTAGCTCAGTTGGATAGAGCAACTGCCTTCTAAGCAGTAGGCCAGGGGTTCGAGTCCCTTCTGGCGTGCCATTTCCCCTTACGGGCGTCAGCGCTTCCCGTGCGGATGTATATGGTGGGTGTAGCTCAGTTGGTTAGAGCACCGGATTGTGGTTCCGGGTGTCGAGGGTTCGAGTCCCTTTACCCACCCCACAAAAAGAAATGAGGGATCGGGAGTGTCCCGGTCCCTCATCCCTTTCCACACAGGGGTGTCGCCAAGTGGTAAGGCAAGGGACTTTGACTCCCTCATCCGCTGGTTCGAGTCCAGCCATCCCTGCCAGCTCTTTCCGGACGACACCGTCCTTACGATAACTGCATATGCTTCGTTAGCTCAGTAGGTAGAGCACCTGCCTTTTAAGCAGGGTGTCCGGGGTTCGAATCCCCGACGAGGCACCAAGTGAATGAACTCCGTTTTTCGAACATTTTTGTCGAAAAGCGGAGTTCCTCTTATCTGCAAAGCCTTGACTTATCAAGGCTTTTTTCTTTTGCTGTGCAAATGTATGTACAGTAAAACTCTCAGAATGCGGAACGTTTATTTTTACGCAAGGTCGTTATTTGAACACGGTTTTCTCACAAATTCTCGTGATAAGCGGCTTCAAAGGCTTGCGGAGTCTTGTATCTCAAAGTTCTGTGAGGGCGTACCTCATTGTAAAATTGAACATACTGCTCCACACTTTTGCGAAAGCTTTGTTCTGAGGTGTACTCTCTGCGGTACGCCTCTTCTCTTTTGAATGAGGCAAAGAAGGCTTCCGCCACGGCGTTGTCATGTGGCCGTGCCGTAGCGGAAAACGATTGCTTCACACCGCACTTTTGCAGGAGCGTTGTAAATGCGGTGGAAGTATACTGCTTGCCGCGGTCGCTGTGAAATGTCAAATCGGCAGGGGTATCTCGTTCGCGGAAAGCTATCCGAAATGTACTGGTGACCAAATTCGTGCTGGCATTGCGGGATACGCGATAGCCGATGATTTTCCGGGAAAAGAGGTCGAGAATGATGCACAGATAAAGCCAGTAATCGTTGAGCTTGAAGTATGTAATATCACTGACCCATGTTTGATTAGGATGTTCTGCGGTAAATTGCTGCTCCAACAGGTTTTGCTTGCGGTATTTTTGATGCTTTTTAAACTGCTTTTTGGAATCAAGTCGAATGCTGCGCAGATCGAGCTCCTGCATGATCGTAGCAATGCGCTTGGTGCTGACTCTGATACCACCTTCGGCCAATGTAATGCGAATCTTTTCGGCACCATACCGTTGGCCGCTGTCGTCGAAAGCCTGCTGTACCAGACGCATGAGTTGTGTCTGCTCTTGGTCGCGCTGGCTGCGGTCCGCACGGCGAAAGATGTGGTTGTAAAATGTACCGCGAGCGACATCCAATGCTTCGCACAGCTCATGAACACTATAAGTATTATCAGACTGATGGTGGAGATTTTCCAAAATGGAAAGTCTCTTTTGCAGGGGAACATTTGCTATGCATTGAGAAAGGCGGATGATTTCCATTTCATGTTCCAGTTTTGCCAATCGTCTTGAAATGGCGTCAAACTCCTTTGGTGTGTAGGTGCGGGTTGTTCCTTGGATAGTACAGTACGCTTTCCGCCAGCGGTAAAGTGTCCCCTGGGCAATGTGCAGTTCGTGGCTGAGAGATTTGATGGATTCTCCGTTTTGATAACGCTTGATGACTTTTTGCTTGAAATCTGCTGGGTACTCGGTGGGCATAAGTAAACCTCCTTGTAAGTCGATAGTACTGGGTATAGTACCTCATATATGCTTATCAAAACGATCTTTTTGCATCAAAATGGTAATTTCGACCTGTTCAGTTAAAACCATATTGACGCATCATGTGGAGGCCAAAACAAAAAACGCAAGTAGCGCAAGTGGCGATTAAATATTTTTACATTGTTGCATAAGAACAGACAACTTTTTGAAGAAGATAGAACTTAGATGTATGGGCAATAAGAGAAAAAATAGTTGAAATAGAGCAGTTACATGCTATAATAACGATAAGGAGGGGGAGATTATGTATAGCTCAAGAGTGGAATACTATAAGCAGCTTAAGGATGAATTTCAAGGTGCAGTCATTGCGTATATAACCGGCGATCGCCCTGGTTTTGAAACAAGAATTGCGCAAGATGTGATAGATCTATTCATTGCGCAGCTTGATAAAATTGGCCCTGTTGAAAGAATAGTTTTGTATCTCTATACTCGCGGAGGAGATACTTCGGCAGCATGGAATATCGTAAATCTTTTGCGAATGTATTGCGAAGATTTGCTTGTGGTTGTTCCTCATAAAGCACATAGCGCCGGAACGATTATTAGCCTAGGAGCCAATAAAATTATAATGACTAAACAGGCAACCTTAAGTCCAATAGACCCGAGTCTTAATTCCCCAATGAATCCGATTATTCCTAATGATCCAGCAAAGCAAACGACGCCGGTAAGCGTTGAAGCGGTAAAGGGTTATATTGAACTCGCAAAAGACGAGTTTGGAATTTCTGATGGAAATGCCCTTAGCGATGTATTAATAAAACTTTCGGAGTATGTGCACCCTTTAGTTTTGGGGCAAGTATATCGTTCGCGGGCGCAAATTAAAATGTTGGCAGGAAAACTTTTAAAAAACCAAGTTGCTGATGACGGCAAGGTTAGTCGTATCATTGATTTCCTTTGTAGCGATTCCGGCAGCCACGATTATACTATTAACCGAAGAGAGGCTGCTGAAGAATTAGAATTGAATGTTGCCAAGCCTACCAGTACACAGTATGAGATTATCAAAAATCTTTATGATGACTTCAGCCAAGAGCTTGGTCTTGGCCAGATATTCGATCCTAAGTTAATCCAAGGAGCATATGCTGTTAGGAGAGGGTTTATTGAAAGTGTTGTAGGCGGTAGCGACTTCTTTGTTACCGAGGGACGCTGTTCGACGGTAACGACACCAAATGGCCCGGCTATTCAGGTTGACAAAACATTTGAAGGCTGGCGACATGATGAATCGGTTGATAATCAGCAGACAGCACGAATAATGATGTCGGAGGGCGAAGTAAAATATGAGCAAGATAATGAATTCAAGCTATAATGCATATTCTTCTGGGCTGAGTTCCTTTCGAAACGAATCCACGTCGGACACTAGTTCTTTTCAATTGATTCCTATACATGAATTAGTTGATGCGCCAGATAACGGACGGTATAGCGTCTTTGATATTGCAAATTGGTTTTTGTCAAAGGAACCCATGACACAGAAAAAACTTCAGAAGCTTTGTTATTATGCACAGGCATGGTGTTACGCGTTAAATAACTATCGACTCATGGATACAGTGTTTGAAGCATGGATTCATGGCCCAGTTTCGCCACCATTATATGATAAGTTTAAGAATTTTGGATACAACAGCATTCGGATTGCTGGAAAATATGTTTCAAATATTGCCGATGGTGACGTGGAATTACTGGAAAGTGTTTGGGAAACCTACGGTGATCATACGGGTAATGCGCTAGAAGCTTTGAGCCATAGTGAACCTCCTTGGATTGAAGCTCGAGCTGGATATTCGCCAGATGAACGTTGCAATGTCCGGATTTCGCCCGAAGCAATGAAACGGTATTATTCGTCAATCTATTTAGGCGGCAAGACATAATGAGTGTATTAACTAATCGAACTGGAACAAAGATAACGGGACAATTGCTTACCAATAAACGCGATGTACCGTTTATACTCGGCTTTAGATATCCTTTGGAAAAGAAGTTCACTTTGACGGAATTAGAAAAGCGTAATAATAAAGAACTACAAGGATTTCTTGACAAAGTGTCACAAATGTCTGTTCAGCAAGTTGATGAATCTTTTGCGCGCAAGCCGGATAAAGATGATACTTATCGTGGCTTGCAGGTTTATCATTATGAAGTCACGAAGTCCTTTCGTATTCATGTGGTAAGCGAAGATGGAATATATAAGATTATCCGGCTTGATCCTAACCACAGAGTTCATGAATAAAAGTTGGAGTATTCTCTCAAGGACATGAGCAAGCCCATCGGCGTCAGCGCCTATCAAATCACCAGCAGTCTGCTGGAAGAACTGGAACGCCAACTGCCGTCGGTGGAGGATATTCAAAAGAGAATCAAGGGTGTGAAAGAGTAAATCACTGACAACAAAACCTGTGGACAATCACAAAAGAGGAAGATACCCTTTGGTATCTTCCTCTTTTGCTGTCTTGCCTCCGGGAAGTCGAAGCTTATACCTCCTTCCCGCAGAAAGCGCCGCGGGGCTATTTTCTCTCCGCCGCCAGCTTCAGCAGGGTCTCTTTATCGTTAGGCGTTCCGTCCAGCACGGCGTTCAGCAGATACTGCAGCGCATCACCGACCTCTCGCCCCCGCAGCCCCAGCGCCATCAGGTCGCCGCCCTTCACCGTCAGGTCCTTCAGTGAAAAGCACTGCCGCTTCGCCAGCAGCGTGTTCAGAAGATCCTCCGCCTGCTGTATATCCGCCAGACGGCAGCGATCCTCCGGGCTTTGGGCGGCGTTGTCGGCCCGCTTCACCTCCAGCAGCTGCCGAAACGTCTCCTCTCCCAGCTGCGACACGGCGCGGGCAATAGCCTTCTCCGTCCGGGCAATATCCCGGTCGTGCCAGCGTACCAGTGTCACGATGCGTTCGGCCGTGCGGTTGTCCATCCGCAGGCGGCGGCAGATATCCGCCGCCAGGTCCGCCGAGATGGCCGGGTGACCATAAAAATGCCCCACGCCCTGTTCATCCCGGGTAAAGCACGCCGGCTTGCCGATATCATGGAGCAGCATAGTCCAGCGCAGGACCACCTCCGCCGGGACGGCGGCCACTGCGTGGGCGCCGTGCCCCCACACGTCGTAGATATGATGGCGATTGTGCTGATCGAAGCCCACGCAGGGCGCGATCTCCGGCAGGAACATCGCCAGCACGTCCGGCCAGTTCAACAGCACCGGCAGCACGTGACTGCCGCACAGCAGTTTATCCATCTCTGTCAGGATACGCTCCGGCGCGATACAGCGCAGCAGCGGCGCCTTCACCCGCAGCGCCGCATCGGTCCGCGGCTCGACCGAAAATCCCAGTACGGCGGCAAAGCGCAGCGTCCGCAGGATACGCAGCGCATCCTCCTCAAAGCGTCGTTCCGGCTCTCCTACACACCGCAGGATACCCGCCTCCAGATCCTCCCGCCCGCCATACAGATCGGTGATATGCCCGCGCAGGTCCATCGCCATGGCATTCACCGTCAGGTCACGGCGGCAGAGATCCTCCTCCAGCCTGTCGGAGAAAAACACCTGATCCGGCCGGCGATGGTCCGTATAGGTCCCATCCGCCCGGAAGGTGGTCACTTCAATGTGCATCTCCCCCGCCCGGACCGTGACCGTCCCGTGCTTCAGCCCGGTTGGGATGGCATAGCCGTCAAACAGTGTAAGCACCTGCTCCGGCCGCGCGGCGGTGGTCACGTCCCAATCTCCCGGTGTGCGGCCCAGCAGCGTGTCCCGCACGCAGCCGCCCACGGCATAGGCGGCGAAGCCCGCATCCTCCAGCCGTTCCAGCACATATCGCACCGCCTGCGGCAGCATGGCTTCGCCTCCCTTCACGTTTCTTCGTCCTCCGCCGCCAAATACCGGCAAAAAAGCCGGTTGCATGGGCGGAAACGTTGTATTATAATAGTACAGTAATTTTTCTGTTCCTGTCAAGGAGGCAGCAAATATGTTTCATCCTACTGAGGACTTTCACAAGTATATCCACCCCGGCAAGCGCGTACACCTTGCCGGCATCGGCGGCGTCAGTATGTGCGCGCTGGCGGAGGTATTGCAGGGCATGGGCGTGACGGTGCAGGGCTCCGACATGAGCGAGAGCGACACCGTGAAGCACCTGCGCTCTGTGGGGATCCCCGTGGCCATCGGCCACTCGGCGGAGAACCTGAAAAACTGCGACGCGGTCATCCGCACCGCCGCCATTCACGACAGCAATCCCGAGATTGCCGGCGCCGTGGCACGGGGCATCCCGGTCTATGAGCGTGCCCAGGCCTGGGGCGCCATCATGCAGGGCTACCGCAACGCCCTGTGCGTCTCCGGAACCCACGGGAAGACCACCACCACCTCCATGGCCACCCACATCTTCATGGCGGCCCAGGCAGACCCCACGGTGATGATCGGCGGTACCCTCCCCATGCTCCACAGCGGTTACCGGGTGGGCAAGGGCGACACCATTATTCTGGAGAGCTGTGAATACTGCAACTCCTTCCTGAACTTCTTTCCCACCGTGGCGGTGATCCTTAACGTCCACGCCGATCATCTGGACTTCTTCAAGGACCTGGCCGATATCGAGCACTCCTTCCATGACTTTGCCGCCCTGGTGCCGGAGCGCGGCTTTATCATCGCCAACGCCGACGACGAGGGCGCCCGCGAGGCCGTCAAGGGCCTGACACATCCGGTGTTCACCTTCAGTGTCAAAGACCGCAGCGCCGACTGCTATGCCGACAACGTCTCCTTCTTTGACGGCTACGGCGACTTCGACGTGGTCATCAACGGCCTGACCTACGCCCATGTGTCCCTGCACGTCCCCGGCGCCCACAATATTTCCAACGCCCTGGCAGCGGCCAGCGCCGCCTATGTTCTCGGCCTTCCCGGCGAGGCGGTAACGGCGGGCCTGGCGTCCTTCACCGGCGCCGGACGGCGCTTCGAGCACAAGGGCACCTTCCGCGGCGCGGAGGTCTATGACGATTACGCCCACCATCCCGACGAGGTGCGGGCGCTGCTGAGCGCCGCGCAGGCGCTGCCCCACGAACGGCTCATCCTGGCCTTCCAGCCCCACACCTACACCCGCACCGCCGCGCTGTTCGACGACTTTGTGGAGGTACTGCGCCTGCCGGACCGCGTAGTGCTGGCGGAGATCTACGCCGCCCGGGAAAAGAACGACATCGGCATCTCCTCCCGGGACCTGGCCGCCCGCATCCCCGGCGCCGTCTACTGCGCCACGCTGGAGCAGACGGCGGACGAGCTGGAAAAGCTGGCCCAGCCCGGCGATATGATCATCACCGTGGGCGCAGGCGACATCTACCGCGCCGGAGAGCTGCTGCTGAAACGAGGTGACGCACAGTGACCATCTCCCCCGTATCCCATAACACCCGTCCGGAGAGCCAGCTGCTGCCACAGGAGACCGCAGCCTTCGACCTGCTGGACAAGCTGGGTATCGAATACGACCGCGTCAGCCATGACGCCGCCTTCAACATGGAGCTGTGCGCCGAGGTCAGCCGCGTACTGGACGTGTCCGTATGCAAGAACCTGTTTCTGTGCAACCGGCAGAAAACCGCGTTCTATCTGCTGTGCATGCCGCCGGACAAGCCCTTCCACACTAAGGACCTCAGCGCGCAGATCGGCTCCTCCCGCCTGAGCTTCGCCCCGGAGGAGAGCCTGTGGGAGCTGCTGCGCTGCCACCCGGGCTCCGCCACCATTTTGGGACTGGCCAACGATACGGAGCACCGTGTCCGGCTGCTCATCGACCGCGAGGTCTATGACGCGCCCTTTTTCTCCTGCCACCCGTGCATCTGCACCAGTACACTGAAGCTGAAGACCGCCGACGTGCTGGAAAAGCTGCTGCCCCACACCGGCCACACGCCTGTTATCGTTGATTTGTGAGAAATACTGCCTGCCCTTCCCAGCAGGCAGTATTTTTTCATATATATCACAAAAAGCCCTTGCGCTTGGAAACGTTTTCGGTTATACTTACCGTATTCCCACCGTCAGGCGGCACTCCACTTCATGCCGCCGGACGGCAAAAGATAAGGAGGAATACCCGCTGTGGCTGGCGGTGCGGCAGTGTGGAGACCTGTCGTAAGGCACTGAGGGCAATGCCCGTGCGAGGCCGTCTTTTGCGGAGGCAGGACGGTTACAGCCAAGACGTATGGCAAAGGTCATTCTGAAGGACCTGAAGAAGGTCTACCCCAACACCGAGAAGAAAAAGAAGGTCAAGAAGGGCGAGGAGCCCCAGGAGAAGAAGAGCAATCTTCAGATCACCGACGAGGGCGTTGTGGCTGTCCAGCAGTTCAGCCTGGAGATCGCCGACAAGGAGTTCATCGTGCTGGTGGGCCCCTCCGGCTGCGGCAAGTCCACCACCCTGCGTATGATCGCCGGTTTGGAGGATATCACCTCCGGCGAGCTGTGGATCGGCGACAAGCTGATGAACGACGTGGAGCCCAAGGACCGGGACATCGCCATGGTGTTCCAGAACTACGCCCTGTACCCCCACATGACCGTGTATGAGAACATGGCCTTCTCCCTGAAGCTGAAGAAAGTCCCCAAGGACGAGATCGACAAGAAGGTACGGCAGGCGGCGGAAATTCTGGACATCACCCAGTATCTGGACCGCAAGCCCAAGGCCCTGTCCGGCGGCCAGCGCCAGCGTGTGGCCATCGGCCGCGCTATCGTCCGCGACCCCGCCGTGTTCCTGATGGACGAGCCCCTGTCCAACCTGGACGCCAAGCTCCGCAACCAGATGCGCGCCGAGATCATCAAGCTGCGCCAGCGGATCAACACCACGTTTATCTACGTCACCCATGACCAGACCGAGGCCATGACCCTGGGCGACCGCATCGTCATCATGAAGGATGGCTTCATCCAGCAGATCGGCACGCCCCAGGAGGTCTTTGACCACCCGGCCAATCTGTTCGTGGCCGGCTTTATCGGCACGCCGCAGATGAACCTCTTTGACGCGAAGCTGGTGAAGAACAGCGACGGCAAATACGCCGTGGCTATCGATGGCATCAACGTGGAACTGGCCGAGGATAAGCAGGCCCGGCTCAGCGCTAAAAATGTACCGGAACAGGACGTGACGCTGGGCGTTCGCCCCGATCACATCATGCTCTGCGCCGACGGCGTCAAGGGTACCGTGGATGTCAGTGAGCTGATGGGCTCCTCTGTGCATCTGCATATCTCCACCCACGACCATGACGTGGTGGTCATCGTCCCCACCAACGGCAACGCCGCCCACTTCCCCATGGGCAGTGAGGTCAACATGATCTTCGGCGGCAATGTGGCCCATGTGTTCAGCAAGGAGACGGAAAAGAATCTGGAGTGGTAACACCCTCATATAGAAGGACAGCGCCCCGCATGGGGCGCTGTCCTTTCGGGGCCGGCGTCCTGCCGTGGAGCGCAGCGGAACAAATGCCCTTGGGGTACGACGTCCCTCCCCTGTCATTGCGAGCCAGCGCTCACGCTGGCGTGGGGCTTCGTCCCCCGACAAAAAAGAAATCCCTTTCGGGATTTCTTTTTTGCGTTCTCAAGATTTCTTCTTACTCACATATACCATCCCGGTCAGAGACAGTGCCGCACTCACGGCGTACATTCCCACGCCCGCATCTATGGTCTTGGGGGAGCCGGTCTTGCCCTCGTCCTTCACGGTAGTCGTAGAGTTGTAGTAGTAACGCGGCGTTTCCTCTACTGTCGGATACTTGTGCTCCGGCAGAAGCGGTGTGCCATTTGAGTTAAATCGATACTTGCCGTCTGCAGCAGTGATTTCTTTAAAGAAATCTTCCGTTTTCATGTATTCAAGGGCCTTTTCTGTTCCAGCATCCTGGTACTTAAAGCAAGCCGGGACATTTTCAGTTTCCACGAAATAATTGTTTTTAAAAACAGGTGTATCAGAAGAAACACCGCCTGCAATGCCGCCTAAACGCTTATAAGGTGTAGTGGCAGTATATTGAGATAGATCCATTTCACCAGCGAAATAGCAATGTCTGATTTCTGTGCCTGCCCAAACAGCACCTGCAATGCCGCCGAAATCTGTAGTTCCATTGCCAAGAGGAACCATTTTCCCTGTGGAATAACAATTGATGATCTTTGAGTCTTGATACAACTCCCCAACAATTCCTCCGGTATGGGGTGTCCAAGAAGTCATATCGCCTGTATTAGCACAATACTGTACGGTACTGTTTTGAGCAAGACCTACGATACCGCCCATCCAAAATCGGGAGGTGTCCTTCATTACTGAAAAATTCCCCTCGTTTTGGCAGTATTCAATTGTGCTATCTATCGCATATCCGCACAAGGCCACAGTACCGTTAATATATTTGTCTGTATCCGTGAACGACACATCTGAGACGCAGTCAGTAATTTTGCTGTCTACCGCAGCGCCCGCTACCGTTCCAAAATAGACATACCCTGAATTGGACACATCCAGCTTGCCTTGAATTGTCAAACCGGAAATTTCAGCGTCATAAACCTCACTGAAAAATCCGAAAGACGGATACTCTGTCTTTCCATAGTTTTCGGAAAAATCTAAATTGGAAATCGTATGCCCATTTCCGTAAAATTTGCCGCTGAAGTAATGCAGCAGAGTTCCATCAGCAGCAAATACGCTACCAATTGGTGTCCACGCAACACCTGTTAAATCCAAATCTGCATCAAGAGATACAACCGCATCTGTTTTATCGTCATATTCGCCATTGTCCACAGCTTTTGCAAATTGCAAAAGTTCATCTACTGTTGTGATTGAGATTTTGTTGGTTCCCTCTGCAAACGCTGCCATTGGCAAGAAAGTCATAACAAGACAAAGCGTTAGCAAAAGGCTAAGAACTTTTTTCTTCATTTTCATTCCTCCAGTGTGTTTTAATCATTAAGAATTGTTGCCGCAGCAAGTGTACCGATAAAATAGATTGAAGCATCCGCAACACCTGACAATCAGGCGCAAAGTTTCAGCAGTAATCCCCCTTCCCACAAAAGAAAAAATCCGAAAACAGGGCATAGTTCACCCTGCTTCCGGATTTTACCTGACGATTTGATGTAATAGAGCTTGACACACTGAATAAAAGGCGCAATACTACTGCCGAGCCGAGCCGAGCCGAGCCGAGCCGAGCCATTTTCGCGCCTTTGAGCATCATTGTCAAGCCCTCCTTCCGTAATTTTAGTAAGAAAAGAATATCAATCCCATTCCTCACAAATAAACATAGATATTATAGCAGATTCTCCATAAAACCACAAGTAGCGCTCAAAATATTGTCGGCCACTATTCTAAACGCATTACCTCTTCCATTACTATCCCGACTTTATGACTTCTTGAATGCTATCTGAAAAAGAAAAACCGCTGTGCAGCCGACAGCGGTTCACCATCACCGCCAGCTGCATTGAAGCGCGGCACAACCGTATCGTCGGCATCGTCCTCCGTGGTCTGATAGATGATCGTCACAGGCTCGTAGCTTTCCTCGTCATCGGAGAACGGCAGCGGCGCTCCCTCAGAAAGCAAAGCGGCAAGAGAAAGCATCAGCTTACTCTTGCCGTCACCGGAATCACCTTGCAGCAGTGTGACCTTGCCGAAGGGAATATAGGGATGCCTATTACCATGACGACACCGCATATAACTCCCTGAATAATGCAATGTCTAACGAAGGCATAGAGGAGAAATACGAAGTAAATTATATTCCTGCGGTCGAATTCTGGGATCAAATATAATAGAAAATGGGGCTGCCACATACAGCAGCCCC
>ENA-OPVK01000775-OPVK01000775.1-human-gut-metagenome-genome-assembly--contig:-NODE-775-length-21398-cov-2.848287_pt1 | contig 21398 bp, 20 predicted proteins | sample MGYA00241495_ERZ501982 | MGnify/ENA primary metagenome ERZ501982 (study PRJEB25962, sample SAMEA2042002) | human gut metagenome | biome: human gut; feature: human-associated habitat; material: faeces...
CATGTTCGAAGCCTGGGTCTTAAAGTGTAGGTGCTTTAAGTCAGACTGCTGCAATTAGGCAGCGTATGCTAAATTATCGTTAGCGTTTATATTTAAGTTTGGATTTTGACGCTTTCCTGCGGATAGCTTCACCAGCTTCAAGATCCCCGTCGAAACCTTTACTAGCCCGTGTGTAAGCAGTTTTATCTGCTTATTTATATTAACATTGGCATAATGCCAAGTCAATGAACTTGTTATTCAAAACTGATAAAATATTTCTAAATATTTTTAAAATCTAAGATTCTTGTTCTTGAATTCCTTCTGTGCATCTCTTATCTGGTCCTTCTTTGCAATAGAATCTCTCTTGTCAAAGTTCTTCTTACCTTTTCCAAGACCAATTTCCATCTTTACCTTTCCCTCTTTCAGATATACCTGAAGAGGAACAAGTGTGTAACCTTTAATTGTAAGTTCACCAGTAAGCTTATTAATCTGATTCTTGTGAAGAAGCAGCTTCTTAGGTCTTAAAGGATCTTTATTGAATATGTTTCCCTTCTCATATGGTGTAATATTCATACCTAATACATACACTTCGCCATTCTCAATCTTGATATAAGATTCCTTAATTGAGCACTTACCTGCTCTGATTGATTTAACTTCAGTGCCGTGAAGTACCATACCTGCCTCGTATTTTTCTTCTATAAAATAATCAAAATAAGCTTTCTTATTGTTCGCTATAAGTCTGTTCCCTGATGCGCTTGTTTTTGATGCCATGTCAGTCTCCATTCTATTCTATGCAAATGCAAAATCAATTGTTCTTAGTATCTTATCGGTGCCTATAACCACAACCTTAACCTTCTGTCCGAGCTTATAACTTCTGTTCCCAAGTTCTCCTACCATCTCATAGTGTTCCTCGTCAAATGTATAGAATCCCTTCATATTATTGATAGAAACCATGCCCTCGATAGTGTTTGGAAGTTCAACATATACGCCCCACGCGGTAACACCCGAAACAACTCCATCAAATGTTTCTCCAACAAACTGTTCCATATACTCAGCCATTTTAAGCTTGTCTGTATCTCTTTCAGCATCTGCCGCACGCCGCTCCATCGCACTTGTCTGGACAGCAACATCCGGTAATATTGCATCATAATGGTCAGCTCTCTTAGGACTTAAACCTCCGTGAAGATTCTCCTTGATAATTCTGTGAATCTGGAGATCAGGATATCTTCTGATAGGCGATGTGAAATGACAGTAATACTTGGCAGCGAGTCCAAAATGTCCTACACATTCAGTAGTATACTTAGCTTTCTTCATAGAGCGGAGTGTCAGTCTGCTTATAAGATTCTCAGCATCAGAACCCTCTATCTCAGAAAGAAGCTTCTGAATCTCCTTAGGTCTTAAATCATCAGTAAGTCTTAATGTATAACCAAAGTTATTAATAAATGTGGCTAACTTACGCATTTTTTCAGGATCAGGATTCTCATGAGTTCTATATAGAAATGGCATATCCTGCCAGAAATAATCCTCTGCAACAGTTTCATTAGCGGCAAGCATAAAATCTTCAATAATCTTAGTTGCTACATTTCTGTCATACGGCTTAATATCAGTCGGGTGGCCATTCTCATCAAGTATAATCTTACTTTCAGGGAAATCAAAATCAACCGAACCTCTTGCAAATCTCTTCTTTCTAAGAAGCTCCGCAACCTCTTCCATCATATGAAACATTGGAACAAGTTCTTTGTACTTCATAATTTCATCAGTATCATTATCTACAAGTATCTTCTTTACACTTGTATAGCTCATTCTTCTGTCTACATTAATAGCAGTTTCACATATTCTATGTCCAACAATATTGCCCTTTTCGTCAATATCCATAAGGCAGCTGAGTGCCAGTCTGTCTTCTCCCTGATTAAGTGAACATATCCCATTAGATAACTTATGCGGTATCATTGGAATAACGCGGTCTACAAGGTAAACACTCGTACCTCGTTTAAGTGCCTCCTTATCCAATGCACTTCCTTCTGTAACATAATGGCTTACATCCGCTATGTGGACACCAAGATGATATATAGGACCTTCTTTTGAGATAGATACTGCATCATCCAAATCCTTCGCATCCTCACCATCTATAGTAACCATCTGAACATTTCTCAAATCAACTCGTCCAGCCTTATCCTTCTCACTGACAATATCAGGAATATCATTAAGTGCCTTCTTAACTGATTCAGGAAACTCCACCGGTAAATCATATGCCTTGATGATAGACATTATGTCCACACCCGGATCATCTATATGTCCAAGTACTTCTGTAACCTTTCCCTGTGGATTCTTACTCTGGCTGCCGTAATCACTTATAGAAGCAACTACCTTAGAACCTTCAACCGCTCCATTCATGAATTCCTGCGGTATAAATATATCACAGTTAATCTTGGCATTATCAGGAATAACAAAACCATACGTTCTGTTCTTCTGGAATGTTCCCACAACTTCCTTAACCTCATGCTCAAGGATGGCAACAATCTTACCTTCAGCCCTCTTACCGCCATTCTTCTCAGTGGTTATCACAACCTTGACCTTATCATGATAGAAAGCATTCATCGTATCATTAGCCTTGACAAATATATCATCTTCCCTGTCAGGTATTACTACAAAACCAAAGCCTCTGCTTGTACTTTCAAATGTTCCAACAAGTGCTACATTCTCAGGCTTCATGTACTTACCCTTCTTTGATACACCTATTGTTCCATCTGCGACAAGACTGTCAAGCACTTCCATAAGCTCTGAACGCTTAGCTTTCGGAATATCGAGAAGCATAGCGATTTCTTTAGCTTTCATCGGAACATACAGTTCATTATTAAGAATTATATCAGCAAGCATCTGTCTTCGCTGTTTAAATATATCCTTCTCCATATCCCTTATATCCCTTTCTTACCATTAAAATATCCGGACTACACCAGATTACCCGTAAAAGCAAAAACACTCTTAAGAAATTATCCGTTTCTTAAGAGTGTCCGTAATTTAGAAATTAAAATTAAGTATAACTGCTATAACAACAAAAAGAACTACAAGAATCTTGGTTATCTTAACAAGCTTGCCTTCCATTGAACGGCCCTTGTTCTTACCCCAGTATGAATCAGCAGCACCACTAATTGTTCCTGACAATCCGTTCTGCTTACTTTCCTGCATAAGAATTATTATTGCTAAAGCTATACAAATTACTACAAATACTCCCATTAAACCAATTCTTAATACATCTCCGACAGACATATGAAACAATGGAATTATCTTATTCATACCATCCTCATTCCTGCGCATCATGCGCTTTTTATTACATAATTATGCCAATACGGCAACATAGGTCATTCTATCACAAATAAACATTTTGTGCAAGAAAAATTGATAAATTAATTTCAACCACTCAATTAGTTCTTCTTAACAAGAAGAGATTCACCTGTCATCTCAACCGGTTTCTCAAGTCCCATAATTTCAATAAGTGTAGGTGCAATATCGCATAATCTTCCACCCTCACGAAGTGTATAATTCTCATCATAATTAACAAGAATGAATGGAACAGGATTAGTTGTATGTGCTGTATGTGGAGCTCCTGTTTCGTAATCAATCATCTTCTCAGCATTACCGTGGTCTGCGCAGATGAAGAGAACTCCGTCAACATCCTTTACTGCATCTACAGCCTTTCCAACAAGCTCATCAACCTTCTCTACAGCCTTGATTGCAGCTGGAATAACGCCTGTATGTCCAACCATATCAGGATTAGCGAAGTTGATAATAATAACATCATATTTGTCAGACTTTATAGCCTCAACTAAGTCCATACCTACTTCCGGAGCACTCATCTCTGGCTTTAAGTCATATGTTGCAACATCCTTAGGTGAGTTAACGAGTAATCTGAACTCATCAACATTAGGGTCTTCAACACCGCCATTAAAAAAGAATGTAACATGTGCATATTTCTCTGTCTCAGCAAGTCTTAACTGCTTCTTTCCATGATTAGCGAGGAATTCACCAAATGTGTTCTTAATAATCTCTTTCTTGAATGCAACCTTCTTGTTAGGGATTGATTCATCATAATCCTTGAAACATACAAATGTTAATGGAATAAATCCTGTCTTTCTTTCAAATCCTGTAAACTTATCATCGCAGAACGCTCTTGTCATCTCTCTTGCACGGTCTGGACGGAAGTTAAAGAATATAACAGAATCATTAGCCTTAACTAATGAAAGTGGCTGACCATCTTTACAGATAACTGTTGGCTCAACGAATTCATCTGTCTTACCATTATCATATGACTCCTGAAGTGCCTGTGTAGCTGACTCGGCCTTAATGCCATCACCTGTTACAAGTGAATCATAAGCCTTTTCTACTCTGTCCCAGTTATTATCTCTGTCCATTGCATAGTAACGGCCTGATAAAGATGCGACCTTACCAACTCCTATTTCTGCCATCTTATTCTCAAGTGTCTCAACAAATCCCTTAGCTGAAGCTGGAGGTGTATCTCTTCCGTCGAGGAACGCATGAACATATACTTTAGACACTCCCTGCTGCTTTGCCATCTCTAAAAGTCCATATACATGGCTTAAATGACTGTGAACACCACCATCTGATAAAAGTCCGAAAAGGTGAAGATCCGAATCATTCTTCTTGCAGTTCTCCATTGCCTCAAGTAATTCTTCGTTCTTAAAAAATGTACCATCTTCAATATCCTTAGTAATTCTTGTAAGATCCTGATAAATAATTCTACCAGCACCAATATTCATATGACCAACTTCTGAATTACCCATCTGTCCGTCTGGAAGACCTACAGCAAGTCCTGAAGCATATCCCTTCTGGAATGGGCATTCCTTCATCAGCTTATCCATAACAGGAGTGTTAGCCATAGCAATAGCATTACCCTCTGTTCTATCATTTAAACCATAACCATCAAGTACCATTAAAACTACTGGTTTTTTACTCATAATGTGATTCTCCTTTAAATGTATTCTAATTAATTGCCTATAGCATGATAGCACATTTGTAAAAAAAATCAAAGACCTTGTCTTGAATATTATCATCAAAACAAGGTCTTTTCATGCTTATTTACTTATTATAATTAACTATATCCGCAAAATCCGGCTTGAGACTTGCACCTCCTACCAGTCCACCATCAATATCAGGCTGGGCAAAAAGCTCTGCTGCATTAGAAGCATTAACACTTCCTCCATAAAGAATCCTTATCTGATCCGCTGTTTCTTTATCATATAACTCTTCGAATACAGTTCTTATAAATCCGCATACTTCCTGTGCCTGTGCTGTAGTTGCAACCTTTCCTGTTCCAATAGCCCAGATTGGCTCATAAGCAACTATTGTATGAAGCACCTGCTCTTTAGTAACACCAACATATGCTTCTACTATCTGTTCTTTAACGAAATCAAGTGTAATCCCTTTTTCTCTCTGTTCAAGTGTCTCTCCACAACAAAGAATTGGGATAATTCCATGTTCAAGTACCTTATGCATCTTGAGATTAAGCACTGTATTGCTTTCATTAAAGTACATTCTTCTTTCTGAATGTCCTATTATAACATGGCTCACCCCGGCATCAACAAGCATCTCAGGCGATAACTCACCGGTAAATGCTCCTTTCTCCTGATAATATACATTCTCTGCACCAATATGTATATTAGATCCCTTCACTGCCTCCACCACAGGTACAATGTCAATGGATGGTACACAGAACACAACATCAACATCCGGATTATTAACATTCGGTCTCAATTCAGTAACGAGCTTAACTGCCTGGCTTGGTGTCATATTCATCTTCCAATTGCCTGCTATTACTTTTCTTCTCATTCTACGCCTCCCCACAGGAAATTATCCATAATAACATATATATGGACAATCCTATTAAATTATTCCGATATAACTATCCTAGTAAAACAAATAATAGCATACTTTGGTACATATTTCAAGTATAGTTTGTGAAATAAATAACAAAAATCCGGACCTTACTTAACAAAAAATAAGATCCGGATTAAAATATTATTATATAACTATGTCAGTAAAATTAATTACTTATCGTTAGCTGCAACTACACCTGGAAGTTCTTTACCTTCAAGGAATTCAAGAGATGCTCCACCACCTGTTGAGATGTGTGTCATCTTATCTCCGAATCCTAAGTTGTTAACAGCTGCTGCTGAATCACCACCACCAATGATTGTTGTAGCATCTTTAAGCTGTGCAAGTTCTTCTGCAACAGCAATTGTTCCTGCTGCGAAATTAGGGAATTCAAATACTCCCATTGGTCCATTCCATACTACAGTCTTGGCATCCTTTAAAGCTTCCTTGTAAAGCTCACATGTCTTAGGTCCAATATCCATACCCATGTCATCATCTGCCTGATGTCCTGCTTCTACGACATGTGAAGGAGAATCATTGCTGAATTCCTTAGCTACAACTGTATCGATAGGAATAAGCATTTTAACGCCCTTTTCTTCAGCCTTCTTCATCATATCCTTAGCATAATCAAGATAATCATCCTCTACTAATGACTGACCTACATTACCACCATGTGCTTTCTGGAATGTATAAGACATACCACCACCGATAATAAGTGTGTCAACCTTATCAAGAAGATTATTGATAACTGAAATCTTAGAAGAAACCTTTGAACCACCAAGAATTGCAACGAAAGGTCTTACAGGATTATTAACTGCATTTCCAAGGAAATCAATTTCCTTCTGCATAAGGTATCCAACAACAGCTGTATCAACATACTGTGTAACACCTACGTTAGAACAATGTGCTCTGTGAGCTGTACCAAATGCATCATTAACAAATACATCTGCAATAGAAGCTAAATCCTTAGAAAATGCTTCACCATTCTTAGTCTCTTCTGGTCTGAATCTTGTATTTTCAAGAAGAATAACATCTCCATCATTCATTGCAGCAACAGCTGCTCTTGCATTATCGCCTACAACAGTATCATCTGCTGCAAACTTAACTTCCTGACCAAGAAGTTCTGAAAGTCTCTTTGCAACTGGAGCAAGAGAAAATGCAGCATCTGGTCCCTTTGGCTTTCCAAGATGTGAACAAAGAATAACCTTTCCTCCATCAGCAATAAGCTTCTTGATTGTTGGAAGAGCAGCTACAAGTCTTGTTTCATCTGTTATTCTGCTTCCATCTAAAGGTACATTAAAATCACATCTGCATAATACTCTTTTGCCCTTTACATTGATATCATCAATAGACTTTTTATTAAGCATATTAATATCCTCCATATAATACATAAAATAGCTAAATATACAGCTTTATAAAAAACCGGAGAATAGTCATACCATTCTCCGGCAAAAACAATCTAAATGATTAGTTTAATTCAGCGAAGTACTTAATTGTTCTAACCATCTGGCTTGTGTATGAGTTCTCATTATCATACCAAGAAACAACCTGAACCTGGCAGCCACCGTTTGGAAGTTCATTAACCATTGTCTGAGTAGCATCAAATAATGAACCAAATCTCATACCAACGATATCGCTAGATACAATCTGCTCTGTATTGTAACCGAATGACTCTGTTGCAGCAGCCTTCATAGCAGCATTAACTTCATCAACTGTAACCTTCTTAGCAACTACAGCATTAAGAATTGTTGTAGAACCTGTAGGTGTTGGAACTCTCTGAGCAGCTCCAATAAGCTTTCCATTAAGTTCTGGGATAACAAGACCGATAGCCTTAGCAGCACCTGTTGAGTTAGGAACGATGTTGCAAGCACCTGCTCTAGATCTTCTTAAATCACCCTTTCTCTGTGGTCCATCAAGAATCATCTGATCACCTGTGTAAGCATGAATTGTACACATAATACCTGACTCGATTGTTGCACAATCGTTAAGTGCCTTAGCCATAGGAGCTAAGCAGTTTGTTGTACAAGAAGCAGCTGAGATAATCTGATCATCTGCTGTAAGTGTCTCATGGTTTACATTGTAAACGATAGTCTTTAAGGTCGTTTCCAGCTGGAGCTGAGATAACTACCTTCTTAGCACCTGCATTAATATGAGCCTGTGCCTTAGCCTTAGATGTATAGAATCCTGAACACTCAAGAACTACATCAACACCAATCTCTCCCCATGGGCAGTTATTAGCATCTGGCTCTTTGTAAATCTTGATAGTCTTACCTTTAACTGTGATTGTACCAGCCTCATCATCAGCTGTTACCTGATCTTCCTCACCGAAGTTAACATATCTTCCCTGTGATGAGTCATACTTTAAAAGATGAGCAAGCATCTTAGGGCTTGTTAAATCGTTAATAGCAACTACCTCATATCCTTCTGCACCAAACATCTGTCTGAATGCAAGTCTACCGATACGACCAAAACCATTGATTGCAACTTTTACTGACATAAAAACAATTCCTCCTAAAATGAATTTTTATAACATAGTTTGTTAAAATTTCAACTACCGTGTATTTTACATAAGAAGAAGCAAAATATCAAGGCTTTCTTCCCATTTTTTACATTTTTGCACTTTTTTCAATAATAACTCATTATCAATTAGTCATTTTGACGAAACTTTAACAAATTCTGTATCCAATATTATCTACTTAACACTAATCCCCGCTTAATACTGACTTAAAGGAAACATTTCTTTGTATTCCTCAAAATATTTATCAAAATTAGTTCCATTATCTTTCTTGAGATTAATAAGATACTCATGTGTATCAAACACATTTAACTCAAGCTCAATAATCGCAACTGCCACGTTAGAACAATGGTCAGCAATTCTCTCGAAATCTGTAAGCAGATCATTAAATATAAAGCCCTGATGAAGTGTACATTCACCTTTCTGGACACGCTTGACATGATTCATCTTCATTTCATCACAATATATATCAACGAGTTCTTCTAACGGCTCTGTCTTATAGGCATATTCAACCTTGTTCTGTTCAAATGCATCTATTACATTTCCAACTATTTCTTTCATAATTAATGACATCAGTTCAACATCTTCAACAGCACAATCAGAAAACCTAAGCTTTTCATTAAACAGTTCTGCTGCTGCCTGTGATATGTTAACAGCATGGTCACTTATTCTCTCAAAATCAGAAATTGTATGGAGAAGCTTTGAGACCTCCTTGTTCTGTCCAGAAGTAAGCTCCTGCTGTGTAATCTTTACAAGATAAGTTCCAAGCTTATCTTCATATCTGTCAACCTTATCTTCTCTTCTCTGAATCTTGTCATATTTTTCCTGCGAAAATGTATCCAGTAGTTCCATGGAACGAATAAGATTTTTCTGTGCCATATGTGCCATTGAACAAAGAACTGTCTTAGCCTGTTCAATAGCAACTGTAGGATGAGCAATAAATCTGTCATCAAGTACACTGATTTCAACAATATCTTTATCTTCCTCATCAACAACCTCCTTGAAAATTGCACATACCATCTTTTCAAGGAATCTGATGAATGGAAACAGTACAGCAACTGTTGCAACTCTGAATAATGAGTTCACAAATGCTATCGAAACAGTTGTCATCGTTCTGTCCATAAATGAAAAATGCACAAAATGATTAATACTATAAAATACTACTGCCCATATTAAAGCACCCAATGCATCAACAAGAAGATATACAAATGCTGTTCTCTTACCATCTGTAGTCGCACCAAATGAAGAAATGATAACAGGCATGGCAGCTCCGACAGCAATACCCATTATAATAGGCAGTGCTACTGAAAATGAAATAGCTCCTGTAACTGATAAAGCCTGAAGAATACCAACTGTAGCAGACGCACTCTGCAAAACAGCAGTAACCAAAAGTCCTATAAGTATTCCTATAAATGGATTAGAAAACTTAGTAAGCATATCAATAAATGCCGGCTCAGATCTTAATGGTGCAACTGCTGCACTCATGTTCTGCATTCCTACCATAAGGATACAGAAACCTATCATAATATCACCTATATGCTTTTTTGTAGGGTTCTTACAGAACATCCTAAACATGATTCCGATAACACCAATAACAGCAGCAAGAACCTCTGTTGAAAGTAAGTCTACCCATCCGGCACCACCACTGATATCAGAAAGACATAATACCCATCCAGTAACAGATGTACCTATAATTGCGCCCATAATAATACCGATAGCCTGTTTCATTTTAATCATACCGGCATTAACAAAACCAACAACCATAACAGAAGTTGCCGACGATGACTGGATAATTGCCGTAACACCTGTACCAAGCAGTACTCCCTTAAGAGGTGTATTACTTAATCTATATAGAATAACTTCCAGTTTGCCACCAGCCACTTTCTTTAATCCATCTCCCATAAGCTGCATTCCAAAAAGGAAAAGCGCTATTCCTCCGAGAAGAATAATCACAATGTGTATCAATTCAAAACTCACAAAAGCTCCTATCTGCGCATAAAAGTCAAGGTCGGACAGCGTAGTTGGTACTTCTACATCTATGCGCATTCACATAATCAGAATTTATACGCTGTCTTCTTAATAATATCAATACTAATAATCATTTTCAAGGAAAAATTACCTATATTTTACATTAGCTTACATGTTCTACATAAACATCAAAAATATCAATTGCGGATTAATTATGTTTATGTATAATGTATATTGACATTTAAGCATATGACTAATATTTGATGGAGGACATTACTATGCTGTTATCAGATTCACATATACATACTATGTTCTCTTCCGATTCAGAGGAGAACCCTGTAAATGTTGTTAACAATGCTATTTCACTGGGATTTAAGCACATCTGTTTTACCGACCATAATGACTTTGATGCTCCTTTAGAAGATGGAAAAGTCATGTTTGACCTTGATTTTCCGGAATACATTAAGTATTTCCAGAATCTGAAAGAATCATACAATGATAAAATCAATATTCACATAGGTGTTGAACAGGGACTTATGAGAAGCGTCGCAGACAGAGTCAATTCATACGATTCTGCAAAACAGCTTGATTTTATAATAGGCTCGTCACATCTTGTATATGGAGAAGATCCATACTACCCTGAGTTTTGGGAGAAACGTTCTGCAAAGGATACTGTTTTAACTTATTACGAAAGTATTCTTGATAATCTTAGCTGCTGTCACAACTTTGATGTATATGGTCACCTTGATTATATTGCAAGATATATACCTGCCAATTCTTACACATATGACTGGCACGATTTTAACGATTTAATCTGCCTAATTCTTAAAACAATCATTGAGCAAGGAAAAGGAATTGAAATCAACACTGCCGGTCTTAAATACGGAATGCCTGAACCTAATCCATGCCTTGATATTGTTAAAATCTATCACGACCTCGGAGGAGAGATAATCACTGTAGGTTCTGATGCACACGAAGTTAAATTTTTTGCTTACAGATTTGATGTCGTGGCTGATATGCTTAAGAACGCAGGATTTAATTACTACACAATATTTAATGAAAGAAAGCCTGAGTTCATCAGATTATGATGAGCTCAGGCTTATTTTATATACATGTATCTTATCTGCACCTTCTACATACATCTGTAAAATCTGAAGCTGTAAGGTGGAAGAACTATTTTTCCAGATAAGTCTTCCTTCTTACCTGTTATAAGATTAAGTGCATCTGCACATTCTGTATCAAAGTACGCTGTGTACTCATTCTCATCTGCATTAATTGCAACAAGAACTTTTTCTCCATCTGCTTCCCTTTTGAATACATATTGTCTGTTTGTAAGCACTTTCTTTGTGTAATCACCATAGCTTAAAGCCCTGCTGTTATGATACATTTGTCCTAATGAACTTATTGTATCAGTCAGCTCATTGTATTCCGGCTTATCAAATGCCGGACGCAGGATATTGTCATTGCCGCTCCCCTTAACTGCCTCGCAACCCCATTCACTTCCATAATATATACATGGAATTCCCGGCATACCGAACATAAGGGCATATATAAGCGGCAGATGTGCTTTGTTAGTAAGTGTGCTGGCAATCCTTGAAACATCATGGTTATCAACAAATGTAAGCAGATGTTTTCCTGTATACAAACACCATGGTTCTTTTCCAAACTGCCTTTCTATGCTGTGTGCAATCTCGAACATATTCATTGAATTAAAGCTAGAATACAACCCCTTATAACACTCATAATTAGTTGCACTGTGCAGGCACTCATTACCCACAATTGTGTTGTAATCACCGTGAAGCATTTCTCCTACAAGGAAAAACTCCTGCTTCATCTGGTCTGTTTCGTATCTTAAACGCTTCATGAAATCCCTGTTAAGGCAGTACGCAACATCAAGTCTGATTCCATCAATATCAAATTCATCAACCCAGCCACGCACCGACTCAATAAGATAATTAACCACATCAGGATTATTCAGATTTAGCTTCACAAGATTGTAATATCCTTCCCAGCCCTCATACCAGAAGCCGTCATTATATGGTGAATTGCCATCAAAGCTGATGTTAAACCAGTCCTTATAGGCAGAATCCCATTTTTTCTCACATACATCCTTAAATGCAAAGAATCCCCTTCCGACATGATTAAACACACCGTCAATGACTACCTTTATTCCTGCCTCATGCAGCTTTGACACAAGCTCTGCAAAATTCTTATTAGTTCCTATTCTTTTATCTATCACACGGTAATCTCTTGTATCATAACCGTGATAATCGCTCTCAAAAAGCGGAGAAAAATACACTGCATTAGTACCCAGCTTCTGCAAATGCGGTATCCAGTCTGCAAATTCTGATATGCATCTGTTCATCACCCCGTCGTTGTCTCTTAATCCATCACAAAATCCAAGTGGAAATACCTGATAAAACACCGCTTCTTCGTACCACATATTATTTTAACCTCCGTAACTGTCTGATATATTAATATTAAGCCAATTCCCGCAGTCTGGCAACATCTTTCTTAATACACTCAACCACATAATCAGCTTCCCTGTGTGTAATTGTATGGTTAATTGTCAGCCTTAGTGAACCTTCTGCTATTTTTTCATCAAGTCCAAGTGCAAGAAGGACATGTGAAGGCTTTCCTGAATTAGATGTACACGCCGAACCTGCAGATGCGCATATTCCCTGTTTGTTAAGCATTACAACCAACATTCCGCCATTAACATACTGAAAACTGAAATTCATATTGCCCGTAACACGGCTTTCCCTGCTTCCATTAAGTCTTGAATAAGGAATTTCTCTTAGTATTCTCTTAATCATATAGTCGCTGATTTTCTTTTCCTGCCTTGCCCTGTCGGAAAGTGTTTCATAAGCAATTCTTGCCGCCGTCGCAAGTCCTGCAATCCCGGCTACATTTTCAGTGCCTGCCCTAAGTCCGTTCTCCTGTCCGCCTCCATGCATGAACCGTTCTGGCTTTCCACCCCTGACATACAGAAATCCTACGCCCTTTGGTCCGCATATCTTATGTCCGCTTACATTTAAGAAATCCACACCCAGCTTTTTCACATCAACATCAATATGTCCAAATGCCGCCACTGCATCAGAATGAACCTTTGCACCATACTCATGCGCAATTTCACATACATTTTCTATCGGCTGGATAGTTCCAATTTCATTATTAGCAAGCATAACTGACACTAAAAATGTATCATTTCTAATCATTTTTTCTAACTGTTCCAGCTTAACAATTCCCTGCTCATCAACTGGTGCAAATGTGACATCTATTCCATAATTCTTAAGCCACAGTACCGATTCCGTCACCGCATGGTGTTCTATTGAACTTACTATTATATGTCCCTGTTTTCTTTTCAGGCTCTCTGCTTTAACTGCCCAGTTATCCCCTTCCGTTCCACCAGAGGTGAAAAATATTTCATTTCTGTCAGCATTTATTATATCTGCAATAATACCTCTTGATTCCTCAACAACATTTTTAGCTTTTTCAGACAACCTGTACACACCTGACGGGTTTCCATAATCTCCCAAAAGATATGGAAGCATTGCTTCAGCCACTTCTTTTCTGACAGCAGTTGTCGCCGCATTGTCCATATATATCATTATATTTCCGCCCTGTAATTCCTTATAATATTGTATTCAGGCAGGGCATATATTGTTAATAAGTCTATCTGCGGTATCTGCTATGAATAATAAATTATCCTTAAAAGGTGGCATATTCAAATCCGCCATAATCCTTACATTTGCCGGCGTTCTATCAAAACTGCTCGGATTTTATTTTCGGATACTTCTCACTAATTATACAGGTGCTGCAGGAGTCGGACTATTCCAGATGTGCATACCTCTTGTTGCGCTTGCATTTGCAGTATGCTGCAGTGGATTTTCTGTAGCTGTTTCAAAATATTCAGCATCATCTCCATCTCTGAAATGGCTTTTCTGCGTATTAAAGATTACTATTTCTCTTTCAATTGCCGTTATGCTTTTATTTCTTATATTCAGCGATTTCATTGCAAACCATATATTTATGGAAAGCCGCTGTGAGGGAATAATCCGTATAACTGCAATCTCTCTGCCATTCATGTGCATACATAACTGCTTGTCTAATTACTATTACAGTCAGAAAGAATCTTTTCTGCCAGCCTCCTCGCAGCTTGTCGAACAGCTTGTGCGTATTGGCACTATTATACTTTATGTGCGCATAAAAAATGTATCAACAATATCAATTGCTGACGCAGTTACCGGTAATATATTCGGTGAATTTGCAGCTGCCACATACTGTGCTATTCCGCTGTTTTTCCGTTCCATTCATAATAAAAGCATGACGCAGAAGCTGTCCTGTTCACTCCGTGAATACAAATATATTGTTAAATATTCATTTCCAATTAACGCCAATCAGACTATTCTGCATCTACTTGAAGGGGCAGAAGCAATTCTTATTCCCGCAATCCTGTGCATGCATGGACTGTCCAAAGATGATGCAATAAGCCAGTTTGGTATACTTACAGGAATGGCTCTTCCTCTTGTGCTTTTCCCATGTACGGCAGCTAATTCATTTGCACTTATGCTTCTTCCAAAGGTATCTGATGAAAGTTCGAATGTCCTGTCTGACCATCTTGCTGTGACAGTAAAAAGAACAGTTTCCATGTGTTTGAGTCTCGGCATTATAAGCATATTTTTATTCATTAACTATGGTGCGCGCCTAGGTGCAATGATGTTCCACGAAGACTCTGTATACATATACACCTGCATTCTTTCATGGCTGTGTCCTTTCCTCTACTTAAAAATCAGCCTTACAAGCGTGACTAATGGCATGGGACATACCGCCCTTACATTCATAATTAATATAACCGGAATTATCATCCGGCTTGCCTGTGTATTTCTGCTTATTCCAAAGCTTGGCATAACCGGTTATCTGTATGGTGTTCTTATTAGCAACATATGCATGAGTCTGCTTTACATTTTTAATATATACAAGAAGCTGAACATCCAGCCAGACCCGTTTGGCAGTATAATTGTGCCATTATGTATTGCGGTCATATCTATATTTTCATCAAGAATTATATGCCGCATTGTATTTGGTCTTATAATAAAAGAAGCAGAAGAATGCACTCTCCTGCTTATCGGTGCCGCCATATGCTGCATTGTATATATTATTCTCTTTATTCATGAACAATCGGAACAGCGTCCTTTATAGACGGTGCCGCTTCCCAATAGTCAAGTCTGGATTCGTACTGCTGCCTTATCCATTCCACGGCAGCAAGACGACCATCTTCTGTCAGTTCAAATATATCTGTTGTCTTATCTTCTTCCATAACAGCACATGAAGCATATGGCCCGCGCCACACGCACGCAGAAAGCTTTAAATCAGGCTTTTCTCCTGTCTGCTTAAGCATATATCTCATTCCATTGTGCTGTCCTGTATACACACCCTTGTATTTGAAGAAATTAAGTGGCATTATTCCATTCGGATCAATCATTGCCATCACCTTCCACACCATTATTATTCTTTATAAGCTTTTCATTATAAAATGCACCTGCAAGATACATAATCCCTATTACAACTGGAAGGCATATAAGAATCAGCGTGTTACCAGTTATTGAATACTTAGATACCACAAATACTATTATTAAATCAACAACTCCTGCTATAGTCATAACAATTCCATAAACTTTGATTTTCTTTACAGCATCAACAGCACCTATGTTTGTCATTCCATAAAATCCCGCAATTGCAAAGTAAACTCCTTCCACAATAACTGCTATAAATGCTATATTCAGCAGCTTGACAGCCATATATAATGCCTTTCCCTGCTCTGTTGCTGAAAATGAATATAGCTCCGACATAATATAAAACGCATAAAATGCCATTATAATTCCCATCGTTACCGCAAGCATTGATGCTAATTTAAGAATTCTGCACTTTGACTTTTCTGTTACTACGCTCATGTTCTTATCTCCGTTTTCTGATGATTAATGATTATAACATGGGATGGGGGATTTTTAAAGGGTGGGATGTACAGCTTGAATCCATTATGTATTAATTAATTTTTATTTTTATAAAATAAGTGTTTATATTGGTCTATATCGCGGTCTTCCCGCATTTCACGAATATATTCATCTACTTTATTGCTTCGCTGTGTTACTCCCATAACAAACTGTTCTAAATCAATTTTTTGTTTTTCATTAACTTCCTGTATATTATTCTCCTCTATATCTTTATAGCCATACTTTTCATCCCTATATGAAGCTAATTCTGCATCATAATCTGTAATATTTCCTTTTTTTATCATTTTCGATAGTTCTTCTAATGCTTGTTGTTTTGACATTGTGCTCTCCTGTATAAAACTATATTTAAAATTATAAGGCATACTAGATAAATCATTATCTAATATACCTTATTTAGTCCAAATGTATATATAAAAATTGGCTATCTTCTTAAAAATTCTTAAATGTCGTTAAAGCCTTATGTTTCAAAGTTTTGGCATTTTGCTTTACAGGAGAAGTCCTTAAATGTTCTTATTCACCTCATGTTTTCCTGTACAAAAGTGGTAAAAAGTAGCAAAATTGCCATTTACTACCTATGCAATCAACCATTCCATTTCAGCAACCGCGCTGTCAGATGGCGCATGAATGTAATAGTCCAGAGTCATTATGATGTTGGAATGTCCCATGATGTACTGTAATGCTTTCGGATTCATTCCGGCGTTTGCTAAGTTGGTGCATGTATGACATAATGTGTGCGGTGTGGTGACTTTCAACAGCCCGTTTCGATTAAGAAAAATAAATCCCCTGTACCTGCCGATAATTAACAGCATTGTACACTTCACATACATTTGTATTCATAGGGATTTACTGGACACCGCTTTTCATTTTCGGTACTTCAATGTGATGCCCAATGTGAGAAACTTTCAGCAGTTGGTGGTCTACATTGATTAACTTATTCTCAAAATCAATATCTTTGTCGGTCGGTCCGCAGAGTTCAGAAATGCGAAGCCCTATCCCTAACAGTATAATAATTTCGTCGTAATGTTTCCGATATACTTTATCATCTGCTATAAAGGATAGGAAAGACGCTTCCTGTAATGGGGATAATGGCACGTTTGGTTCTGTATCATATTCAATGACAGTGTTAATTTGAAAGCCAAACGGATTTTTACGGATATAATCGTCCTGTATAGCTGTGTAAAAGACAGCCTATAGCTTAAAGGCATCCGAAAAATGTCTTGCTGATATGGCGATACTGCTGAAGAATGTTATCACCTACCAGAAAACAAAGTCTGCCTATGACGCATACCGCCAAGCTAAGAATAATGACAGATACTAAGCAAACCATGAATGGGCAATAATCCTCCTTGAAGTGGCAGCAAAAGCACTCCCAAAAGCAGGCATAAAAAAGCTCCCGAACCTTACTGCGCGGCAAGCAGAATATGAACAGTTCCAAGAACATAAAGAAACTCTGTATGCAGACTATGGGAAGCTTAAAAAGCAAATCAAAAACTATGATATTATTAAGCACAACATTTACAGCATTTTGCGTCAGGATAAGTCTATGCAAAAAGAAATAGATAATTATCTAGAAATATGATACTATATAAAATAAAAAGGAGGGATTCTATTTGAAAACTGTAGGACAAATGTACTTAGGATTTTCCGACGCACAAAATTATGCTCAACGGCAAAATAAAGCTGCGTTTAATGATATTTTTGTACGAAATGTTTATTTGGATGAATTATTAAATCCCAATATATATTTTTTGATAGGTGAAAAGGGGACGGGAAAAACGGCGTATGCTACTTTTTTAAGCAATAATAATTATAAAGAAACCAAAGCTTCTATATCTTACCTTGCAGCAACAGATTACGAAAAATTCTATACATTAAAAAAGCGTCAGAATTTAGATTTAACAGGATATGTTGGAATATGGAAAGTAATACTTTTACTTTTGTTAGCCAAAAATGTTACCGAACAAGATAAAATCATTTCTATATTTAATAAAAGTAATATTAGTTTATTAAATGAAGCCATTGATGAATACTATATGAATGCTTTTTCTCCAGAAATCACAAATGTAATGAAGGTTGTGGATGAAAGTGAAATTGTAGCAAAACTAATATCAAAATATGCCGAGGTCGGTGGAAATACTGCCAGCAAAGTAGAATTTAGTGAAACCAGATTTCAACATAATTTATTTTATATTGAAAAAAATTTCTCAGATGCTATTACTAAACTAAAATTAAATAAAAATATTATCCTGTTTATTGACGGAATTGATATACGTCCTGATACAATCCCGTATGCAGATTATATTGATTGTATTAGAGGATTGGTAAATGCAGCATGGACATTGAATACAGGTCTATTCTCTCATATAAAAGATTCCAAAGGACAGTTTAAAGTTGTATTATTACTTAGACCAGATATTTTCAATTCTTTGAACTTACAAAATGCAACAAATAAATTGCTTGATAATTCTGTTTTCCTTGATTGGAGAACAACTTATCAAGTATACTCTACTTCTTTTTTATATGAAGTGGCTAAAAAACTTCTCTCTTATAAGCAAGAAGAGTATTCACAAGATATTTTTGAATATTATTTTCCATGGAAAATAGAAACCACCAATCCAGAGCGCGAGTATGACACAGCTTTTATGGAGTTCCTAAAAATATCATTATCTCGTCCAAGAGATATTTTGGTTATTATGCAATACATTCAGAAGAAGATGAAAAAAGATAATCTAAGTGATAATAGTTATTTTAGCAAGGAAGTCTTTGACAGTGATGAATTTCAAAATAATTACTCCGAATATTTTATGAGTTCATTGCGAGACCAACTTTCTTTCTATTATTCAACTGTTGATTTTGAACATTTCTTAAAACTTTTTGACTTCTTCAAGGATGCAGACTTTAGTTATGAAGATTATATCGAAAATTATAATAAATTTATAGATTACATACTTGAAAATGCAGATGAAATTCCAGAATTCGTTGAAGATAGCCAGAAACTATTACAACTTTTATATGACTGTAATATTATTACTGCTATTGAAATAGGAGACAATGGAAAACCATATTTTCATTTTTCATACCGCGAAAAGAATAGTGCTAACATCAATCCAAAAGTATGGAAAGGAAAAAATATATCATATCGTTTCCACTATGGCTTGTATAAAAAAACCAAAAAAGGACGATACTAAATCAAAACACAGAAAACTATAAAAAGTTTTCTGTGTTAATTCTTTTTGTAATGTAATTATGATTATATGTTACTCAGTAGAATCCCATTTTTATAGGGTTAGGTATCAATTCCTTACCCATGCAGAAAACATGCCCGGAACGCCTTGTAAAGTAGGCTTTTTTGCCCTTTATCGCGTAATAATGGCGCATCTTTTCCTCATACGCTCGGCAGCCTGTTTCTGTGTGATACGCTTCCGGCAGTCCGGGCAGTATTTCATGTGTTTGGAGATTGACGCAAAAGTAGCACCGCATACCTTCGGCTTTCGACAGTTCTGCATGCAATTCCTTACCCAGAGGAAGCACCGCAGTCTGAAACCATTTGCAAAGCAACGAATAAGAAATAAACTGCGGGCATACGCATTCTTCCCCCGTCGTCAAGCAGCATACATTTTCCATTGTCGCAGTTACAGCATGATTTTTTCGCAAGGGAATTTACCCTGCGGCTTTTCAGCGGTATCAGCCGCTTATTTCCGGTTATACTTCATCAACGGCATAAACAGCAAGCTCAGCATATTCCACTTCGGTCAATGTGCCTACTTTCTGCATAGTTCTTTGTGCGAGTTTCCGCAAATCATCATCCATGTTCATAAAATATATGAAATGGAGGTGCTATGATGATTGATTACTCCCCTTTCTGGAATACACTGGAACAATCAAGTGAAAACTGGTATACATTAACTAGCAAGCATCATATGTCTCATAGCACTCTTCATAGACTAAAACACAATATGGATGTATCAACTAAAACACTTAATGATTTATGTAGAATTCTTCAATGTGATATATGTGATATTGTTAGATATGTTCCATCAGATTCAGACCAGATATTATAAACTGGCATTAGATATAAAATATATACTAGGTTGATTATTAAACTATATTTATACGCGATAATATTTTATTTTTAAAATCATAAAAATCTCACTATTTTCCTAACAAAAAACAGCATTTTACACATAATTCAATAAAATAACTTTTATACACGCATATCCTATGATACTGATAACATATCTCGATACTCCCTTATCTTATAAATATCGCTTCATTACACACTCTTATCTCCATCATATATATTCACAATGCCCTATTTTATGGGATTATATCTTTTACATCATCAACTAACGATATAGTACACGATAAGGTATAAGGTAGGGGGTATGTTAAACCTCAGCAGAATTAAATACCTAACATATACTATGATTACTACAAAATACTATGGTAGAAATAAGTATCTAACACTACTACATATTTTTTAATTTTGCCTGAAGTTCGGCTATTTGAGCTTCAATAGCTTGTTTTTCGATTTTTTTTGCATTCCATTCCGCATCTGGAATCCATTCCATAATTTCAAATGGTTGGACACAAAGATATTCACACACTTTATTTATTGTATCAGAACTTATGTTTTCATTTTTTGAAAATCTTGTTGGCATATTTTGAGATAATCCTGCATTACATAAGTCCTTCCATGTCATATTGCGTGTTTTTAAAAGTTGCCCTAATTTATTAAAAATTATCATATTGTTATACCTCCATCAATAATTAATACTATTCATCTACTCATAATCAAAAAGAATCCAACAATAATAAGTATCAATGCCCCAAGCAATTTCTTTTCCACACCTCTTACATATTTTTGTCTCTTAGGCGTTTGCGAAACGCCACAAGCCGCATAAATGCAGCATTATTTATTACCTAAAAAACAAATAACTCATCATCGGATATGGTATAATAGAGTTAACTAAAAACTATAAACCAATCACACAAGAAAGGAGTTATTCTGATACCTATGATACCATATAAAC
>ENA-OPVK01000777-OPVK01000777.1-human-gut-metagenome-genome-assembly--contig:-NODE-777-length-21353-cov-1.984599_pt1 | contig 21353 bp, 25 predicted proteins | sample MGYA00241495_ERZ501982 | MGnify/ENA primary metagenome ERZ501982 (study PRJEB25962, sample SAMEA2042002) | human gut metagenome | biome: human gut; feature: human-associated habitat; material: faeces...
CCAGCCATTATGCCGTAAGAAACCTTGACGTGGCCATGGCCGTATTCGGGCAGGACGGCAAATTGCAGTGGAAAAACGAGTTGTTTGTGGAATATGCCGGTTTTGCCGGAGTGAAAAATGTAGACGGCAAACGCCCGGAAGAAATTTTTGACCTGCCGGAAAACGCCTTTGACGCTTTAAGCATTAAAGACGGCGAACGCCTGCTTTTAATTAACGGCCGTTATTACCGCCTGCGCCATTGCCGTGTGCTGGCAGGCGAAAGGGCCGGTAAAAAAGAAAGCAAAGGCTACAGCCTGATATTTTATTTAACGGATGTTACGGATTTTGAACTTTTGCGCCAGAAATACGCCAACGAGAAACTCTGCCTTGCTTATGTGCGTTTTGATAATTACGAAGACGTAACCAAAGGCATGGGCGAAAGCACACGCGCCAATATCTCCGGCGAAGTAAACGAAGTTCTCAGCAAATGGGCCGAAGAAGAAAACGGCTTTATTCTTGCCAACAATAAAGAAAGTTTTCTGGTCGGCATCAACCAGGCTTCTTTGCAGGACTTAATGGAAAAGAAGTTCCCTGTTTTGGATAAGATACATGAAATACAGGTAGGCAATAAAATTACGCCCACTATCAGCGTGGGCATTGCCTGCGACGGCCGCAGCCTGGAAGAAGTAAGCCTTAACGCTGCCAAAGCGCTTGATTTGGCGCTCGGGCGCGGCGGCGACCAGGTTGTTGTGGCAATAGGCGGCAGCTTACAGTTCTTTGGCGGCATTACAACCGTTACGGCCAAAAGCACGCGCGTGCGTGCCCGTATTGTTGCGCATACCGTGCATGAACTAATGGTTTCGGCCGAAAAGGTTTTTGTAATGGGCCATACAATGGAAGATTTTGATGCTATCGGCAGTGCTATTGGCATGGCAAAAATGGCCCGCAGCCTTGGCAAGGAAACCTATATCGTTGTCAGCGGGCAGAACGAATCGGTGCGCAAAATTGCCGAGACGCTGCGCAGCAACGATATGAAATTGATGGATGAAGATGATGTTTATGCGGACATTATGGTAGAGGAAGAAGAAGCGCTGAAGCATATTTCGCCCAAGTCGCTTTTGGTTCTGGTTGACCATCACCGCAAAATGCTCTGTGCCAGCCAGAAAGTGCTGGACGCTATTCCGTGGCGTATTATTATCGACCATCACCGCCGCGCGGAAGACGCCATTAAAAATACCACGCTGCAATATATGGAACCGTCATCGTCATCTACAAGCGAACTTGTAACGGAGCTTGTGGGCTACTTTAACGACAGGCTGGAATTTACCAAAGGCGAGGCAACGGCGCTTTATGCAGGTATTGTTGTCGATACCAAAAACTTTGCCGTGCAGACCGGCGAGCGTACTTTTGAAGCGGCAGCACTTCTGCGCCGCAGCGGTGCCGACCCGAATATGGTGCGCCAGCTGTTTAAGGATGACCTTGATTCCGTACAGGTTAAATCGCGCCTGGTGGCAGAAGCCGAAATGCCGGAACCGGGCATGGTAATTTCTGTTTACGAAAATGCGCCGAAAGAAGTTAAATCGTCTGTTATTGCGGCTCAGGCTGCCGATACAATGATTAATATTACCGGCGTTTGCATGAGCGTTGTTATAACCGAATATTCCGTTGATGGTTCTTTGGGCGTAAGCGCCCGCAGCGACGGTACCGTTAATGTACAGATTATTATGGAAGAACTGGGCGGCGGCGGACATCAGACAGTAGCCGGCGTACAGCTTAAAAATATCAGTGTTGAAGAAGTTAAAAAACAAATTATCGCGTTAGCGAAAAAACAGTTAGAGGAGAATGAAAAAGAAGAAGCCCAGTAAGCCGTATTTAAGCGGCTTGCCGGGCTTTATGCCTTTATAAGCGTACTAAAAACGTACTATTTTTTAAATTTACGGCATTAAGCCGTTTATTTTTTTGGCTAATTCATTGCCTTTATTTGGGTATAAATGGCTGTAAGTGTTAAGTGTGGTTTTAACATCATCATGCCCAAGGCGTTCGCTGATGGCAAGCGGCGACACATTTAATTCAATAAGCATACTGGCGTGGGAGTGCCGCAGGTCATGCAGGCGGATTGGTTTTATATGGGCAAGTCCTGCAATGTGTTTAAGCGCTTTGGACAGGTTTAGTTTATTCAGCATAGGGAAAAGGCGCTCTTGTGGTTGTGGTTCGTACATTGCCGCTATGTAATTATCAAACATGGCGCATAGTTTGGCAGGCAGGTTTATAACACGCTTACTTTTTGGTGTTTTTGGCGGCTGTATTATAACTTCACGGTTAAGCACAGCAAGGGTTTTGTTTATATTTAGGGTTTGCGCTGCCGGGTTGTAGTCCTGCACGGTAAGGGCTAAAAACTCACCAATGCGTAAGCCTGTATAAAATAAAACGGTAAACGCAAAAATTAAAATATCAGTGTTTATATTTGCTTTGGGAAATGGTGAGCCGCTTTTTTGCAAGGTATTAATAAAGCTGTTAAATTCGGTTAAAGTCCAAAAATCAATACGCCCGGCGTGGCTTTTACCTATTGTTCCGGCTTGTTTTACAGGGTTTTCTTTTAGGCTGTAATACTTAACGGCATAATTAAAAGCTGCTGAAAGATAAGCATTTAGTGCGTGCTGATATGTAGCGGAATAACCGGCATTTATTATATCATTTTGCCATTTGCGGATTGTTACAGGAGTAATAGCGGTTAGCGGCATATTACCGAAAACAGGCAGGAAATGCTTTTTGAAAGCATATTCGCGGCAGTAAACGCTTGTAGGTTTTCGGCGTGCCTTGTAGTCCTCTATGTAATTTTCATACAGTGCGGAAAACTTCATGGCGCAGTCCCCGGCAGCTTTGTTTAAAAAGTCCTGTTCATAGGCTTTAGCATCGCGCGCAAGGGTGAAGCCCTCTTTTTTCTTTTGGCGGCGTATGCCCTGCCAATCGGTATAATAAAACTTGCAGTAATATTTCTTTGTTTTTTCGTTGTAGTAGGTTGGCATATTAAACCTCCTAAAGTGTATTGCCTAAAGTATTACAAAATGTTATACTTAAAATATGAAAAGGCTAATTAGTGGCCGCCCTATGGAATGGGACGACCGCAAAAACAAAATCAACAGAGAAAAACACGGAATAAGTTTTGAAACGGCTGCTCATGTTTTCGAGGATATAAACCGCATTGAGTTTTACGATGAAGCACACAGCACGGAGGAGGACAGGTATATTGTTTTGGGGTTAGTGCGTAAAGTGCTGTTTGTGGTTTATACGGACAGGGGCGACGCCACAAGGATTATTTCAGCACGCAAAGCTACGAAAGCAGAAACGGAGGTGTACTATGGCAATTATCCGCAAAATGATGTATGAAGGTGAACAGCTTACGCCGGAGCAGATAAAAGAACTTGACGCATTAGACGGACGCCCGGTTATTGCTGATGATGATTGCCCGGAACTTACGCCGGAGCAGTTAAAGCAAATGGCAGTGCTTGCAAAACAGCAGAGAGCAGAACGCCGCCGCCCGGTTATTACTTTGCGCGTATCGCCTGCAACACTTGAAAAAGCAAAAGCAACGGGCAAGGGTTATACAGGATTTATGAGCAGGCTTTTAGACCTTGCAATAAATAACCCGGATATGGTGAAACGCTGTTTATAAGATTACAAGCAGGAGAGTTTGAACGCTCTCCTGTTTTTTTATTGCCTAAAACCTGTAAAAACTTGAACTTGTTATAAACTATAAGCATATTTCATAAACTGACGGCTTGAAAATCTATTTACGCCGCCGCTTTTGCTGTTTTAAGCCGTTTTTTGCTTCGCCGCATAAACTTATAAGGGCAAGGCGTTAAAAACTCCTTAAAACAAACATGAGCGCATAATAAAGGCATATATATAAACAAACTTTCTAAATGTTGGTGCGTATGTTCTTAAAACAGATTGAAAAATATACCTGTTAGCAGTTAAGTAACAGGCAGGAGTGAAAACCGTAGTATTTTTGATTATGTGGAAGGGCAAACAGAGCGCCGCGCTGTTATGCCGTATTACTGAAAAGGGAAAACGAGCTTTTAAAGCCACGGAAAAGCCGCGAAAAAAGCGTTTTATTTTGATTACTCTAAATTTACAGGTTTATAATTTTCATTTTGACTGATTAAAAACTGGACATAGGTTTTTATTTGTTCAAAGTCTTTTACCTCAAAAGCATTTTTTGATATGATAAAAAAACTTTCTCCGTCTATGTAAAAATGCTGAAAATAGCCAATATTACCCTCCTTATCAGAAATAGCAACAAAAGCGTTATTATCTTCAATTTGAGGATTCGGAGCAGAAAACAATAAGTGCAAATAACTTTCAGTCAAAGCTAATCGCTTTTTATATTCTCCGGGTAAATATGCGGAAGTTTGGGCATTTTGCGGAATTTCTTTAAATTGGCTGGCGGGTATTTCATTGGTACTAAATTCTAATACGGCAGACAAACGCGCAAGAATATGTAAAGGTATTTGTTTAATTCTGCCTTTTTCATATTTGCTGATAGCAGAATTTTGAACGCCAATTATGTTTGCAAGCATTTCTTGTGTTAAGCCTTTGTTTTTTCTGTATTCTTTTAGTTTTTCGCCAAAGGCGCGCATGTCAGAATGGCACATTGTTAATTACCTCAGTTTAGTGTATAACACAATTTTACACTAAAAAGCCACAAAAAACAACAAAATGAGCAACGAAATGCGCAAAAAATGTCTTGCAAGACAAGGCGGAAAGTGTTAAACTATAATTGTCTTAAAGACAGAAAGGCGGTGAAAAAATGAATAAAGAATTGTTTAAATATTTTCAAGCGTTAAACCGTGATACAGGTAAAAGCACAGCAAAGGCTTTGAATATTACACAAACAACGCTTTCAAGCCGTTTGAATGGAAAGCGTGGCGACTTTACAAGAGCAGAAATTGCTATTTTAAAAGAGCGCTGGCATTTAACAGATGAGCAATGCAGTAATATATTTTTGAAATAAAATTGTCTTAAAGATAGGAGGTGAAACAATGGAGCAGGAAAAAGCGCTTTTAAACGCGCAGGAAGTTATGGCATTGTTGGGGTGCAGCGAATACAGAGCATATAAAGTAATTCGCGATACCAACGAAAAATTAAAAGCTGCCGGAAAGCTGACCATAAGAGGGCGAGTTAACCGGCGGTACTTGATGAAATTGCTTGATGTTGAAGGATTGTAAAATGACTAAAAGGGTAAAAATAAAAGCCGCTGATGTGCAGCGAACACATCAACGGCGGGCGCATAAAAGCAATGGAACAGGCTTTTTGCGGTACTGTTATTATAACAGGTTTTTGCCCTTCTGAAAAGAAAGGGAGGACACAAAGATGAGTAATGTATCAAAAATTTTTGTAAGGCTGAACCCTTATGACACAGCAATAGTAAACCCGGCAATAAAACCGGCACAAGGCGAACTGGCGGCAATACGACTGACAGATGGCAGGTTTGTTTTAAACCGTGTTACAGGCAGTATGCAGGGCGTTGGAGTGTTGGGCAGTGTAATACAAATACAACGCGATTACAGGAATGGAGAACCGCCATACACCATGGCAGACGCAAGGAATGAACGGCAGTTTTATTACTGTTTGCCAGAGTTTAGCAAGCTGCTTTACAGGGGCTTGTTAAAGGCAGAACGGCAGTACAGCTTTGCAGACTACCAACACATTACAGAATATTTTTTCGAGCGGTTAAACCGTACGTGTTGGGACGGTAGACGGCGGCGGACAGTACAGGAGGGCGTGCAATGCTGATAAAAAATATTAGAGCGCCTTATTCCGGCGAAACCATGAAAAACTATATTGCTTATGACATTGAAGCCAACGAAGCTGAAATTGTGCTGCTGAACCGTGAATTATTACCGCGCTGCTTTCGTATTCTGATTAAGCGCTTTACAAGTAAAAAGAACGTTATACGCTAATTGAAAACCGAAAAAATTTTATAGCCCTGTATTGATTGCAGGGCTTTTTTGCGAAAAAACTATATTGCAAATAAAGGGGGCATAGTAATGGCAAATAAAAGAATGTTTTCGCGCGAGGTTATAGAACATGATGATTTTTTAGAACTATCAAAAGGCGCAAAAGTTTTATATTTTTATCTTAATCTTGCTGCTGATAATGAAGGCTTTGCAAACAATAAACGCCGTGTAATGCGTATGTGCGATTGCACAGAAAATGACTTGCAGGAACTAATAAACGGCAAGTGGGTAATTCCGTTTGACAATGGTGTTATAGTTATAACTCATTGGAGAATGCATAATACGCTAAAAAATGATAGGTGTAACAGTGCATATAAAGCTGAAAAAAGTTGCCTTAAGTGTATAGATAACATATATTACTTGTGCGAAAAAGGCGCTCCTGGAAATATTTTGGAAACAAATTGGAAACGAAATGGAAACAAACTGGAAACACTTCGGAGTATAGAGGAAGAGGAGAGGAAGAGAGAGGAAGAAAAAGAGGAAGAAGAGGAACACGAACAAGAGGGTGAAAAAGAAGGGGAGGTACAGGAGGGGGAGATAAAAAGAATCGAACTACCTCAAACAATTTACGAAGATGTAATGAACGGGTCAGCTAATATGGAAGAAGCAAACTCTTGTATTGATTATTATCAGCTGCTTGTAGGTGGTGAAGTATATCCGAACTATAAACGTGACATTCTTAAAATTGCTGAACAGTATGGGGCACAGGCTTTTATTGGAGCAGTAATTATGTTAAAAGAACATAATTTAGATTACAGTTTGAGAAATATAGACGCAATTTGTTGGGCGGCTAAAAATAACCGGCAATATGCTGATATAGTTTGCAAAACTCAAAAGTGAGTACTTTCTCCGAAACATATAAAAAGCAGATTAAGCGAAAAAAGGAGCGTGGAAACATGGAAGGAAAAACAACACACATAATTGCCTTGTTTGAAATGGACGGGGCCCGCGCGGCTGTAGTGTATGGCAGCGAGGGAAACATAGCAGATTGTTTTGACAATGCAGTAGCTTTGGTGGCTGACGGTGAAACGGCGGTATACTATGGCGGCACGCCGGATGTATTCGAGAACGCAGCAGCACAGAGGGCGCTTAAAGAATTACAGCGGAAACGGCAGGCAGAAAATAACGGAGGTGTTAACAAATGATAACAACGCAGGAATTAACAGACAGGCAAGCGCGCTTTTGTGAGGAATACTTAATTGACCTTAACGCAACGCAGGCGGCTATCCGGGCAGGATATTCGAAAAAAACTGCACGAGAGCAGGCGGCACAAAACTTATCAAAACTTAACATTCAAGAAAAAATAGCAGAATTAAAAGCAGAACGTGCAAAACGTACGGAAATGACACAGGACAGTGTTATACAGGAATTGGCGGCGGTAGCACGTGCAGAAGTAAAAGGCGTGCGTGCGGTCGATAAATTAAAGGCTTTGGAGTTGTTGGGCAAGCATTTGGGTATGTTTGTTGAGCGGTACGAGGTAAACGCGGCAGAGATTGAAAAGCGTATAGCGGAAGCGCGCGAGCAGGGCAAGAAAGAGGGCACGCAGGAACTTTTAGAAGCCATGCCGCTTGAAGCATTAAAAATACTGGCACATACAGAACCGGCAGACTAAACACAGGAAAGGAAGGGAGGTTTTGCGGTGTTCTTTAAAAAAGCGGCGGCAGGACGCAAAAACCCGGAAACAGAAATACAGAACGCAGTTAGAAACGAGTTGCGGAAAGACGGTTGGATGGTTATAAGACATCAACAGGGATTAGGCGCATATAAAGGCTTTGCAGACTTAACGGCGGTGAAGGATGGTAAAACTATATACGTTGAAATTAAAACGCCGACAGGGCGATTAAGTGACTGGCAGAAGCAGTTTAAACACGATATAGAAGCGCATGGGGCGCAGTACATAGTTTGCCGGAGTGTTGAGGATATAACGCCTTATCTGACAAGCACACAACAGTTATTTTGACAGGAGGAAAAAATAATGGGCTTTAAAGCAAAAGATATAAAAGGGCTTTTGGTACTGATGGAAAACGAGAAGGACGGCAAGGCGCTTGCTGTATACGACGGCGCAGAGTGGCTGCGGAAGATGGCGGATGCTTTGGGAGATACAGAAAGCGAGGAAATTATGGCAACAATGGAGGGCGAGCCGGACAAGTTTTTTGAAATGCTGTTAAAGGCTGTTAAGAAAAGTTAAGAATACAAAAACAGGGGGCTGTATATAGGGCAGTCCCTTGTTTTATTTTCGGCGGTAAAGTATAATATTATTACAGTTTGAAACCCTATAAAAACCCCATAAAAAACGGCTGAAAAAAGCATAATTTGACATAATGCACATTATCGGACGTTATTTTATATGCTTTTTATAGTTTAAAATTATGCATAAGTAAGCGTACTAAAAACGTACTAAAAAAACTCAAAACATACAAAAAACGCAAGTTTAAACAAAAAGTGAAAGCCGAAAAGCCGCTTGTTTACTGATGTTTTGAAAGTCAAAAAATAAAATTGGTTAGAGGAGAATGATAATAATGAAAGTGATTCTGCTGCAGGACGTTAAAAATTTAGGCAAAAAAGGCGATATTGTAGAAACCGCAGAAGGTTATGGCCGCAATTACCTGCTGCCGCGTAAAATGGCAAAGGAAGCCAACGCAGCCAACTTAAACCAGGCTAAAAAAGACCAGGCAACGCAGGCACACCGTGCCGCTCAGCGCAAGGACGAAGCTGTAATGCTTGCTGCACAGCTGAAAAAAGTACATGTAGTTGTTAAAGTGCGCGTGGGCGAAAACGGCAAAATGTTTGGCAGCGTAACCAGCAAAGACGTTGCCGAAGCCTTAATTGAACAGACCAAACTTGATATTGACCGCCGCAAGGTAGAACTGAAGGGCGCTGTAAAAGGCATTGGCGAATACACCGCTGTTGCCAAACTGCATCCGGAAATTTCTGCCGAGTTTGCCGTAACCGTAGCGGCAGAATAAGGCGTTTGCCATGATTGACAGAGTACCACCGCAGAACATAGAGGCGGAACAGGCAGTTTTAGGCGCAATGTTGCTTGAAAGGGAAGCCATTGCCAAAGTGATGGAAAAACTGCGCTCCGAAGATTTTTACCGCGAGGCGCATAAGGTTATTTTTAACGCCATGCTGGAACTTTATAACCGCAATGAAGCAGTCGATTTGGTAACGGTAACCGAGGTTTTAAAAAAGAACGGCAAGCTGGAAGATGTTGGCGGCATTGCCTATGTCACTTCGCTGGCTAATTCCGTGCCGACGGCCGCCAATGTGGTTTATCACGCCGGTATCGTCGAAGAAAAATCCATTCTGCGCCAGCTGGTGCGTTCCGCTACGGAAATTGCGGAACTTGGCTACGAAGGCAGCGAAGACGTAAGCGACATTATTGACAGCGCCGAAAAGAAAATACTTGATATTTCCAACCGCAAAAAGGATACCGACTTTGTGCCGATTAACAACATTGTTATGGATTCCTTTAAGGATTTGGAAGCATTAATGAATAACAAGAACGGCTTAACAGGCCTTCCGACCGGTTTTGTTGATTTTGACAACCTTACCAGCGGCCTGCACGGCAGTGATTTTATTATTCTGGCAGCACGCCCTTCCATGGGTAAAACGGCACTGTCGCTGAACATTGTGCAGAACGTTGCCATCCGCAGCGGCAAGCAGACGGACGGCAAGCCGAAAGTAGTTGCCTTTTTCAGTTTGGAAATGAGTAAGGAGCAGCTTGTACAGCGTATGCTCTGCGCCGAAGCAAATATCGATTCGCAGCGCCTGCGTATCGGTGAACTGCGTGATGAGGACTGGATTCAGCTTATACAGACAGCCGATTCTTTAAGCGCCGCGCAGATTTATATCGACGATACGGCAGGCATAACGGCTATGGAAATGCGCAGCCGTGCGCGCCGTTTAAAAGCTGAACACGGGCTTGATTTAATTGTTGTCGACTACTTGCAGTTAATGCAGGGCAGCGGCAAGCGCAATTTAAGCGGCGACCGCCAGCAGGAAGTTTCCGAAATTTCCCGTTCGCTGAAAGCACTTGCGCGTGAACTGAATGTGCCGATTATCGCACTGTCACAGCTCAGCCGCAGCGTGGAATCGCGCCAGGTAAAACGACCGATGCTTTCTGACCTGCGCGAATCGGGCTCTTTGGAACAGGACGCCGATATTGTAATGTTCCTGTACCGCGAAGATTACTATAACCCTGAAACCGAAAATAAAAACATAACGGAACTTATCGTCGCCAAGCACCGTAACGGCCCGGTTGGCACGGTAAACCTGTTCTTCCATAAGCAATTCACCAAGTTTGTAAGCCTTGCTAAAAGGGAAGAATAAAAAGCATAAAAAACTCCCGTACATTATGTGCGGGAGTTTTGCATATACAAACAAAGGCAGCATATTATATGCTGCCTTTAAAAACTAATTTTGGTGGAGACGAAGGGGATTGAACCCTCGGCCTTACGGATGCGAACCGTACGCTCTCCCAGCTGAGCTACGTCCCCATACAAATTAAGTATAGCACTTTGCATTTGCAGGTACAATATAAAATTTAAATTTCTGCTTTGGCAGATGTTTTTTGCTGGCGGTGTTTTGCCGCTTCGAGCAGTGCTGCACGTTCGTTGGGCAAATTGCCGCTGCGGACACGTTCCAGGAGATATTTTAAAAATATGCCGGTTTCTGCGCCGTCCGTTATAATTTGCGCAAGGTCGGCTCCGTTTACGGCAAGGTCGGCAGTATGCACCGGCATTTTATTGCGGGCAATTTCTATCACGGCATCTGCCAGTTCGCGCCCTTCTGCCATCAGCTGCGGGTTGTTGCCGGCGTGTGTTGCGCCCATGTCTGCCAAAAACACTTCCTTCAGCTGTGAAAAGGCTTCCGTTAAATCTTTGGAGGTACGGAATTCGCCGCCGGCAGCTTCGGCGCGTACCCAGCGCGTCAGCGTGCGTTCTTTGGTAAACATCATCGGCGCAAAGCGCATGTGGCGCGATACCAGCCATACAACGCGCTTGGCAAAATCTTTGGGGTAACGCAGGCGCGTCATTACGTCCTGCGCCATAACTGCGCTTAACGCTTCGTGCCCGTGGTCACTGGGCGAACCGTCCGGGTGGGTGCCGCGGATGCCGGGCATGCCTTTGCCGAGGTCGTGCAGCAGCATGGCCCAGCGGATTGTTAAATCGCGCGGGCTGTTATCAACGGCTTTTAATGTATGCTCCCAGGCGTTGTAACGGTGAAAGCGCCTGTTTTGCGGCAGCCCTTCCAGGTGGCGCAGTTCCGGCAGAATGTCAATTTCATGATATGCGCCGTTTTCTTTTACGCGGCATTTGGCGTCTGTCAGCCCTGTTGCCATCAGCAGCATCAGGCCTTTGCCTGCATATTTGCTCGTAAGCAGCTTGTCAAGTTCGGTGCGCACGCGTTCAAGCGATAAACCGGCGCAGTTTCCGGTGGGGAAACTGAAATTGCGCGGCATATGGTAAGGCGTACTTTCTTCGCCGAAGGGCGGCAGCACGCCGCTTTCCTGCACATAGTCGAAGCCAAGCTGGGCAACAAAACGGCAGGCGCGCAGCATACGCAGTGCGTCTTCGCTGTAACGCTTCCCGGCGTCGCCTACGGTGCGCAGAATATGGTTATGTAAATCTTCCATGCCGTTATGGTAATCATATATTCTGCCGTTTATATCCATTGCCATTGCGTTAACGGTAAAATCACGGCGGCTTAAATCTTCGCGCAGCGATTTGCTGAACCATACTTTTTCCGGCTTGTGGGCGTCAGCGCCATAACTTTCTCCGCGGAAGGTGGTAATTTCCGCAGCTACGCCGTCTACAACGGCAACTACGCAGCCAAAATTCTGCCCGAGGTTATCAATGGTTTTGATATTGTTGGCACGGCAAACCGAGCTGATTTCTTCCGGAGTGGCATTGGTGGTTATGTCAAAATCTCCGGGCGGCAGTTTTAAAAGCAAATCGCGCACGGCGCCGCCGACAATGTAAGCCTCGTAGCCTGCTTCTGTAAGCATATGCAGTATTTTTTTTACATAATCCGGTATTGCAGTCATTTTTACCTCATTCGTAGTCCATACCGTCATTTTTAAGGCGGTATTCCACATTAATGCCAAAGTATTCCCACAGCACCTCTTTTAAGTCGGCGCCGTTTTTTATTTTATAGCGGTATTTAACCCTGCCGCTCAGGTAAAATTTTAAAAAGTTGCCGCGGATGGTGATGTTGCAGTCCTCGCGGAAGATGGAAAGCTCTTTTTCTTTGTTAAAGGGCGAATCGGGATGGGCGTCGCACCAGAAAGAAGGGAAAACGTAGTCTTTTTCCAGCTGCGGTTCTTCGGTAAAGCCCAGCATGCGCTTCCAGGGTTTTCCTTTTTCCTTCTGCCACAGCAGCCAGCCCCAAAACTCGTCGCGCGTAAATTTGTACTGGCTGATGCCATCGCTCTGCACGCGCTGTTCTTCCAGCAAAAGCGGGATGCGCGGGCTTTCGCTGTTGACTCCGACGTCAGTAATATAGCGTTTGCCGTCGATGGTTACACACATATTGCGGTGCTGGCGCATTTGGTACACGTTTATCTTATTAATGAAGCGCCCGGCGAAGCTGACGAAATTAAAGCCCAGTGATTCGAGCAGCCAGGCGTACAGCCCGTTCAGCTCAAAGCAAATGCCGCCGCGGTTGTGCAGAATGAGTTTATTAAACATGTCCTCGCGCTTCAGCGACGTTATTTTGCTGTTAAGGCAGTCAAAATTATCGTACGGGATGTATTTTAAATGCGCGTCATGCAGTTTCTGCAGTGTTGCTAAATCAGCCCTGGGCGTAAAATTTTCCAGCTGCAATTTGTGCAAATACTGCTTTATTTGTTCTTTAGTCATCGGTTTAGAGCGCAGTTTCATAGGCTTCATCTCCAATCGGCTTTCCTATATTTATTGTAGCATGGCAGAAGTTTAATTAAAATGTTTTTGTTATTATTATGGTAAAATATAAAGCGGCAGAGGTGTAAAATGGTAATTTTAATAGGAAAATTCGTCTAATTTACGTTTGTGCCGTGAATATGGCTGCAAGTATATTCGGATTGACGGAAATTATGATGCAGCGCAAATAGCCGCGCAGATTAAAATGCTTTAATTAGGCGGCGTGCTGTGATAAAATATAAAGATAACATGGGTTAGTATGCCTTGGAGGTTGTTTTGCAGAACAGAATGCCGCTTGTTGAAGCGATGCTGAAATATAAAAACGAAAAGGTTTATCCCTTCCATACGCCCGGGCACAAGGGCGGGCGCGGAATGGAAGCGCTTTTAAAAAACGAACTCGGCGCAGGGGCCGTGGCGATGGATGTATCGCTGATGAGCGAACTGGATGATATTCATGCGCCTTCTTCATATATTATGGAAGCGCAGAATTTAGCGGCGCAGCTGTATGGCAGCGACAGGTGCTTTTTTGCCGTTAACGGTACAACGGGCGCTATTCATGCCATGCTGATGGCGGCCTGCAAAGCGGGAGATAAAGTTTTAGTGCCGCGCAACGCTCACCGCAGTGTGGCAGGCGCGTTGCTTCTGGCAAATTTGGAGCCTGTTTTTGCAATGCCGGAATATGACGCGGTATTTGGCATTAACACACAAATTACGCCGCAGGCGGTGGAAGCAATGTTTGCGCGCCATGCGGATATTAAAACCGTGCTGGTGACAAGCCCCAATTATTATGGACAGGCTGCGGATTTAAAAGCTATTGCCGGAATTGCCCATGCCCATAATGCCGCCCTTTTGGTGGATGAGGCGCACGGGCCGCACCTTGGCTTTAGCAGTAAGCTGCCGCCTTCGGCTTTGCAGTGCGGGGCGGATGCCTGCGCACAGAGCACGCATAAAATTCTGGGCGCTATGACGCAGTGCTCGCTGCTGCATGTTAAGTGCGGACGGATTAATTTAACGCGCGCCGCAGAAGCGGTGAGCCTTTTGACAACCACAAGCCCCAATTATTTGCTGATGGCTTCAATAGACGCCGCACGTTATACTTTGGCTGTACAGGGCGAAAAAATGATTGAGCGCGCGCTGACAGCGGCAGAAAAGCTGCGCAGCTGCTTAAGTAAATTTGCCGGGCTGAAACTTTTGGATACAGATTGCACCGGCAAAAATGGCATAGCCGGGTTTGACTGCACCAAAGTAACGGTTAATACGGCGGCGTGGGGTTACAGCGGCACGGAAGCCGGTGATGCCCTGCGCAAGGCAGGAATTGCCGTGGAGCTTACCGATGCGCAGAACGTGCTTTTTTTGGTAACCTTTGCAGACGGCGGCGAAGAATATGATGCCGTGCTTGAAAAAATAAGCCGTGTTTTTGCAGGCTTGGAGCAGCGTAAACGTGCTCCTTTAAAAGAACAAAACTGCTGGAGGCTGCCGGAGTTTGTTACGGCAGTGCCGCTGCGCAGCGCGTTTGATGCGGAAAATGAAAGCCTGCCGCTGCAAAAGGCGGAAGGCAGAATCTGCGCGGAGCAGGTGAGCTTTTATCCGCCGGGCATACCGGTGCTGTGGCCGGGCGAACTTGTTACGGCAGAAGTAATTGACTACTGCCTGCGCATGAAAAAGCTGGGGCTGCCTGTAAGCGGGCCGGCCGATTATACATTAACAGAACTGCGGGTGATTAAATAAATGGCAAAAGGTTATTTTATCAGCCTGGAAGGCGCAGACGGCTGCGGCAAAACCACGCAGCTGGAGCATGTGGCTGAAGAATTGAGAAGGCTTGGGCGTGAAGTTGTATGCACGCGTGAACCGGGCGGTACGAGGCTGGCTGAAAGCCTGCGCGCAATGGTGCTTGACCCGGAACTGATAATGAATGCCCGTACGGAAACGCTTTTATATATTACGGCGCGTGCCGACCATGTTGCGCGGGTAATTAAACCGGCGCTGCTGGCGGGTAAAATTGTGCTGTGCGACCGTTTCAGCGATTCTACCGAAGTATACCAGGGAATTGTACGCGGGCTGCCCTTGCAGGCCATTCACGGCTTAAGCACTTTTGCTTCCGGCGGTTTGGAGCCGGATTTAACAATACTGCTTGACGGCGACCCGGACCTTTTAGCGGCAAGGCGTGCTTTGCGCGGCGTTGAAGACCGCTATGAAAATGCCGGGCTGGAATTTCAGAAGAAGGTGCGGGACGGTTTTATGCTGCTGGCAGAAAAATACCCGGAACGCATTTTTAAAATTAATGCCTTGCAGGATGAACAGAAGGTAACGGCTGAAATTATGCGTGTTATTAATACTACCATTAAAATATGAGGTTAATTATGTGGGATGAAGTGCTGGGACACCAACAGAATAAAGAGTTTTTGCAAAAACTGCTGAAACCCGGCAGCCGCCCTTTTGTTTTATGGTATGGGCGGCATTGGCAAAAAAATGCTGGCCCTGCATTTTGCAAAAACCTTTTTATGCAAATCTGCGGCGGAAAGACCTTGCGGCCTTTGCGAGAGCTGCCGCCTGATGGATATTGAAAACAACAGTTTTGCCCATCCGGATTTTTACCTGCTGACGGCAGAAGAAGCCGGCAAAGACATAAAAATCGAGCAGGTTAAGGAAATGGCAAAGCAGGCGGCGTTTGCGCCGGTGCTTTCCGAACATAAAGTATGCATTATAGACGATGCCGGGCAGATGACGGCAGAAGCGGCCAACAGTCTTTTAAAACTTCTGGAGGAACCTCCTCCGGGCTGGCTGTTTATTTTAATTACGCAGCAAGCAGAGCGCCTTTTGCCGACAGTGCTGTCGCGCGTGGTGCGCCTGCGTTTTGATGCGCCGGACAGCAGCGCCGTTCAGCAGATACTGAAAGCGAAAGGCATCACTCAAAACACACAGGTACTGGCGGCTCTTGCAGGTGGTTCGCCGGGCAGGGCGTTAAGTTATAATCAGGCAGATATTTTTGCAATCCGCCGTGAGGCGCTGGATTTACTGAAAAAACTGCCGCTGCAAAACCCTTTTGGTTATATTGCGGCGCTGGGCTGGGGCGAAAAATACGACCGCGCGTCCGCGCTGCTTTTAACGGAACAGTTTATTTACCTTCTGCGCGATGTGCTGCTTGTGCAGAGCGGTGCAGGCGGGCAGGTTTACAACACGGATATTATGGCCGGGCTTGATGGCATTGCCGCAGATTGGCCTTTACATACAGCCAGGCAGGGCGTAAACGCTGCGCAGGAAGCCTGGCAGAACATTAATAAAAATGTAAGCGCCAAAAATGTTTTGGAGGCGCTGGTTTTAAAACTTGATTTACTGCGGAAGGAGTGAAAATTTTGCTGAAAGTAGTGGGCATTAGGTTTAAAAAAGCAGGTAAAATATATTATTTTGACCCGGTTGATACCGGCGTGGAAGTTGGCGACCACGTAATTGTGGAAACGGTGCGTGGTTTGGAATACGGCACGGTTGTTATCGGCGCGAGAGAGGTTGAGGAAAACAAGCTTGTTTCGCAGCTGAAACCAGTTATGCGCAAGGCAACCGAACAGGACGCGCTGAAGGTGCAGGAAAATAAAGTGCGCGAAAAAGAAGCCTTTAACATCTGCCTGCGCAAAATTGCCAAGCACGGGCTTCCCATGCGGCTGATTGACGTGGAATTTACTTTTGACGTTAACAAGATTATTTTTTATTTTACGGCGGACGGGCGTATCGATTTCCGCGAACTGGTTAAGGATTTGGCGTCCGTATTCCGTACCCGTATTGAGCTGCGCCAGATTGGCGTGCGCGACGAAGCGAAAATGCTGGGCGGTATTGGCAGCTGCGGCAGGCCTTTGTGCTGCGCTACCTTCCTCGGCGATTTTGAGCCGGTATCCATCAGGATGGCCAAAGACCAGAACCTGTCGCTGAACCCGGCCAAGATTTCCGGCGTGTGCGGCAGACTGATGTGCTGCTTGAAATATGAAAACGATGTATATTGCAGCGGCTGCTGCGGCAAACGTTCCGTACCTGAACGCGTGGAAGCACCGAAAGTTGGCGTTATGGTTGTTACGCCGCTCGGCGAAGGCCGCGTTATGGGCGTTAACCGCGCTATGCGCACCGCTTCCGTACAGCTTACACCGGATAATACCATTCAGGTGGAATGGGACGAAATCGTGGATGCTTCCAAGGCGGATAAAATTTAATGGTACACAGCGGAATAAGGCGCGATTCATTGCCGGGCTGCGGGTATGTAGTCTGGCAGGACGCCGGTGAATTTACTTTTACAACGGATTCTGTGTTCGTGGCGGCATTTGCCCATCTGGTAAAAAAAGCGCAGGTGCTGGAACTTGGCAGTGGCACAGGGGCAATAAGCCTGTTTTTGGCGGCGCGCGGTGCGCAGCATGTAACGGGGTTGGAGTTTAACCCCAAAGTTACTGCCCTTATGGAGCGCAGCATTAAAGATAACGGGCTTGAAGAAACGGTAAAGGTAATTGGCGGCGATTTGCGCGAAATTAACAAATATTTTAAAACCGAAAGCATGGATTTGGTAATTGCCAACCCGCCCTACCGCAACAGCGGCAATACCCGCAAAATTGGTACTGCCGCCTGCCACGAGGTAACGGCGGATTTGCGTGACTTTTTTAAAGCGGCGGCGTATGCCGTGCGCTACCGTGGGCGCTTTGCCATTGTGCAGCTGCCCGACCGTTTTGTCGAGTGCATGCAGCTGGCGGCGGAGTTTGGCTTGCAGCCCAAACGTTTGCAATGGGTACACAGCGCGGTTGACAAACCTGCATGGATATTTTTAATGGAAATGGTTAAGGGCGGCAGCTACGGGCTTGACGTTTTGCCGCCGCTTGTAATGTACAACGCCGACGGAACTTTAAGCGCGCAGGCACTGGCGTATTACGATAAATCGAAGGAGCTGGCAAAATGACGGAAGCCGGAACTTTATATCTTTGCGCAACGCCGATAGGCAATCTGGAAGATATTACGCCGCGCGTACTGCGCACTTTAAGCGAAGCCGATATTATTGCGGCGGAAGATACGCGCCATACCTTACAGCTTTTAAACCATTTTAATATTAAAGGGCATTTAGTGCGCTATGATGAGCACAGCAAGGATAAAAACGGGCCGAAGCTGATAGCAGAACTTTTGGACGGCAGGAATGTAGCACTTGTCAGTGACGCGGGCTTTCCCGGCATTGCCGACCCCGGCGAGCAGCTGGCACGCGAAGCGATTGATGCAGGCATAAAAGTTGTGCCGCTGCCTGGCGCAAATGCCGCATTGTGCGCGCTGATTGCTTCTGGGCTGCCGTCATCACCGTTCTTTTTCGGCGGTTTTCTGCCCAAAAGCAAAAAGAACAGGGCTGAGCAGCTTGCAGCGTGGAAGAACATTCCTTCGACAATAATATTGTATGAAGCTCCGCACCGCATTAAAGACGTGCTGAAAGAAATACTGGCGGTGTGGGGCGACAGGCAGCTTGCCGCTGCGCGCGAGCTTACCAAGCTGCACGAAGAATTCTTCCGCGGCAGCGTAACGGAATGCCTGGCATGGTTGGAAGCACAGCCGCCGCGCGGTGAGTTCTGCCTTGTTATAGCGCAGGGTGAGGCTGATGTGCAGGAAGAAACGCAGGCAGCCGACCCGCTGGACGAAGTAAAGGCACTTATTGCGCAGGGCACGGATAAAAAAGCAGCGCTAACGCAGGTTGCCAAAGCACACAAAGTGCCAAAGCGCGAGCTTTATAACAGATTACTGGATGAAGAATAAAAGGGTTTACTTTTATTTTTAATAAGGGTATAATAAAAGCACAACAAAGCAGCAGTGTAACCAGTCTGTATGGTACACCAAAAGCAAAAAACCGGGAGTGGCAGCTCCCGGTTTTTTATTTAGGCTGGCTGTGATTATAAGTACCTGTCCAGCCATTTGCAAATATAATAAGCAGTTATACTTGCTATGACAGATACAACAAATGCAGTAACCAAATCTGTCATTGATACACCTCCTTTCCGCCGGAAAGGATCACAGCTTTTCCATTATGCCCAAAAAGTAAAGTTCTGTCAATGATTTGCCAAAAAGAAGTAAAACTTTTGCACAGCGGCGCAGAATGTGATAAAATTACAAAGGAATTGTCTGCAAAAATCAGCATTGCAGGCGCTTACACCGTTAAAACAATATTAACATAAAAGAAGGGAAAGCACATGAGCAAGAACAGTTTTTATATCACTACCCCAATTTATTATCCCAGCGATAATCTGCACATTGGCCACGCTTACTGCACGACAATTGCCGATACCGTTGCCCGTTATCACCGCGCGAAAGGCGAAGATGTATTCTTTTTAACCGGCAGTGACGAACACGGCCTGAAAATTCAGCGCAAAGCAGCCGAAAAAGGCATTACGCCGATTCAGTATGTTGACGCAATCGTAGCCAACTTTAAAAAGCTGTGGAAAATGCTGAACATTTCCAACAACGATTTTATCCGCACCAGCGAAGAACGCCACCATAAAGTAGTGCAGGCTGTACTGCAGAAAATTTATGACCAGGGCGACATTTATAAAAAGAATTATGAAGGTTTGTACTGCGTTCCGTGCGAATCTTACTGGCTGGAACGCCAGCTTGTAGATGGCAAATGCCCGGACTGCGGCCGCCCGGTAGAAAAAATGGCGGAAGAAAGTTATTTCTTTAAACTGTCCAAATATCAGGATAGAATTCTGGAATATATTGAAACCCATCCTGATTTTATTCAGCCGGTTTCCCGCCGCAACGAGATGATTAACTTCATTAAACAGGGTTTGGAGGATTTGTGCATTACCCGCACAACTTTCGACTGGGGCATTCCCGTTCCGTTTGACCCGAAACACGTTGTTTACGTTTGGTTTGACGCGCTCTTAAACTACTTTACCGCTATCGGCTACGGTACGGATGAAGAAAAGTTTAAAAAATTCTGGCCTGCCAATATTCACCTTGTCGGTAAGGAAATTGTACGTTTCCACAGCATTATCTGGCCGATTATGCTGATGGCAATGGGCGAAGAACTGCCGAAACAGGTTTACGGCCACGGCTGGCTTGTTGTTGACGGCGATAAGATGTCCAAATCCAAGGGCAATGTTATCGACCCGATTGCTTTAATTGAAGAATTTGGCCCGGATGCTATCCGCTACTTCCTGCTGCGCGAAATTACGCTCGGCAGCGACGGCAACTTCTCGCGCGACGCGCTGATTAACCGCATTAATGCCGACCTTGCCAACGACCTTGGCAACCTGCTGCACCGCACCGTAAGCATGATTGAAAAATACCACGGCGGCGTTGTAACGCATAAGGAAGGTACGGAAGCCGTTGATAAGGAATTTATTGCCCTTGTTAACGAAACTGTTGCCGGTTACAGTGATGCCATGGACCATATGGAACTGAACCAGGCTATTAAGGATGTATGGAACCTTATCGGCCGCGCCAATAAATATATTGATGAAACCGCACCGTGGATTCTGGCAAAAGACCCCGCACAGGCAGAACGCTTACAGGCAGTTATGTACAACCTTGCCGAAGCGCTGCGCATTATTGCTATTTTGATTGCGCCGTTTGTGCCTGTTACCGCGCCGAAAATTTACGAACAGCTCGGTCTTGGCAAACCGGAAAGCTTCTTTATGGCAGACGCTGTTTGGGGCAAATTGGCAACCGGCACCAAAGTGCAGAAGGGTGAACCGCTTTTTCCGCGCATTGAAGTTACCGAAGCCGGTGAAACCGTAATTGCGGCTACCAAAAAAACTGCCGCTAAGGCAATTAAAGCCGAAGCTCCGAAAGCTGAAGCCAAAAAAGAAGCAAAACCTGCAGCGGCAGCAGACGGTGAAATTACCATTGATGATTTTGCAAAGATAGATTTGCGTGTGGCAACCGTTATTGCCGCAGAACGCGTACCCAAAACCGATAAGCTGATTAAATTGCAGGTTAAAATCGGCGATGAGGAACGCACCATTGTAAGCGGAATTGCCCAGCATTATGAACCGGAAAACCTGATTGGCAAAAACGTTATAGTTATTGCCAACCTTAAACCGGCCAAGCTGCGCGGCATTGAAAGCCGCGGCATGGTGCTGGCAGCCAGCGACGGCGAAGGCAACCTGGTACTGGCAGACGCACCGGGCATTGCCAGCGGCAGCAAGGTGAAATAAAATGTCGCGTACAGGTTTGTGGGATTCGCATGCCCATCTTGATTCCGATTATTTTACCGACGACCGTGACGAGCTGATTGCCAAAATCGGCGAAGAAATGGAAGGCTTTATTAACCCCGGCTGTGACGAAGCAAGCTCCGCTTTTGCCGTACAGCTTGCAGAAAAGTATGATTTTGTTTATGCCGCTGTGGGCTGGCACCCGGAAGAACTTGCCGGTATTAAAGATGAGCATTATCTTGATAAACTGGCAGCGTGGGCTGTGCATCCAAAAGTTGCGGCAATCGGAGAAATAG
>ENA-OPVK01000784-OPVK01000784.1-human-gut-metagenome-genome-assembly--contig:-NODE-784-length-21258-cov-2.724190_pt1 | contig 21258 bp, 19 predicted proteins | sample MGYA00241495_ERZ501982 | MGnify/ENA primary metagenome ERZ501982 (study PRJEB25962, sample SAMEA2042002) | human gut metagenome | biome: human gut; feature: human-associated habitat; material: faeces...
ACTATCATTAGAACTAGTACTAAGACAAGTCCTATTGTTAATAGTAATTTCTTCTTATCTTTCATATGTTTTCTCCTTTTAATCTAACTTTTTTTGTAATTCTTTAAGTTTTGATAAGAATTCATTAGTCTTTCTAATTTCAGCATCAAGTTTATCATAGTTAGCTGTATTTTCTAATTTAAGAGAATTATCACTAGATATTTTATCTTCTTCTATTCCAAAGATAGGACTAATAACTGGTGTTGGTTTATAAGGAGTTTTAGACTTAGAGAACAACTCATCCATAGTTGGTATCTTTACCTTAGGAGCTTCTACTTTGATATCTTCATAACTAAATGGTACTTCCTCTTTCTTAGTTTCTAATACTTCTATATCTTCATCCTCATTTTTAAGTGCTACTACTTCCTTATCCTTTTTCCATTTAGCTTCTAACTCTTGTAAAGTAATAGGTTCATCCCCATCATCTTCATGTTTTATTATCTCATCCTGAGTGATAGTCTTACCCTTCTTTAATAACTCATCTAAACTGATAATAGCATTTTGCTCTTGATCTTCTTCAAAATTAGTTAAACTAATATTCTCTTGTTTAACCTCATCTTCTTTAGTATCAAGCATCTCATCTAATACAGGAATAACTTCATCATTAGTAACTTCCTTAAATGGTTTAACCTCTATTGGTTCAAAGATAGGTTTTTCTTCCCTCTTATCTTGTTCAATCAATTGTCTTTCAAGTCTCTTTAACTCTTCCTTAGCTTCTTCCTTAGTATATACTTCATTCTTATAAGTAATTCCACTAGGATTAGCATCTAATATTTCAACTTCAGAAAGAGAATTATCATTTAACTTAATCTCTTTAGTAATAACGTTTTCTTCCTTCTTTGGTTCAATAACTTCTGTTACAACAGGAGTAATAGCTATAGGAGATGTAAATGTCTCTTTAACTACTATCTTAGGAGGTTCTTTCTTCTCTTCCATTACTAAAGGTTTAATCTCTTCTCTTACCTTTTCTTGTTCAATTCTAAAGACAGGTGGTAAAGCTGCTTCTTGTTGTTCTTTTTCTAAAATCTTTACTTTTTCTGCTAATTTTGTCAATTCTTGAGTGTTTGTTTTTAACTTTTTTTTCTCATCATTCTTCTTTATGAAAGATATAACCCATAGAATTATATATAGTAAAATAGCTGCTAATAAAATAATAAACAGTATAAATACTTCCTTCTTAGCTAAAAAATCAATTATCTCTTGCACTATCATTCACCTCTTACACTTCTATACTAACTATATCATAATTCTTAGAAAGAAGAAAAGTAATTTATTAGTTTTAAATATTTTTTACATCTTATTTACAAGGAGGCTTCATGAAAAAAGAAACGTTTATTAAGTCTACTATTATCTTAATGATTGGTGGTTTTCTAACTAAAATACTAGGTATGATTATAAAAATAGTTATGAGTAGATTAATGGGAAGTGAAGGTATTGGTCTATATATGCTTGTTTTACCAACCTTCTCTTTGTTTATTGGTCTAGGTCAGTTTGGTCTACCTATCGCTTTATCTAAGATGGTAGCAGAAGATAAAAAGAATAATAGAAATTTAATGTCTTCTTTAATAGCTACTTCTATAGTTATTAACTTTTTCTTGATTATCTTTTTAATTATCTTTGCCCCTTTTCTTGCTAATAAATTATTACAAGAAGAAAGATCATACTTACCAGTTCTTGCTATAGCAGTAGTAATACCTCTAACATCCACATCATCCATTGTAAGAAGCTATTTCTTTGGTAAACAGCAAATGTTTCCCCATGTCTTTTCTAACTGTTTAGAGGATATAGTTAGACTTTTTCTAATGTTTACCTTAATCCCTTTATTTCTTCCTAAAGGCTTAGAAATAACAGTTACTGTAGTAATACTATCTAATGTTATTAGTGAACTAGTATCTATCCTTGTTTTATTTTTCTTTCTTCCTAAAAATATTACTTATAAAAAAGAAGACTTTCATATTAGAAAATCTTATATTAAAGATGCTCTAGATATTAGTATTCCCACTACTTTATCTAGATTAATTGGTAGTATTGGCTATTTCCTAGAACCGATTATTTTAACTACTACTCTAAAGTATAGTGGTTATACTTCTAGTTTTATTATTAATCAGTATGGAATCCTCCAAGGTTATGTAATGCCACTAGTACTTCTTCCATCTTTCTTTACTCTTGCTATCTCCCAAGCCCTTCTACCAGTCATTGCTAAAGCTATTAGTGATAAAAAACTAGACTATACTAAGAAAAAAATTAAGCAAGCGATATTTTTCTCTTTATTAATAGGAATACCTGCTACTATCTTATTTATCATTATGCCAAAGTTCTTCTTAGGGATAATGTATCATACCAATCAAGGTAGTACTTATCTAAAGATATTAGCACCTATTTGCCTATTTCAGTATATCCAAGCACCACTTGCTTTTTCACTTGACGCCATGGGAAGAAGTAAAGATAATTTAAAAGCTACTATGTTAGGTACTATTATTAGAACTATTACCCTATTCCTTTTCTCACTATTAAGAATTGGTTTATATGGTTATATTATTTCTACTAGTATTCATGTCATCTTTGTAACCACTTATAATTACTATCAAGTAAAGAAATACTTAGCAAATTTCACCACATTTTCACAGAAATAAAGTATACTATAGATGAGGTGGTTTATGTGATTAAAATATTAGTTGTAGATGATGAAGAATATATAAGAGATGTAATAGTAACTTATCTAAATAATGAAGGATACCAAACTTATCAAGCAGAAGATGGCTATGAAGCTTTAGATATGCTTGAAAAAGATAACTATGACTTAATGGTACTAGATATAATGATGCCAGAGATGGATGGATTTACCCTTCTTGAAAAGTTAGATGCTAACAAGAAAGTTCCTACTATTATTTTATCAGCCCGGGGGGAAGAAGTAGATAAGCTAACTGGTTTTGATAAAGGAATAGATGACTATCTTTGTAAGCCTTTCTCTCCTAAAGAATTAGTAGCAAGATGTAAAGCTATACTAAATAGAGTATCTACCAAGATGGATAATTATCGTTATAAAGATTTATTTATAAACTTTCTAGAACACAGTATTACTATTGATGATGAAGAAGTTAATATAACTCCTAAAGAATTCGAAATACTAGAATATTTTATTAGAAATAAGAAAGTTGCTATTAAAAGAGAAAGTCTATTAAAGTATATTTGGGGTTATGACTTTTATGGAGATGATCGAACAGTAGATACTCATATCAAAATGCTTAGAAATCATCTAGGAAAGTATCGAGATTTAATAGAAACTGTTAGAGGAATAGGTTATCGCTTTAATGATGAAAAATAGTTTAAAAAGAAAGATATGGCAGTATTTAATAATATTTTCTTTAGTGATTATTTTATTTCTTTGGTTATTCCAAGTAATCTTTATTAATAAGTATTATGAATATACTAAAACTAAAGATATAAAACATATTGCTAATAAGTTGTTAACTGCATACAATAGTGAAAATATCTATAATACTCTAGATGAAATATCTTATCAAGAGAATCTTTGTATTGAAATAACTTCTAGTAATTCCACTTTATATCGATCAAGTACTACTTCTAACTGCTTATTCAGTAAAGGAGTATTAAAAGAAAGTTTTATTAATAGTGGTAATAAGGAAGAAACTTATAATTTACAAAATCCCCAATTTGCTAATAAATCTATTTTAGAAGCGATTAAGCTAGATGATAATTTATATGCTTTTTTATCAACTTCACTTGAACCACTCGACTCTACTGCTAAGATTTTAAAAGAACAGTTACTAATTATAAGTATCTTAATTTTATCTCTATCCCTGCTTATCGGCTATTTTATTTCGAAAAGACTATCAAAACCAATAGTAGATATATCTCAGAAAGCTAATCTAATCGCTAAAGGCAAAATAAAGAAAGAGTTTACTAGTGATAGTGATATTCTAGAGATAGAAGACTTAAATAGCTCTTTAAATGAAATGATGGTTGAGTTAGGAAAGACAGAAGAGTTAGAAAAAGATTTACTAGCTAATGTCTCTCATGACTTAAAAACTCCTCTTACTATGATAAAAGCATATGCTGAAATGGTTAGGGATCTAACTTATAATGATAAAGAAAAAAGAAATAGTAATTTAAATATCATTATTGAAGAGACTGATAGACTTGCTCTACTAGTCAATGATATATTAACACTATCTAAATTACAACAATCAATGGATAATCTAACATTAAGTGAATTTGATTTAATTCTTCTTATAAAAAATATTCTAAAGAGATTTACTATTTATGAAGAAAAGTATGGTTACAATATTATTTTTAAACATACTAATATTAGAAAGCTAATGATAAAAGCTGATCAAAAGAAGATTGAACAAGTTCTATATAATTTAATTATCAATGCTATTAATTATACAGGAAGTGATATGAAAGTAGTTATTAATATCAGTAAAGTTAATAATCTTTATAAAATTGAGGTTATTGATAGTGGTAAAGGAATTGATACTAAGGACTTAGACAACATCTTTGATAAGTATTATAAATCTGAGAAAAAACATAAAAGAAATTTATATGGCACTGGTCTTGGTCTATCTATTGTTAAAAGTATTTTTATTCTTCATGATTATAAATATGGTGTAGATACAAAAAAAGGAAAAGGTTCAAGTTTCTACTTTTACATTCCTAAAGTAGAAGATTAACCTCTTCCTTTTAATTTAACTAAAAAAGTCATCACTTTTAGTTGCCTCAGCTTGTTAAACTATGGGCGATGTAAAACAAGGTGGTAAAGAGACGCTGTGATGACTAGAAGCTGTAAACAACTTCCATTAATAATATATAACATATTTAGAAAATTTACAAGTACGAGTTTTCGTAATTTTTTATTTTTGCTAAATAATAATAACTTTTCTTATTTTAAACTGATTTTATGCAACAAAAGTCTGTCCTTGTTGAGCTACATTTTCTAAAGGTACTTTAGCTATAGACTTAATATCTGTCAAAGCTTGTCTTATTCTAACAGCAGAAGGATTATTATTATTTATTCCAATTTCTATAGCTTGTTCAAATAATTTAGAATTTTCACTAGTAGGATCTAAATAATCATAATCAAAATTTTTAACTGCTATACCAAGTAAGTTGTCATTATTAAGTAATTTTTCTTTCATATCATTAGCAGAAAATACATCTTTTGATAATTCTTCTTTCACAAAAGATAATACTTGTTGCATCCTATCCAAGTAAGTAGCATCTTCACTAGATTTCTTACCACTACCTGCAAATGACTTAATCATATTTTCCATTAATAAAGAAGTATAATTATTAGGTTTAACAGTACTTGCTAAAGTTCTAGCATTAGATGATGACGTAAATCTATTTGCTTCACCTGTCTTTAAATATTGACTAATAGCATAAATACCTTGTCCAGAGCTATACTGATTATCTGAAATAATTGCTGCTATATTCAAATCAAAAATGGTATTAACATTCTGATAAATTAAGTCATCTTTTTCTGTAATAGCAATATCACTATTTCCCTTGGCTACTTCCTCTAATTGGGTTTTCCTTATTTTTAAGTAATCACTTATTTTTTGATAATTTGTTATCATTTGATTATCAGTCATTTCTTTTTCACTGTTATTATTAGCAACAGGGACTTTTTTTACTACGTCATCACTAGGAATAGAAAATTCATTAGTTAACTTATCAATAATATCATTACCGTATATAGTAAGCATTGCTTCTTTACTGGTTATATTATTTGAAATGGTATCATCTGCAAGTTTAATCATTAATTTATGCTGTAGCTTTATCTTTTCATCTAGTGTTGCATCAGTTACTTCATTAGGATAAAAATCCTTAACTAAAACATCATTATAAACTATATTAGGATACTTACTACTTGATTTTCTATTCAATATAGGGGCAATATCATCCATAAACGTTAACTGTCCTTTTAAGATATTTTCCATAGTCATAAGTCTTGACTTATATTTTTCAATTGCCTGATTTATATCTCCAATCATTTTACCTTTGTAAAGTTGTTCAACATATCTTGTGTATTCTTTTAAGTCATAATATATCATAATATTATTAACAATAATTTTAAGATTTTCTTCAATCTTTACTTTATTCATTTCAAAACTAGTAAATGTTTTAAATTCCTTATCTTCAGCTAAAACTTTATTACCATCTGGAATAACAGAATAATAGTTACTTCCATCATCAAGTTTATATTTAGCATAAACTAAGTTATTTACTTGTTTAAATTCTTTATCAACTATTTTATTATTTATCTTATCAAATATATTGAACTCCTTTTGCTTAGTAGTTGCAACTTCAATAGCTTTATTTTCTTTATCATTAGCTAATAATCTTTTCTCTTCATTAATCAATTTAGTTAAAGTAGTCAATTGCAAGTTTTTTTGTTCACTTAATGCTTTCTTATATAATTCAGCTATAAGTAATAAATCATTATCCAATTTTGTATCTGACTCTACATAAGCTCTATCTATTTCCATAAACAAATCATTTGCAGTCGATACTAATTGGGCTAATTCTTTTTTCTCATCATTAGTATTAATACTTTCCCTCAAAGTCTTATTTACATTTTCATATAATAAAAAATATTCTTTAACAACTTCCTCAAGATTAACCTTAGTTTTATTTTTTTCTCTTTCTTCTAATAATCTTGACTTAGTTTTATACTTTTCTTGTTCATCTTGATTAATTATTTCCGCACCATGAATTATCAATTGATTGAAATAACCATTCATTTGTAATAAATAATTAGAAAGTGTTTCTACATAACTAGATTCCAAAGATTTATTATTATTTTCCAAAAAATCGTTAAGTTCCTTTACTCTATCTATTGTCAAATATGATGGCGTCATTAATCTAATTGATTCCTTATTATTCTGATCTAATAATAATGCTAATCTTCCCATCTAATTCACCTACCTTATTCTATTAAGAATTATACCATATTTTTTTCTTTAGTGAAAGCAAAAAGTGAGATTAACTAATCTCACTTACTTTATTAAATATTATATTGAACAGGTTTTACTTCTTTAGCTGAGTCATTAATAACCTCTACTCTCCAACTATTATCTGTGGCATTGAACACCGGAACAGCATTCATACCTTTCATATTATAGCTAATAACTTGATCAATCGCTTGATCTTGAGTTAATTTTGCCACTGTATATTCAACAGGTACATCTTGATTATCAACTGTTTCATCGGTTTCGTAAGTAGTTACATCAGATTCATCTTGAACAGTAGGAGCCTCTTCAGTAATATTTGTCTCATCAATTGTTCCTTCATAGACAGGAGTTTCATAGTTTTCTTCACTAAGAGTAGTTTCATCTGTTATATCAGTAGTAGGTGTTTCATAACTTTCTTCAGATTCAATTATCTCATAATCTTGACTATTATCTTCAGTTGTTGGTACATCTTCAGTTGTTGGTACTTCTTCAGTTGTTGGTACATCTTCAGTTGTTGGTACTTCTTCAGTTGTTGGTACTTCTTCAGTTGTTGGTACATCTTCAGTTGTTGTATCTGTAGAAGCATCAGAATTTTCCTCTATCGTAATATCACTAACACTTCCATCTATAATATCTGTGCCATCCATTTTATAATTATCATCTATTGCCCAATCATTTGGAGTTTCAGCATAACCACCATTATTAATAGCATCGTTCATAGAATTAACTATTTCTTCTTCACTTTCTATTATTTGATTATCATCTACATTTGAATCAGTATTATCAATATCAGTATCAGTATTATTTGTATTATTGTCATTTACATTAATATCTTCATTTGTTCCTTCATCAGATTCAATAATTTGATCTGCTATAGAGCTTTCTGAGGATGAAGAATTTGAATTATCATTATCATTTTGATTATTATCTATCTCTTGTGAAGAATTATCAACTGTTGCTTCCTTATTATATTCAAAATTATCATCATCAGTAGTATAGACAGGAGTTGAAATATCTGTAGTATCTACACTATCACTATTTTCATTACTAACATCAGGAGCACTTTCATCTATAGTTGAAGTATTTTCACTTACAGAAGGAATTGTTGTAGAAGATTCTACTGTTTTAGGAGCTACTGTCGGTGTAGGTGTAGCTGTAGGTGCAGGAGTTACTTTCTTTACCTTTTCAGGTAAATTTCTTCTTAATTTATATATACCAAGTTCTCTTATATCCCTTTTTTTATCAATAACATACAAATCATCCTGTTCTAAATCAAGAGCTATTTGACTAGCATACATTTCATAACTTGGAGTAGTATCTTCATAAACTGTAATAGAAGATAAAGCTTCTTCAATATTTTCTCTCACAACAGTTTGATATGCTTCACTTAATTGTTTCATTTTAGCAGCAGAAGGAGTATTATCATAACCACAATTCTTAGCTTCATCATAAATATTTCTAACCATAGGCATAACAGCTATATATTTAGAGTCATCTCTAAACAATTCTTTTGGATTATAATTTTCACTGTCCATATTAAAATCACTCTTTATTTGTTTAAATATATTTTCCACCTTAGTGATTTTTTCACTACTTTTTTCTGTGCTATTCAAATCAATAATCATATCTTCATATTTTCTATAAAAATTCTGACGCTCCTTACCTTTTAAAGCATTAGCTAGACCAGTTGATTTTATTTGAACTGTAGCTAATTGTTTTAATTGGTCATTTGTCTTTACATAACTTCTATATAAATCATCACTGTTCCAATAAGTAGAAACATTATCTACCATAGAACCAAATTCATTTCCTAATAATGCCATTTCGAAAGCTGTATAATTATCTGTATCTAATCCCAATCTACTAGTATTATTAGCATCAACATAATTTTTAGCAATTTTGTTAAATGATTTAAGATTCTTTTTAAAGTCAGTCATATATTTTCTTGTAGCTTCACTACTTTGATTTAAATAGCTTTGAAATACAGGTAAGTTGCTACCCGCATTAATATTTTCTTCTGGTGTAGGATCTTGCGTAATATATTCAACTGGGTCCTCACTATTAGTGTCTGATTCTACAGTAACAAGGTCCTCGCTAATTCCCTTTTTACTACAAGATTTAATGCCCGTAATACCTAAAACTGCTATAGTTGCTATTGCCCCGATTCTAATAGCCAACTTTTTGATACCTTTTAATCTTAATCTTTTTAATTTTTCTATTATTGGATGACTTTTTTCCTCTTCAAAATCATCAACTTCTTCCATCTCTTCTTCTGCATTCTCATCATCATTAGTACTAATAGTTCTTCTTAATGGATTTGGATCAATGACCTCTTCATAATTTATTTTATTATCATCTAACGGCACTATTAGACTAATCCCAAGCTCTTCATTAAAATTATTAATTTCATCAGTTTTATAACCATATTTTTTTGCTAATTCTTCTCTAAATTCTTTATTAGAAACTTGCAAATGTAATTTACTACTATTTTTTAACTCTTCCGTAGTATATATTTCATTATCGTAAGCAAATTCCTTTAACTCTTTTAAAGCAGTATTATAATCTTTTTCAAATTGAAGATATATACCATCATCAGTTCTTTTAACAATACAATACAAACACACTGTATTACCATCTTCATCTTTTTCATGGAATTGATAATATTCTAAATATTTATTCATCATAATCTTTTCCTCCTAATTTAACTCTTTCTTATTTCCTGTCATTTTATATCCAGAGTTTAAAAGTGCCTCATCATTTTCACTACTCCATTTTGTATCAGTTACTCCTGGAGTATAAGTTCTAGTTCTAGTTTGATAATAACTAACTGTGGCAACAACATTTTGTCCTAAAGGTGTTTTACCGATAACTTCTCTTCTAGTAGTAACTTTTATTTCTTTTAAACAATTACTATCATTAGTAGCACAAGTTATTTCTTTATATCTTTCACTATTTTTAGCCTTTCCTGACCAATCACTCCAACTAGAAAATGTCCCAGCTGTTGTTTTCTGATATTCATAAGTATAGTTTACGGCTGTATCACTAGACTCACTTTCTTCATCTTTTTCGCTCTCACTATCACTAGTATCAGGAGTTTCAATTTCATCAGTCTTTGTCTCATTATTAGTAGTAGTTGAAGACTCCTCACTCTTAGTATCAGTCTTACTAAGATCTTTTTCACATATTTCACTAGTACAATAAGAATAACTTCCAAGTTTAGTTAAAACATAATCTTCTTCATCACTACATTTTAATTTTACTTTTAAAACATATTCCCCATTATCAGAAGTTATTTCAGAATAGCTCTTATCTACATTACAGGCTTTACCATTCTTATCAGTAAAAGCTCTAAGCATATTCTTACTAATCATTTGACGTAAAGTAATTACCTCTTTACTATTATCAGTTGGTAAATTTTCTTTCTTACTATAGTAATTAACACTAGCTTTTTTCATAGTAGTTAGATTCTTTTCAAAGACTTTTGATGAAGTTACTTCATTACTACTTGTTTTAGGGCTAATAAATTTTGGTATTAGCCAAACGAGTAATAAAGCAAATATAACAATTATAATAAACTTCAATAAAAAATCTCTAAACGGAAATGGTCTTTTATCATATTCTTCAGTATACATAGGAATATCCCTTCCTCTCTATCGGCTCATATTATACCTCTTTTTTCTCATTTTGTCAACTTATCTTCCAAATTAATTACTGTACAACCCGGATTCATAAAGTCAAGCTTATATTCTTTAACTCTTTTATCATGACGAAGATAATCTGCTATTTCTTTTCTTAGTATACCACTTCCAATACCATGAATAATAACTCCTTTTGTTTCCTTTAATCTTATTAAGTCAGTTATAAACTCATCTACTGTTATTCTAGCAGTAATTCTATCCATTCCGTGTAAATCAACACTTCTAATACTTGAAAGATACATCGCACTACTTCCTTTCACTTATATTATAACTAAATACTAAGAAAAATAACAGTATTTTAAGAAAAATATGCTATAATATCTACAGGGTGAAGATAATGAAGAAGAAAAAAGCAAAAAAAAGTCTTAATAAAAAGGATAAAATAATTATAATATTATTAGCTATTATCCTAGGATTTTGTTCTTATCTATTAGGTACTAATATAACTAAAAAGTATTTAGATAAGCAAAAAAAAGAAAGTGAGAAAATCGATTTCTCAGAAATGAGCAAATTAGAAACAATAAAGAATATCAGTTTAACTAAACTCTTAGAAAACTATAATAACATTATAAAAGAAAAAGACTTAGAAAGTTATCAAGTTAATTCTAAGAATCTTGAAAAGAAAGATAATTTATATGAATATACAACTGATGGTATAACTTTTGTTTTTCAAACAGATAATAAAAATGTTTCTGTTATGTCTATTTACTATAAAGAAGAAAGTGATACAACAAAAGAAATTATTAAAGCCTTTCTAAAAGCTAATAATAATTCTTTAGAAGATGAAGATATTAAAATGATTTATGATAGTGTTATTAGAACAAGAGATAATGAAAAAAAAGATAATTCTAAAACATCAGAATATTTTCAGTACAAAGGAATTGAAGCTAATTTAAAAGAAACAATAAATGGTGATAAAAGTATTTACCAGTTTAGAATAGGAAGAATTACAGAATAGTTAATTATAATTATTCTTTTTTTTATGTTTTCATACATTATATAGAAGGGAAGTATACTTATGTCTAAGAAATGCTTTAACATTAGATGAAAGAGAAAACTTAATTTATTTTACAAGAATAGGTGCATATAAAGTATCCATTATTCTTTATGGTTATTGCAAGTTAAGCGGTCAATCTTTTGATGAGAAAAAAGATCTTATCTCTATGGACTAAGACCTTTAAACAATGATAATATTTATGTAGGGGCTAGTCAGTAGATTTATAATGAGAAAACTCTTCCGGTAATAGCTCAAGGAATTATTACAGTAAATAATAATAAAACACCTTATGAACTAGTTAATCTTTCTAAAAAGACTATCTACTTAAAAACACCAGATATAGCAAACATAAATACTAATTATTATTTTGCTAATGCCCCTGTTACTATTATTATTGATGAAATTAATTCTAAGAAAAGCTAAAAGAGCATTACTGCTCTTTTAATTTAATCTTCCTTAATTACTTTCTAAATCCTATTCGATTAAATGGAAAAATAGTTAGCGATGTCTTCCCTTCTATTTGCCTTTTCTTAACAAAACCAAACATTCTTCCATCATATGATCCTCTTCTATTATCTCCTAATACTAGATAAGAGTCTTTGGGAATCTTACCACTTTCATAGTCAGCTGTATCAACATCTTTTATATTTTCTTTTACTTTTTTCCCATTAACATATAAAGTATTATCCCGATACTCTATTGTCTCCCCAGGTAAACCTATTACTCTTTTAATAACTTTTTCATCCTCAAGGTCTACTACTACAATATCAAATCTTTTAGGATTCTTAGTATAATAAGCTGTTCTATTTAGAATCATAATATCTTTAGGATGAAGAGTTGGGACCATACTAGTTCCATTAACTCTTATTGGAGAGACAATAAAACTTTTTACTAAAATAACTACAATTAATATTATTATATAAGGTATTAATTCTTTCATTTTTTCCATACTTTCACCTAAGCAAAAAAAGTAGACTAAATCTACTCTTCTGTTACTTTCTTTTGTTTTTGTCCACGTTCTTTGATTTTATATTGACCAACCATTCCTTTTAAGAATGTTAGTTTAGCTCTACGAACGCGACCACGACGTACTACTGTAATCTTATCAATCTTTGGAGAATGAATTGGGAAAATTCTTTCTACTCCTACTCCAGATGACATCTTACGAACAGTAAATGTTTCAGAAACACTACCACCACGTCTTGCAACAACAACACCTTCAAATGCCTGAATACGTTCTCTTTTACCTTCTTTGATTTTTACATCAACACGAACAGTATCTCCAACTCTAAATTCAGGAATCTCAGGATTAATTTGTCTTTCATTGATCTTGTCAATAATATTCATCGTCTATTCCTCCTAACTATAACCAGTGTTCATATATAATATGTAAAGCGGAACACTTTCTTTTGACGGTATTTATTATAGCAAATGTTTTTAGAATGTGCAAGAGGGTAATTTTAGCCTACTGAGAAAAAGTTTATCGGAATATACAAAAAAAGAAAAGAAAGATTTATTTACACTACCACCTCTTTTATCTTCTATTAATTTTTTTATTAATATACTTTTGTTTAGCTTGTTTTTTATTTGTAGTAGCAACTGTAGTAGCAACTTCCTGTATTTTTTGTGAAGTATTAAAATTTATTTTAGGACTATCTAAATACTCATTTACACATCTTATAAGATCTTCTAATATATGAAATTTATTATCAGTACTCAAATTTTCATAATCTTCATAATTATCTTTTAATACTCCTTTCATAATATTTTCTATATCCTCTTCACTTCCAAAAAAATATACTTCTCTTGGCAGAAAAAATTCATTTAATAAAATATAGGAAAATGTAAAATCTTCAATAGTATTCATTTTTTCTTCAATTGGTAATTGGTCATATTCTTCTATAAATAGATCTGTATCAGTATCAGTTAATTTTTCAGGAAAAAATAACCTTTTATTTAAATTTTCACAAGTACCAAACGGATAGAATGAACCTAGATGATAATTAAAACGTCTAATACCCTCACTAAAAGACTCTTTTTTTTCATCATAGTAACTTTCATATTCACGAATTTGTTCTAATAAATCATTTTTTAATTCATCTAGTTCATTTTTATTTAAATAAGAAATATTATTAATTGCTTCATGTAAGTTTATTTTAAAGTTAAAGTAGTTATCAAATGTTTCATTTAAGCTTCTAGATACTTTTTTATTCTTTTTAGTTTGTAATGTTTCTAAAAACTTATCATATATTTTTAATTGATTAAAAAATGATAATCCTAAATAGTTTTCTTCAATATTATTTTTCATAGTAATCCCTCCAAAGTTTTTCTTAATATTTTAATTGTTTTTTTTAACATTGTCAAACTAATTTTGACAGAATAGAAAAAGGGCAAAAGCCCTTTATGTGTTGTATACATGTCTAATTATTTTTAGTTGGTTCATAAACTGATCCCACAAACCAAACCTCTCCACTATTTTTATCTCTTATTAAGAATAAATATGGTTTATCAAAAGTGATATTAACTTCTTCTACTGGAACATCAAATAAATGTTCATAACCACAACTAGCTGCTCCCATTCCTCCAGTAGATGTTACAGCAGCTGCTTTTATCCCCTCATTAGAAAACTCTATATTAGCTTTATGTTCTGCTGAATCTATATAGTTTTTACTAGTAACCATATTAGATAAATCTGCCTTTTTCTCATTAAATACTGAAGTGATACCAAGACTTTTTAAATCATCTTTTAATTTTAGTTGATAATCAAATTTAAATAACGGTATATTACCAGTAATTTTAATTACTTTCCCATCTGTAAAGTTTTCACTTTTTATCTCTTTTAAATTCTTAATAATACTATTTATATCAGAACTATCTAACTCTTTTATATAACTATCTAACTCTTCTTGTAAAGGCATAATACCTACATACTGTAAAGTAGTACCATTATAAGTTTTCAAATCTTTAGCAAAAGCTTTTACTTTATCATCAGTATGCAACATAAAATCAGTTGAAGTATCTACTCTATGATAGTTTTCCTTTAACTCATCAATAAACTTATCTACATATTTATTAACATCTAAATCATCACTATTAGTATCTCTATTAGTTCTAATACCACAGCCATCATTATCAATAAATTCTTGATATTCACTTGTTATAAGCTTACGAATATTATCTTCTCCTAAGTCTTTAATAATATCATAATTATTAATAGATGCCCCTATCTTAACTGATTTAGCCATCATACTATTATTATTAAATTCAAGACTTGGGTAATTATCTTCTTCAATTAAATCTATATAATCATTATATTTTTCATGATTATAAGTAACATGATACATTTCTTTATAATTTTTCCAAGTAGCTTGTAACCACTTATTCCATTCCATATCAATAGCAAGAGCATTTACTAAGTAGAAGTTATGATAAGCAACTTTTTTATCAAACATATTATTAATTAAACCAAAAGTCTTATCACTTACCCATTTGTTTAGGTTATCTGGTGTTTCAAAAGAGTCATAAATAACAGATGCATCATAGTTCTTACTTAGTTTATCTGTATAGCTTTTCTTCACTTGATCTTTAAACTTATCTTTAATAAACATAGCATTAGCAAAAGACATATTTTCACTATTTATATATTTCTTAGATTTATAGTCTCCAATAACAGCATCTATTTCTTTTTTACTACTACCACTTGCTCCACTACTTAGCATTGATAAAGCATATTTGATAGATAGTGGACTATATAACATATTCTTTTTATTATTTTCAAGTTTTAGAAATGACAAGTCAAACTCTTCTAGACCATTAGATGACATCTTATAAGCTGAATAGTATTCCTTATTATCATTTTTTATAGTGGTATTTTTCTTTTTATTCTTATTAAGATAAATATAACCAAAAGCTCCTCCCATAATAATCAGTACTAGTATTACAACAAAAACAATTTTTCTTTTCTTTTTCATAAAATAACTCCTATCTTTAATTAAAGGATACATTAAATTTATTTAAATAGCAACAATTTTTTATGGTTTAAGGGCTGCTATCGGTAAAACATAAATACCCGTTTTAGGATCTTTTACAACTGCTTGATAATTTCCAACAATTATGCACATAAGCTTAGGTTTTTTCACCATATTATCTGAAAGGTAAGTAAATTTTTAGTAGCTTCTTCTATTTTATTACTACCAAGTTTTATTTCAACTGCTGCATAATCATAATCAAAAAGCTCTAATATAGAGTCAACCTCTAATCCAGTAATATTATCCCTAAAGTGATATAAGTTTCCGCCAAGACTTTATATATATATTCTTAAATCACTTAGTAACTTATCAACAGTAAGATTTAAACTAGCACAAGCAAGAGATGGATCAACAAAGTGTCTTTTAGGAGACTTTCCAATTCTCTTAGGAAAACGATAATTAGAGCTATATAAAGTCCATTATCAAAAGGTACTTTCTTTACCATTTAACAGTTTCTTTTCTCACTTATCTTTTCAAAAATCTTCTAACCAAACTTAATTGTTTATATCTATCATAAATACAATCATCATTTAAATCTATTAATTCATCTAAATACGGAACTTGACCAATAGGATTATTTCTATCAACTAACATATTTGCATACATTTTTGCATTTTCAAGAGTTGTTATTTTATCAGATAATTTATGATATTGTTTTTTAGTTAAATATTGAATTTCTTTAGCATACATTAAATAATAAAATGAAATCAACATTGATATTCTATCTAAATTAGATGACAATAGAACTTTTTCATCCCTGTAATCAATAAGAAATCTCTTCATTAATATAGATATAAATGGTGCTATATGCCCATCATAACTACATCCATCTAAATCACAAAATGCTACATTTCCATTATCATTAACTAAGATGTTTTCGAAACTTAAATCTTGACATATTATATTATTACTATGAATTGTTCTTAATATTTTACTAGCTTTTAAAACATAATCAAATAATTTTTTACTATCTACATATCTAACTGAAAATTTATCGGATAATGGTATTGAATTATGAAAATAATCCATAGTATATCCTTGCAATTTTTCCCCTTTGACAATCAATTTTTTTGGTAATAACACATTGTTTATTCTTATTCCCTCCATATCAAGAAGTTTTTTATACAGCAATTCTTTTTCATCGTCATATAGTCCATCTAAAATTTTTAAACATACATTTCCATCTCTATATAGCGTAGCTTTTGTTCCTTGATGTTTTAATTTTTGTAAAGAGTGAAAATTAATATCATTTAACTTTATTTGTTCCATAGTTATTTTCTTAACTCCAATCTATTCATATTTTTATCGATTTTTCTAACTACATCATCACATTTTATTCGCTCTTTAAAATGGCTAGTTTTATTTATTAAAGTTTTTTGCTCTACATTTGGATAAAGTCTAAAAACATATCCTTTAAGTACTTTCATATGACCACCTCAATTAATTAGAACATAGTGTATCATGCAAAACAAACGTTTGCAATAACTATTTAAAACTTTTTATAACTTTCCTATTATTGAAGTTTTGCTTTAATCTTTTCGTGGTGGGTTTAGTTTTAATAAATCCACTTTTCTTTCAGCAATAATCTAAACGCACTTTCCTTATATATAAAAAAAGAAAGACTATTCATCTTTCTTACTAATCATTCTAACTAAAGCTTTATCCTTAAAACTTAAACACTTAATAACTTTATTCATCGTCTCTATATTCATATCTCTAATAAGATTAATATAGTTATCACAAAAGTCATGATATAAATTAAGATCAGTTACAATACTATTAACCATTGCTTCTTTATAATCTGTCTTCATCACTTCAGAAGATATCCATACTTTCTTAACTCTTTCTAAATCTTTAACATCTACTACTAAATTATTTAACTTTTCATTTAATAAAGCTAGGTAACCATCTTCATCTAAGACATCAGTTTCTACTATAAAGGTTAAAATATCTCCAGCTTTATCAAAACAATAGCCATCCATCATAGCTAAATTATTATTTCTAACCTTTTCTTGAAAGATAGAAGTATTTCCAAAATTAATTGATAAAAGCATATTTAAGTATAAATCTAATATCATATCATCCTTAATAGGAAAACTATCACGCTTCATTTTATAACCAATACATAGTTTTTCCCTTTTAACATCTTTTATAATAGTTTCTTCTTCTTTTACTACTTCTAGTTTTTCATGAATCACTTTTTTCTTTACTTTACTATTATTAGTAGTAAACCCTAATTTATTAAATTTACTATTAACAAGAGGAATAACTTCATCGACATTAAATACTCCACCAATTACTAAAAACATATTCTCTGGTCTATAAAAAGTATTATAGCAGTCATATAATAACTCCTTAGTAATATTTTTAATATCTGTATCTTTCCCTGCTACTGGGTATTTCAAAGGATATTCATGATATAGGTTATCAGCTAAAGTACAGAAAGTTTGATAATCAGGATCATCTTCTCGCATATGTATCTCTTCTGTAATGATACCTTGTTCTTTTAAGATGTTCTCATCAGTAAAATAAGGCGTTAAGACAAAGTTTAACAACTCTTCTAAGTTTTCTTTAAACTTTTTGTTACCAGATACAACATAACAAGTTGTATCATAATTAGTAAAAGCATTTACATAGCTTCCTGTTGAAGCATAAAATTCAAAAGGAGCAGGCTCTTCTTTCATCTCAAAACATTTATGCTCTAGAAAGTGGGCTATTCCATGAGGAAAATCAACCATTTTCTTTTTACCAACTGGTTCAAAGCTATTAGTTAAAGCTCCATAATAAGTACCAAAATTAATAAAATAATTTTTCTTCTTCGAATTATCATCTGGTAATAATATAACATCTAACCCATTAGCAAGTTTTTCTCTATAGTAATAAGTATCAGTTCCTTTTATTTCAATTTTCTTCATTATTTACCCCCTTTAAACAAAATACTGTATGAAGAGAAACTTTATTAGCTACCGCTAGTATCTCCTCTTTTGTTACCATTAACATCTTTTCTCTTTTAGTCTTAAAGTCATCTGATCCTAATACTTCCATCATATAATAACAATCAATTATCTCAAGTGGACTTTCTAACATATCATCTAAAGCAGTAGTAAAATACTCTTTTGCTTTTACTATATCACTATCCGTAAAGTCACCTTTCTTTAATTTTTTAATTTGTTTTTTAATAAGATCTAAAGCCTTATCTTCTTTAGTAGGTGTTACACCTGATCTAATTAGTATTAAATCATCACACTTATTAGGACTACTTCCTATATAGTAAGCAAGAGATGATTTTTCTCTAACCTCTTGAAATAGTAAAGAGTTTTCTCCCCCACCAAGTATTATGTTATATAGTGTTAAAGGATAATTTCTCTCATATAATGTTAAATTTTTTAAAGATAAAGCTATTGCTAATTGACTCTGTTTAGCATCTACTAACTCTTCTACATACTTAGTCCTCTTTCTTTCACATACATTTAAATGTAAATCATCATTTCTCTTTTTAAAAGTATTGATATTAAAGGTATCTTCTACCATTTCTTTAACACTATCTACATCTATATCACCTAATACAAATATATCAATTAAATCATGATTGATCATATATAAGTAATAATCATATAAATTTTCTTTAGTAATACAATCTAAGTCTTCTAAATATCCTACTTGTCTAATAGAAACACTACTATCTTTATCTATTTCATCTAATAATCTAACAGTAGCATATCTTGCTTTATCATCTTCTAAACTTTCCAAATTAGACTTCATCCTAGAGTATACAACTTTAAAATCATTCTCTGTAAAAGCATTATCTATAACATTAGGATTCAATAAAATAGACGAGAAGAAAGAAAGACACTTCTTAAAGTTTCCTTCTTCTGTATATTTATCATTTAATACTTTTAAAGTATATATTGTATCAAAATAATTGCCTAATCTTCTAGAATTATAATTAACAGTAGCAGCATACAAGTCTTGAGCTTTTAAAGTCATCTCTCTTTTAGTAGGATAATCTTTACAAGATAAGAATAACATACTATTTAAAAAGTTTCTCTTAGTAATTATATCTTTATCAGCTCTTTCTCTTAAATAAATTTTTACAGTTATAGTTTTATAATTATTAGTTTTAATAAAATGTAGGTTATAAGAACCTAAATCTTTTTTTGTATATTGCATATTATCACCTTTTTCTAGTATTTACTTTAATATTATTTTTTATTCAATAACTGTATCAAGTGCTACGGTAATCATTTGATCAAGAGCTTGTTCTCTATCATGACTAGATAATTCAATTTTTTCATACATAGAGTCAACTACTGTTAAGATACAAGCAGCTTTTTTATTTAAGTGTTTACTTATACAGTATAAAATCGCTCCTTCCATTTCAGATACTAAAGTATCAATTTTACTATCATAATTTTTCATATAACGATCTTTATCAACATAAACATCAAAGATATCACTAGTCATAATAGTACCTTTTTCTACTCTTGCTCCATCATCAACTGCATGTTTATAAAGTGAATTTACAACTTCCTCATCCCCAGAAAATACTTTATTATCATCATCAAAGAATAGTTTAGGATAACTTGATAAGGTATAAGCATCCTCTCCTATTACTAAATCACGTACTTTAACACTTTCTTTATTACTACCACAAGTACCTATTCTAATAATTTTATCTACATCATAAAAGTGATACAACTCATAAGCATAAATACCAATAGATGGTCCACCCATACCTGATGCAAAGATAGTAACATCTACTCCTTTATATTTACCAGTAAAACCAAGCATACCTCTAGTTTGATTAATACATCTTGCATCTTCTAAGAATTTATTTGCTATATATTTAGCTCTTAGTGGATCACCTGGCATCAATACTCTTTTTGCAATATCATCTTTACTACTTTCTATATGTGCTGTCATAATTAAAACCTTCTTTCTACTTTAATTCTATCATGATAAATACTTTTTTAAAAGGAAAAAGCAACCTCTTTACACAAGGTTACTTTAATTATCAAGCAATAACAACAGTTCCTTTACCACCCAACTTATCTTCTAACCAACTCTTAGTAGTTGCATCTTTAGTTATTATGTTTATAGTAGATGATGTACCATTAAACATATCGGTATAACTAGTTACTTTATCAAATGTAGCTTTTCTAAAGTCTAGACTTGTTAATCTTTGACAATAAAGAAACATATTACCCATATTAGTTACTTGTGATGTATTAAAATTTCCTAAATTTAAAATTGCTAAATTGTTACAATAAGAAAACATAGAATTCATAATTGTTACGTTTGATGTATCAAAGTTACTTACATCTAGACTTGTTAAACTGTTACATCCAGAAAACATAGCATTCATATCGGTTACTTGCGAGGTATCAAACTTACTTACATCTAGACTTGTTAAACCTTTACAACCAGAAAACATAGAATTCATACTTGTTACTTGTGAGGTATTAAAATTACTTACATCTAGACTTGTTAAACCACTACAATCTTCAAACATATCATAC
>ENA-OPVK01000786-OPVK01000786.1-human-gut-metagenome-genome-assembly--contig:-NODE-786-length-21235-cov-2.215864_pt1 | contig 21235 bp, 18 predicted proteins | sample MGYA00241495_ERZ501982 | MGnify/ENA primary metagenome ERZ501982 (study PRJEB25962, sample SAMEA2042002) | human gut metagenome | biome: human gut; feature: human-associated habitat; material: faeces...
GACAACAGTATAGTGAAACAGAAATAACAATTTATATTATTAACAACTAATTTTTACGATTATGAAAATGGAAAAAGAAATGATGTACGTGGCTCCGGCAGTGGAAGTGCTGGAAGTGGAAATGGAAAAAGGCTTTGAAGCGAGTGGCATGGAAGAAAAGCCCGAAGTATGATAAACATGTTATTAATTAATAAATAAATTCAGAAAATGAAAAGCAAATATTTGTTTTTAGCTTTTGCTGCAAGTGCAGCTTTGGTCGGTTGCCAAAATGACGAGGAACTGACCTATAATGGAGCGGATGCAAACAGTAAAGCTATTGATGCAAGCGGAATCCGTTTTGCTGTTTCTAAAGATGACGCTGCCACAAGAGCGATTTGGGATGAGAATGATGGAAAATACACATTCAATTGGACTGCTAAAGATAAAATCGGTGTGGCTTATATCGGTGATGCAGGTAATGAAATGGCAAGCCAGGGAGTTACAAATTATCAGTTCATGGTTGACTCTTTGTATAACAAAGCATTAGTTGTACAAAACGGTGCTAAGTTTATAACTAAGTTCCAGCCGGCATGGGGTAATGATGGAAACCCTCTTACTGCATTGGTAAATATGGCCGATGGAGACGGTGATTATACCGCTGCAAATTGGCAAGCTTCATACAAAGTTGGAGGGGCAGCGGTTGCAGATGCAAACCTCGTAACACTGTCCAACATCGCCAAGTTTAAGACTCCTAACGACTATATCTTCGAAGGATATTATGCCGTTTATTATCCGTTTGACGATACTTATGTAAAGAAGGGGTATATTCCTGTTAAGTCACCAGAAAGCATTGTTGTTAAGAACGATTTGACAGACAACTTGGAAGCTGCTGCCGCTTATACATTCTCTTTCAGTAAGCCGCAGCCGTTCAAGGCGGGTACTAACGTTGCTGAATTCAAATTGCAACAGTTGTCCGGTATGTTGAAACTGAATCTTCGCAACAAGACTGCTGGTAGTATTGCAACAGTAGGGAAAATGTTGGTTGTCCCCAGCCAGGAATTTACAGTAAGCGGTAAGCTGAATAATGTGGAGGCAGCTCCGAGTGCAAACGTTATCAGCGATGCTAAAACAGCGAGTGCAATAGAAGTCAAATTCTCTTCTGCTGCTTGGAATACTTCTCCTGCAGTAGCAGCAACAGTGACACTTAATCAATACAATCCTGTAAATGGTGCAAATGAAGCTTCTGTATATATCCCGATGTTGCCAAAGAACGGATTTACCGGAATGGATGTATATTTGATTAATGCTGACGGTGCAGCCATCAAAGTAGCCAAGACTGCAAACTTCGATATTACAAGCGCGGCAGTTCAGCCTGTAGGTATCGACATCACAAGCGATAAGTTTGACACATATATTGCTTATGACGGGGATTCTTTCAAGGATGTTGCAGAAAACGCTCCGGAAGGTTCTGTTATTGAACTTCTGAAACCGGTTACACTTGAGGAAACTATTACTGTAGCAAATAAAGTAACTATCCAAGGAAAGTCCATCACTTTGGATGAGGATGGCGCATTATCATTCTCCACAGCTGGTGCAGTCGTTAAGAGCGACATTATCGCCAATGGAGGTACTTTGACTCCGACTAACGCAACCTTCGGTAAGTTGACAATTAACGCCAAAATAGAGCTGGCACTTGAAGCATCCGGCAAATTTGCTGAAATTGTAAATAATGGAATTCTTACCCTGGGTGACGGAAGTACTGCAGCAAGTATTGAAGTTGCCAAGGTTACAAACAATGGTAAACTTGCTATTAAGAATAATGCAGCTATCAATCCGACAGGTTCGGCTATCGACAACCAGGGCGAAGTATATCAGTATGTAGGTTCAATTATCGGTGGTAAAGGTTTAACAAATGCTGAAGTTGCAATTTACACTTGTGAAGTTGTTAATCAGATTAAGTTTGATGAAGCCGTAACCAGAAAGGCTACTAAGATTGTGTTGGCAGCAAACGCAAAGTTTGCAATTCCTGCAACCGGTGCTGAGAATATAACAATTCAATTTGATAAAGATGCAATATTGAAGAATTCAACCACAAATCCTACTACCGGTGTGGTGACTGAAGTTACAGGTAAGGTAAAGGCTGTAATCAGTAACGATGCTACAAGCACTTATGCTACTATTCAACAGAATTTGAATGTATCAGAAAACATCACAGTTGAAGAAAGTAAATATCTGAAGGTTGCCAAGAATTATACGGTAAATGTAACTGGAAAGATTATCTTGAAGAAGAATGCCAAGTTTGAGCGTGAACAAGGTGGCGCTACAGACATCGAAGCTAAAGTCAATTGTTCTGGAATTGAAACAGGTGAAGGTGCACAATGGATAGGTGGTCAGCCTAACTATTAATCGATAGTTTCTATCCAGTAAAGATAATCCATAAAAAGGTCCCGAAAGCTGCAACTTTCGGGACCTTTTCTTGTTTTCTCATGGCAATGCTGCTCTCATAGTATATATCGTATTCGTTTTGGTGTCATATCAGCTGATGAGCCTGATATTTATCATAGCCTTGAGCTACTATATTATTAATACACAACAAAATACGCATTCAAACACGTTTAGTAAATCGTTGCTGATCTTTTAATAAATCCGGAAAGGGAGGAGTGGGAGTGTCGTGAAACAAGAATGGGAAAAAGAACACATCAACCCTAATAAAAACATTTCCACCCATGCGCCATAGTCATAAGCGGGGAATCTATTTATCATCTACCGGACTTTTAAGCCCGAAATAATCGGTTCATCTGATTCCGGTTAAGGAACCGGATGATAAGGCCGGGACAGATGTTATGTTTTAACTATGTAAGTTCCAGTATAAGTTTACCAACGAATAAAAGACAGAAGCAATCATCGCTTCTCCTCCCATCCGTAACCCACGGATGAACTGAAATAGATTGCAGGATGTCCCTTTCCCAAGGAGGCATCCTGCTCTCTTTATATCCCCGCGTGCCTTTTGTTGCTCCACCCGATTCCTTTGTTTATTCCGTTGCACGCCTTTTGCAACGTTGCTGCAAAGATTCTGCAGAGCCGCTGCTTCACTTTTGCAGAACTACTGCATCCCCTTTGCAGTCCCACTGCAAAAGGGGTCCAGAAAGTTTGCAGCGGCACTGTAAGGATTCTTCTTCGGTTTGCAGCGGGCAATCGTCCAGTACTTCAAGGAGTTACTTCCTATGTACGAGGGCGTGCCAAAACAGACTTATTGATTTCTTTTAGGCACGGAATTCTAAGACCTACACAAGTTTTTGCACAGGAAACTTGTGTAGGTCTTAGAATTCCGCACTTAAGAAAGTTCCTATTTTCAAGCAATCACCCCACACTTCGTCAACGCATCCACCCACTTCGCAGCGTCAGCAGTGGCTCGTTCGCGGTCGATGCCATACTGCTTTACCAGTACTTCGGCAGCATCTTCGAGGGTAAAGTCACTGCCCTTCAATGTATTCCAGAGCAACAATGCCGTAGCGTTGAGCGAAATGACCTTTGTCATGTCCGACTGCAACTTCCCTTGTTCCACTACCAGATTTTCACCGGCTATCTCACGCACCTTATAAATATCCTTAATCTTCATTTTGTATTATTTTAGTTCGTTAATTCGGGAGGCAAAGATAAACATTCCACCCAAAAAACCGAAAACAAACGCTAATTATCACACAGAAAGGAAATAACAAGACGTACTTAATCGGAATTTTACACTATCTTTGCCCCGAAAAGCAAAGACAGGCTGCACCTCAGCATAAAAAATGAACGAGTTCATTTTATTCTGCATTCGGTTTACACTATCTTTGTCTCCCTAATAAACCCTCATTCCCCTAAAGAGGGGAAAGAGAATAGTCCTTATTATCAAAAGACGCATAAAGAAAAAGAATATGACTATTATACAACAGCAGTTTTTCACCCTTGTGCAGTCTGGTTTGTGGGGCACGGATGCAGACGCCGGGCTATTTGACGAACATACCGACTGGGCACAGCTTTACCAATCGGCACGTGCACAAGCCTTGATGGGTATTGTGCTCGACGGCATTCAGACGCTTCCCACCGACAAACGCCCCCCGCGGATGCTCTACCTGAAATGGTGCAACACACTGCTACAAATCGAGGAAAAGAACCGCCTGCTGAATCGCGAACTTGCCAATGTATACGCCTTGTGCCGTGCCAACAACATAGAACCCGTACTTCTGAAAGGGCAAGGTGTGGCTCAAAACTACCGGAACCCGCTACACCGGCAGTGCGGGGATATTGACCTTTATATAGGAAAAGACAACTACGCCCAAGTCAATCGCCTATTACGCACGGAAGCTACCAGTGAACACGAGGAAAACCATAAGCATACCTCTATCGAATGGCACGGAGTAACCATCGAGAATCATCGTACGCTCACGCGTCTCAGTGCGCCGTCGGCCGACAGATTCCTGCAAAAAGAGATAGAAAAATGGCACAACAGCCCGCAATGCAGGCCACTGCAAGTAGAGAACTGCCAAGTTACCCTCCCTCCCCTATCCTTTGAAGTAGTATATATACTGACTCACTCTGCCCTCCATTTCCTAAACGAAGGCATCGGTTTGCGTCAAGTATGCGACTGGGCCAGCTTGCTCCATCATCAAAAAAATAACATCAATCACCAAGAGGTGAAAGAATTGTTACGAAAAATGGGACTGACAGAAGCGGCCAAAATCTTCGGCGTTGTTGCTGTGAAGTACTTACACCTCCCGGCAGAAGAGCTTCCGATAATCTATTCCGAAAAGGATATACCCACGGGAGACTGGCTATTGGAAGATATCTGGCAGGGAGGAAACTTCGGGCAGTTTGATGCCAACCGCAAACAGCGCCCCAAAGGATATTGGAGTGGTAAATGGCATACATTCACACGAGCTTGCAAACGATGCCACGAACTGGGCGCTTTAGCCCCTGCCGAAGCACGCTGGTATCCGTTCATGCTTGTACTCCATTCTGCCCAAGCACAGTGGAACCATAAATTCAGTAACAGATAAAAACACACCATCAATATAGACTTTTATGGCACATAAGAACAATACTTTCATCATCATGGCAGGCAGCCTCCTTATCTTATTATTAATAGGAGTTACCATTCTGCTGATTTCCGAAAAGCAAACCAACAAGGAACTGGTGATGGAATTCAATCTGGATAAAGAAGACCTTGAAAATCAATACACAGACTTCGCCAGACAATATGACGAACTGAAGTTGACCGTCTCCAACGACTCCCTCTCCGTACTCTTGGAGCAGGAACAGCTCAAGACCCAACGCCTGCTGGAAGAACTCCGCACCGTGAAGAGCAGCAATGCCACCGAGATACGCCGTCTGAAGAAGGAACTGGCCTCTCTCCGCAAAGTCATGATAGGCTATATCAACCAGATAGACTCGCTGAACCGCCTGACTGCGCAACAGAAGGAAATCATAGCCGATGTCACTCAAAAGTACAACGCCGCTTCCCGGCAAATCAGCAACTTGTCCGAAGAGAAGAAGAACCTGACCAAGACAGTGACGCTTGCCGCACAACTGGACGCCACCAACATCTCTGTGCAGCCCACCAACAAACGCGGCAAGACTGCCAAAAAAGTGAAAGACATCGTGAAGTTCAAAATAAACTTCTCCATCGTGAAAAACATCACTGCAGAGACCGGCGAACGCACCCTCTACATCCGCATCACCAAACCTGACAATGACGTGCTGACCAAAAGTCCCTCAAACACCTTCCCATACGAGAACCGGGAACTGGTATATTCCATCAAGAAGTATATAGAATACAACGGAGAAGAGCAAGCCGTCACCGTATATTGGGATGTAGAAGAATACCTCTATGCAGGTACCTACCGCGTAGACATTTTTGCTGACGGCACCCTTATCGGTTCGCAATCATTCAGCTTGAATTAATACATTTTTCAGACTAGTAAGAACAAAAGAGCATAAAACATGCGGCATACTTACTGATTTCGTAACGCTGCAAAATGTGCTCTTTTGTTCTTATGCCTAAAAAAAATTCTAAATTATTTTGCAATATCATTGAAAGCCTATACATTTGCATCGTTGTTTATGCAATTATTGTTGTTGTATAAGTAACCGATTCATCACCTTAATTAATGTATAGCCCAATGAAAAAGTTCTTCTGTTTCATCTGTTTGGCATACCTGTCCTTCCCCGTGAAGGCCCAGGAAGCATTGAGCTTGGATAGTTGCCGTGCATTGGCAATTTCCAACAACAAAGAACTGCTGATAAGCCAAGAAAAAATCAACGCTGCACATTATCAAAAAAAGGCGGCATTCACCAATTACCTTCCCAACATTTCGGCCACCGGTGGATATATGCGCAGCCAAAAAGAGTTGTCTATCCTCAGTGGTGCCCAAAAAGGGGCCTTGTCCGGATTGGGTACAAACCTCAGCGGCCCCTTGCAACAAGCCGCCCAAGTCATAGCGCAGCTTCATCCTGAAATAGCGGGGAAACTGCCGGCTTTAGGACAAAGCCTGATAGGTGCCCTCGACGGTGCAGGCCAATCATTGGTTGACGCCTTTCGTACAGACACCCGCAACATGTATGCGGGCGCACTGACCTTGACCCAACCCCTATATATGGGCGGCAAGATACGTGCCTACAATAAAATCACCAAATACGCCGAAGAGCTGGCCCGCCAGCAGCACAACACCGGTATGCAGGAAGTAGTCCTGAGTACAGACCAGGCATATTGGCAGGTAGTGTCCCTTGCCCATAAAAAGAAGCTGGCAGAAGGTTATCTGAAACTACTGCAGAAACTCGACAGCGACGTCGACAAAATGATTGCCGAAGGCGTTGCCACCAAAGCAGACGGACTCTCCATCAAAGTAAAAGTGAATGAAGCCGAAATGACTCTGACCAAAGTAACCGATGGCTTGAGCCTTGCCCGGATGCTACTGTGCCAACTGTGTGGTCTCGACCTTTCCACTCCTATCATGCTCGCAGACGAACAGAAGGAAGACCTGGCCCCCACAAGTCTGAAAAACGGTGCCATCGACATCAACAACGTTTATGCCACTCGTCCCGAAGTACGCAGTCTGGAACTTGCCACACGGATTTACAAGCAAAAAGTAAATGTCACCCGTTCGGAATATCTTCCTTCCATAGCACTAATGGGCAGCTATATGGCAACCAACCCTTCCGTCTTCAATAGTTTTGAGAAGAAGTTCAAAGGAATGTGGAACGTGGGTGTCATGGTATCGGTACCCATCTGGCACTGGGGCGAAGGCATCTATAAAGTAAAAGCAGCCAAATCGGAAGCACGCATCGCCCAATACCAGTTGGATGACGCCAAAGAAAAGATAGAGCTGCAGGTCAACCAGTCGGCTTTCCAAGTGAACGAAGCTGCCAAAAAACTGACCATGGCCGAAAAGAACCTGGAAAAAGCCAACGAGAACCTGAGATACGCCACACTCGGCTTTGAGGAAGGCGTTATACCCGCCAGCAATGTGCTTGAAGCGCACACCGCATGGCTTTCTGCTCAATCGGAAAAGATAGACGCACAGATTGACGTAAAACTGACGGAAATCTATCTGAGAAAGGCAACGGGGGAATTGACAATTGATAATTGAGCGTTTCTTCAATCGTAAATTGTAAATAGTAAATAATATGTTAGATACAAAATCACAAAACAGCAACATGTTGTTGGCATTTCTCACGCTGACGGGAGTTATTGCCATCGTTGCCCTTGTAGGTTTCTTCATGTTGCGTAAAGGGCCGGAGATTGTGCAAGGACAAGCAGAAGTAACGGAGTACCGAGTGTCGAGCAAAGTGCCGGGACGTATTCTGGAATTTCGTGTAAAAGAGGGACAAAGCGTACAAGCCGGAGACACCCTTGCCATTTTGGAGGCTCCGGACGTGCAGGCCAAACTGGAACAAGCACGCGCCGCCGAATCGGCAGCCCAGGCCCAGAACGAAAAAGCTTTGAAAGGCGCCCGTCGGGAACAGATACAAGCTGCCTATGAAATGTGGCAAAAGGCACTGGCCGGACTGGAAATTGCCGAAAAATCCTACACGCGTGTAAAGAACCTGCATGACCAAGGCGTGATGTCTGCACAAAAGCTTGACGAAGTTACCGCCCAACGCAATGCAGCCCGGGCTACAGAGAAAGCCGCCAAAGCCCAGTATGATATGGCCAAGAACGGTGCGGAACGCGAGGACAAAGCCGCTGCCGCTGCCTTGGTGGAACGTGCTAAAGGAGCTGTGGCTGAAGTTGAATCGTACATCAAGGAAACTTACCTGATTGCACAGACTGCCGGTGAGGTATCCGAGATATTCCCCAAAGTAGGCGAGCTCGTGGGCACGGGTGCTCCCATTATGAACATCGCCATTCTGGACGATATGTGGATAACCTTCAATGTACGCGAGGACTTGCTGCAAGGGTTGGGTATGAATACCGAATTCGAGGCGTTCATCCCTGCACTCAATAAGAATATCCGCCTGAAAGTGTACTATATGAAAGACCTCGGCACATATGCCGCCTGGAAAGCGACCAAGACTACCGGCCAGTTCGACCTGAAAACATTCGAAGTAAAAGCCGCTCCGCAAGAGAAGGTGGAAGGACTGCGTCCGGGAATGAGTGTTGTATTGAAGAAGTAAAGGAGTTATGAGTTATTGGAGAGGATGATGGAAAGAAATAAGAAACATACGGCTTTGTGGAATGTAGCAAGACGCGAATGCCGCCGTCTTGTTTCCCGCCCGCTCTATCTGTTCTGTATGGTGATAGCACCGTTGTTCTGCTACATATTCTTCACCACGCTGATGGACTCCGGGCTTCCTACGGACATGCCCGTAGGTGTGGTGGACCAAGACATGAGTGCCACTTCACGCCAGCTGATACGTAACTTGGACGCTTTTGAGCAGACAGCCGTCGTCGCCCGCTACCCTACCATCAACGAAGCCCGTACCGCCATGCAGCGCGGAGAGATTTACGGTTTCTTCTACATTCCCGAAGGTACCTCTGCCAAAGCGCAGGCCGGACGGCAGCCCAAACTCTCTTTCTATACAAACAATACCCTGCTCATCGCAGGTTCACTCCTCTTCAAGGACATGAAGATGATGAGCGAATTGGCATCCGGTGCCGCAGCACGTAGCACCCTATATGCCAAAGGAGCTACCGAGGAACAAGCGATGGCCTTCCTCCAACCCATCGTCATAGATACGCATCCACTCAATAACCCGTGGCTGAACTACTCCGTATATCTGTGCAACACCTTTGCACCGGGTGTATTGATGCTGCTTATCTTCATGGTAACCGTCTATTCCATCGGAGTCGAGATAAAAGACCGCACCGCCCGCGAATGGCTGCGCATGGGCAACAACTCCATCTGGATTTCCCTTGCCGGCAAACTGCTGCCGCATACCGCCATCTTCTTCCTGATGGGAATATTATATAATGTATACCTCTACGGTTTCCTCCATTTTCCCTGCAACAGCGGCATCCTGCCGATGCTGCTTGCCACCCTTTGCCTGGTGCTGGCATCGCAAGGCATGGGAATATTGATGATAGGAACCCTGCCTACCCTGCGTCTGGGACTCAGTTTCGCTTCCCTATGGGGCGTACTCTCTTTCTCCATGTGCGGATTGTCATTCCCCGCCATGGGCATGCACCCCGTATTGCAGGCATTGGCAAATCTGTTCCCCCTGCGCCACTATTTCCTGATTTATGTGGACCAGGCACTGAATGGATACCCCATGATTTACTCGTGGGTCAACTACGTAGCGCTGCTTATTTTCATGATGCTCCCGTTCCTTATAGCCCATAGGCTGAAAGGAGCGTTGGTTTACTATAAATACATGCCCTAATGAAAGACCTGACGTTCAGACAGAAAATGATACAAGGCATTCATGACTTGTTCTATATATGGAAACGGGAATTCGGTACAACCTTCCGCGACCAGGGCGTGCTCATCTTCTTCGTGCTCGTTCCGTTGGTCTATCCGTTGATATATGCTTTCATCTATACCAACGAAACCATCCACGAAGTGCCCACTGTCGTGGTGGATGACTCACGCTCCTCGTTGAGCCGCGAATACCTGCGGAAAGTGGACTCCAGTCCCGAAGTGAGCCTCGTGAGCTACTGCGCCGATATGGAAGAAGCCAAACTGATGTTGAAAGACCGCAGGGCATACGGCATTATCTACATCCCCTCCAGCTTCAGCGACGACATTGTACGCGGTAAGCAGACGCAGGTCAGTATCTTCTGCGACATGAGCGGACTGCTGTATTACAAAGCCTTGCTGACTGCCAACACCAATGTGTCGCTCGCCATGAACGCAGACATCAAAGTGGAGCGAAGTGCCAATACCACCGATCGCCAGGACGAGATTACCGCCTACCCGATAGAGTATGAGGATGTCGCCCTCTATAATCCGACCAACGGATTTGCCGCTTTCCTGATTCCGGCAGTATTGGTATTGATTATCCAGCAAACGCTGCTACTCGGCATCGGCTTGTCTGCCGGGACGGCACGCGAGCAGAACCGCTTCCGCGACCTGGTGCCTATCAACCGCCACTACAACGGCACACTACGCATTGTGATGGGAAAAGGGCTGAGCTACTTCATGGTATATTCACTGGTATCGGTATATATACTGTGTGTGGTTCCATGGCTTTTCAGCCTCAACCAAATAGCGATACCCGGTGTCCTGACTCTGTTCATCCTGCCCTACCTGGCCGCTTGTATTTTCTTTGCCATGACAGCATCCATTGCCATCCGCAACCGCGAAACGTGCATGCTGCTGTTCGTGTTCACCTCCGTGCCGCTGCTGTTCCTCTCCGGCATTTCATGGCCGGGAGCTGCTATGCCCGCTTTCTGGAAGTACTTCTCGTACATCTTCCCTTCTACCTTCGGCATCAACGGCTACGTACGCATCAACAGTATGGGAGCCACACTCAATGAAGTCTCTTTCGAGTATCAGGCACTATGGATACAAACGGGCTTCTACTTCATCACCACGTGCCTGGTATATCGCTGGCAGATATTGCAGAGCAGGAAACATGTGATTGAAGAGTATAAGAAGCATAAGAGTATAGAAGCGTAGCACATCGTTCCAAGCCTACGAAACAAAGTGTTCACATACATTTGAACACTTTGTTTCAGCGTATCAGAACAATTTGTTCCAATATATAAAAACAGTTTGTTCGCCATATTGAAACAGTCTGTTCCCTTATAGGAAACAGACTGTTTTGTTAAAGGAAACAAATAGTTGCCCTACAGCAACGGCAAGGCAGCAAACAGACAAACGGCTGTAATACCTAATTACGGTCGCATGTGTTTCTCCAATATGGGGTAAAGTATCTCAGCATACCTCATAAAGCCCAAATCGGTAAAATGAATGCCGTCTACCGTAGCCTCCCCGTCATGGCCGATGATGTCACGGGAAGAAAGGAAATAGATGTTTTTCTCTCCACGTTGCTTCAAAGAACGGAAAAAGGAATTCAATGTCTCATTCTTGTCCTTTACTTCCTTGGCAATCCTGGTGTCAAAAGGAGAATGGGTAAAGAGAGGGTCTTCCACGAAAAGGACAGGCGTATCGGGATGCTTGCTGCGAATAGTGGTATAGAATTTATCGGCACGCTCTCTCATTTGCTCCACGGTAGCATTGGGCACAAAGTCGAGGACAAACATAGAAGCATCCACACCGGCTATGACATCGGCAATCTCCAGGTCGAGCAAAGCATTTCCGCTAAATCCCAGATTGATGCACTCACGATTGAGCCAACGTTCCAGAATATTGGTATGCGCCATGCCGGGGCGGGAAGCGCAGCCTCCCTGCAAGATGCTGGTACCATAGAATACCACCGGTTTCTCACGTTTCGGCAAGTCCACTGCCGGTGGAGTGATGGCAGATAGGGAATCCACCCCGATGGAAAGCGAGGTAACCCCGTCATATAAAGAAAGGTACAAAAGGTATTCACGCTCCTCGGGCAACATATTGCTTACAATAGTCGCCTTGCTGACCTTGCCCTGCGGACGACCACTACCGGCAAATATCCATTTGCCGTCTTGCAGGCAGTAGAGGTCGAGGCCTTTAATGCCAGTCGGTGTCATGTGGTTCATACTCATATTGTTCCTTACTTCCCATTTGGCGGAAATGCTTGTAGAGTTGGAACGGAAGCGCACGGCAAGTCCGGCACTGTTGCGGCCCAAGTCCCACAAAGGCTTGCGGGAGATGTTCTGCAGAGAGTCCGGCAGACGCTCATAGCGGGTAAGGGTAGATTCAGTAGCTTTGCCCAGAAGGGGGAAGGCGGAAGCATCATGATAGACAGTCTGTGCATCGGCAACAGCGGCCAACAACAAGCCCATCAGAAGAATTCTGGTTTTCATATGACAAGATATTAAGTGTTAAGTATCAGACGGCAAAGATACAAGGTTTCTTTGAAAAACGAAGAAATGGAAGCATTTTACATCAATTAACTCCCACATGCTTGTTTCTTTACGAAACATTCGTATTTTCGCAAAAAACAATTCATATGAAACACATCCATTTCCTCTTAGCAGGCTTCCTACTGTGCATCTGCTGTACCCTGCAAGCCAAAAACCGTGTGATTGACCAACCACCGTTCATCGTAAGAAACACGACTTCCATCGAAGTGAGCAAAGTAGTCATCAGTGACACGGCAACCGTGCTCCACATCTATGCCAAGTATCGTCCCAAGTACTGGATACAGATTGCACCCGACAGCTACCTGACAGACAATAACGGAGAAACCTACCAACTGCGTTCCGGCATAGGCATCACACCAGGCAAGGAATTTTGGATGCCCGAATCGGGCGAAGCGGAATTCCAACTGGTCTTTCCTCCCCTATCCGACAATGCTACCTCCTTCGACTTCACCGAAGGCGAAAAGGTGGAAAACGGATTCAGCATCTGGGGAATACAGCTGAAAAGCAAGAAACTGCCGGAATTGGCACTTCCCCAGAACGCCGTAGTGCACAAAGCCGACCCTAATGCCGAACTTCCCGAACCGGTCATACAATACGGAAAAGCCATGCTGAAAGGGAAACTCCTGGATTCACGCCCCAATATGGCAATGCCAATCAGTATTGTCGTGTGGGAGAATATCAAAGGAGACATCACGGACATACCACTCGACATCCAGCCTGACGGCAGTTTCACCAAAGAAGTAACATTGCCCGGCACTACCCCATGTACCATATATCTGGGTAGAGAGCATATGCTCCAGTTCTTCATGGAACCGGGCAAGACAACAGAAATATACGTCAATCTACGCGAAGCTTCCCGACGCAAGTCTAAATTCCACAGCAAGGGGAAACCCTATGGAGAAATGGTATACATCAACGGGCCTCTGGAAACCGTGGCACAAGAGTTGAACGGAAACCACCCCGACATCAACATGCAAGACAAGCTCTATCAAAACATAGCTGCACTGGCTGGCAAGGATATTGATGCAGCCAAAGCATACGTACTCCAAATATCCGGCGAAACACAAGAAGCAATAGACAAATTGCCTTACAGTGTTTCTACCCGACAACTTTTGACTATCAATAACAAACTGACTACGAATGCCATGCTGTCTTCCGTTGCCAGCATCTTGACATCGGCTGCCCTACACGCCAATCTCATCAAACGGGAGGAAGCAAACAACTACTATCAGGAACTTTCCCGGAAAGTGCCCTCCAACTACGTGTCCGACGAAGATATGAGCATATTGAATGTGCCGCAGGCCGTCTTGTCCAACCAGTATGTACAAATGGCTCCAAGAAATGTAGAACGGAGTGGAGAATTGGCCAAAGCCTGGGGAACCGACAAAGGTATCTTCTTCGATATAGCCCGTAATGTCACCCTCTACCGGGGTATCAAGAACTTCACCCCGCTCACCGACGAACAAAAGGCAACCGTTGCCGCCATGCCCACCGCATACCGCGAAATGCTGACTGCCGCCAATGACGAGTTGCTTGCACAACTCGAAGCCAACAAGAAAAAGACGGGTTACACCATCAACCAAGTGGACGCCAACGTCAACAACGAAGAGTTGTTTACTTCCATCATCAGCAAATTCAAAGGAAAAGTATTGTTAGTAGATTTCTGGGCCACCTGGTGCGGTCCATGCCGTATGGCAAACAAGATGATGGTCCCCATGAAGGAGGAACTGAAAGGTAAGGACATTGTATATCTGTACATCACCGGTGAAACCTCCCCCTTGAAGACCTGGGAGAATATGATTCCCGACATCCACGGCGAACACTTCCGCCTGACAGATACCCAATGGAAATACCTCTCGGACGCATTCAAGATAGAAGGGGTACCGACTTATCTGGTTGTAGACCGAGAAGGAAACACCACGTTCAGGCAAACCGGTTTCCCGGGAGTGGAAAAGATGAAGGAAGAATTACTGAAAGTTACTAAATGACAAACTGATAAAACAAAAAACAGCAGGTGATAGGCCTGCTGTTTTTTGTTTTATCAGTATACCGTTATTACTTTTCAGCCCATTCCTTGGCTCCCTGCTCCTTCAGTTTAGCAGTGAATGCCTTTGCCTTCTCCATAGCAGCCGCTTCCTCTTCCGGACTTGCATACGCATGCTTGTAGCCTTTCACCACATTCCATTCACCACGGGTGAAATCGGGGAATGCCACAGCCGCACAACCGTTGTCCATGGAAAGTTCTCCCAGTTCTGCAAGGCAGCACCACTCAGCAAGGTCGTATACATCCATATCCAAAGGAAGACCGTTCTGCAGGCAATATACCAGACGGCTGTCCATCACGAAGTCCATGCCACCATGACCTCCTACTTCCTTCGCCATCTCACCGTACTTCTTCAAAATGGGATGCTGGTATTTCTCCACGAGTGCCTCCATCTCCGTCTCCGGCAGGAAACCGTGTGAATTCAAATCATCCACTTTGGGCTGAACGCCCGATGCACTCAGCTGGTCAGCGTCAAGCGCATACCCTTCTACCGGATATTTGTTGGCGAATCCCTTGGTACCCGTAAGCTGATACAGACGGTTATAGGGTTGTGGCGTCATTACATTGTGCTGAATCTCAATCACCTTTCCATTGGCTGTACGAATCATGGTCGTGGTATGGTCACCGTTACGGAATTCCTTGCACTCCTCGCCGGTTCTTTTCTCTACCAACTCCTTGCCCACCACAGACTTGGTGTCCATGGCTACCAGCGTTTCCATACGGTCACCACGGTGAATATCCAGTGCTTGCGCCACCGGACCAAGGCCATGGGTGGCATACACGTCACCGCGATGCTTCATGTTGTAGTCCAAACGCCAGCCCAACTTGTCATTTTCTCCATTCTTCCAGTAATAGTCCCAAAACGGGCTCAAGTTATGTATATAAGCACCTTGTGCACGGATAACTTCACCGAATACGCCATGCTGCGCCATGTTCAGCGTATTCATCTCGAACCAGTCATAACAGCAGTTCTCCAAGATGAAGCAATGCTTGCGGGTAGACTCACTCAAGTTAATCAAGTCCCAGCATTCCTGCAGGTTCATGGCCGAAGGCACTTCTATCGCTACATTCTTTCCGTTCTCCAGCGCACACTTGGCAACGGGGAAGTGATGCAGCCAGTCCGCAGCAATATAAACCAAGTCTATATCATCACGCTTGCAAAGTTCCTCGTATCCCTTGTCACCGGAATAGACGGCGGCTTTGGGCATGGATGCCTTCTTCAAGAGCTCCTGACATTTATCTGCACGGGCCTCTTCATAATCACAAAGAGCCACTACCTGCGTACCCGGAATATAAGTGAAACGCTCCACTGCTCCGGGACCACGCATCCCCAAACCAACAAAACCCACACGCACTGCCTCCAGCTTCGGAGTAGTCAGTCCCAATACACTCTTTTGTCCTGCCGGACGCTCGGGAGTCTTGACAACAATGGTACCATTCTGCCATTCCCATTGAGTTCCCTTCTCTGTGGTTTGCACAGTAGAAGTCTGGCTTGTGCATGCACCCAATACGAAGCACATTCCCAGCAACAACGATTTAACTGTTCCCATATTTCTGCTTTATTTAAGGTAAAAGAATTAATTGCAACAAAGATAGACAATCTTAACCAAAAGAAGATTATCAACAGCCATGTTCTTTTCAATCAGACAAAAGAATATACATACAGTAAACGCATTTAGATTAATTAACTCACTGTTTGATGCCAGTTTACGAAATGTTCGTAGATTTGTATTGAATTCATTCAAATACTTTATCCATGGAAAAGTTAACGATACAAGAAGAAGAAGCAATGTTGTACATTTGGGAACTGGGCAGTTGCTTCGTAAAAGACATTGTTGCCAAATATCCCAAACCGGCGCCTCCCTACACAACAGTAGCATCTATTGTGAAAAACCTGGAGCGCAAGCAGTATATCCGTGCCGCACGTGTAGGCAATACCTACCAGTATACCCCGCTTATACGCGAAAGCGAATACAAACGTACCTTTATGAGCGGTTTTGTGCGCAACTACTTTGAAAATTCTTATAAGGAAATGGTTTCGTTCTTCGCCAAAGACCAGAAGATTTCGGCCAATGACCTGAAAGACATTATAGACATGATAGAGAAAGGAAAGGAGTAAACATGTTAGCCTATTTTCTGAAAGTGAATGTAGCGATAGTACTGTTTTATGCATTCTATCGGCTGTTCTTCTACAAAGACACATTTTTCGGCTGGCGCAGAACCGCACTGCTTTGTTTCTTTGCCGTTTCCGCTGCCGTACCTTTGCTGAACATACAAACGTGGATTACGGAGCAGGAACCGATGGTGGCCATGGCAGATCTCTATGCCAGCGTTGTGCTACCGGAACTCACAGTAGGCACAGAAGTGGCTCCGACCGACTGGAAAAGCATCCTTTCAGAATATGCCAATATCGCCTATTGGGGAATAGCGGCATTGCTGATGATACGCCTCATCATGCAACTGGCAGGCATCATCCGCCTGGCATGCCGATGCCGCAAGATACAAATAGGCAACACAAGTATACATCTACTTCCCAAAGCAGACGGGCCTTTCTCTTTTTTCCACTGGATTTTTATCCACCCGTCCTCGCATACGGAAGAGGAGTTCAACGAAATATTGACCCATGAGCAGACACATGCCCGGCAATGGCACTCCATTGATGTCATCATCAGTGAACTGGTGTGCATTTTCTGCTGGTGTAATCCATTTGCCTGGCTCATGAAACGGGAAATCCGCACCAATCTGGAATATATGGCCGACGCCCGCGTATTGGAAAACGGCTATGACTCCAAAACCTATCAATACCATTTGTTAGGATTGTCACATCAAAAGGCTGCAGCAACCATCTATAACAGTTTCAATGTTTTACCTCTAAAAAAACGCATCAAGATGATGAACAAAAAGAGAACCAAAGAAATAGGAAGAACCAAATATTTGATGTTCCTTCCTTTAGCGGCCTTACTTATGATTGTCAGCAATATCGAAACCGTGGCACGGACTTCCGAGATATGGATGCCCACCCTAACGGCAATAGAAGAGCTGCCCCTCAGTATTATAAATCCTGAACAGAAAGGCGAAACGACCTTCCACGTCACTATAGTAGACAAGCAAGGGAAAGTTGTACCAAACGTAAAAATCCAAACCACGCTGGCGGGAAAACAACTGAGCTTCAAGACCGGAGGAGATGGAAAGACCGACATCACCTTAGACATGAACGGGCTGAAACATGCCACAATGTATGCCACCTCCCAAACCGGGAACAACTTCATTTTTATTCTCTCTCAAGGAGAAACCACACGCACCATCAACATGGATGAGCATCAGTATACCCCACCTACACTCGCCTCCGATGCAAATGGTATTTTCGAGGTAGTGGAACACATGCCCGAATTCCCCAACGGAGGAATGTCGGCACTGATGGAATATTTGAAAAATAACATCAAGTATCCGGAAGCAGCCATGAAGAAAGGCACACAAGGGCGGGTAACCGTACAATTCGTGGTGGAAAAAGACGGCAGCATCGTCAATGCGAAAGTACTTCGTGGTGTTGACCCTGAGTTGGACAAAGAAGCCGTGCGCGTAATTAGTGTCATGCCCAAATGGAAACCCGGTACACAAAAAGGAGAAGCCGTACGGGTAAAATATACAGTTCCCGTGATGTTCCGTCTGACAGAAGACAATACACAAGTTAAGTATGCTCCCATTGAAAACAAGATAGATGAAATGGTAGTAGTGGGTTACGCTCCCGAAGAGACAACGACCCCGGAAGAAGGAACTGTTTTCGAAGTCGTAGAACAAATGCCGGAATATCCCGGCGGCATGTCTGCGATGATGGCATTCATCAGTAAAAACATCAAATATCCGGTAGCTGCACAAAAAGCAAAGATTCAGGGAAGAGTCGTTATACAGTTTATAGTTAATACAGAAGGGGACATCACCAACCCCAAAGTACTCCGTGGCACCGACCCTCTGCTGGACGCTGAAGCAATCCGCCTGACTACCATCATGCCCAAGTGGAAACCCGGTATGCAAAGAGGACAAGCCGTAAACGTAAAATATACAGTCCCCATCATGTTCCGTCTGCAAGAACCGGAAAAGAGTCCTGCTGTTCAGAACGCCACTGTTACTCCAACTAAATAAACTAATTCTCTCTCCAAACAAGTTTAAATGAAAAAGAAGCAGTTACCCGGCGACGGGCAATTGCTCCTTTTTCATAAAGGAAATATCCATGTTTATTTATGCACTTCCACAATCCGTGTCGGTGCCATTTCCATATTTCTGCGGTCTACCTGACGGACTACGGCAGCAGCCAGTTGCAGGAAAGCGCGCCCGGTCACCGTATTCTCATCCAAAGCAACCGGAGTGCCCTTATCACCACTCTCACAGATGCTCTGTACAATAGGTATCTGCCCCAGCAACGGTACATTCATCTCTTCCGCCAACCTCTTGGCTCCTTCTTTACCGAAAATATAGTATTTATTCTCCGGCAGTTCGGCAGGTGTAAACCAAGCCATATTCTCTACCAAACCGAGGATAGGCACATTCACTTTGTCATTGGTGAACATATTGATGCCTTTGCGTGCATCTGCCAGCGCCACAGCCTGCGGCGTGCTGACAACGATAGCCCCCGTCAACGCCAATGTCTGCACCACAGTCAAGTGAATGTCACTCGTTCCGGGAGGAAGGTCAATAAGGAAATAATCCAGTTCTCCCCAGTCAGCATCACCAATCAATTGCTTTAGGGCATTGCTTGCCATACCGCCACGCCACAGAGTAGCCTGATCGGGGTCTACAAAGAAACCGATGGAAAGCAGCTTGATACCATACTTCTCTATCGGAACAATTAAATCACGTCCACCAATGTTCTCCGCCACCGGACGGGCATCTTCCACTTGGAACATCTTAGGAACGGAAGGTCCGAAGATATCAGCATCCAGCAGACCCACCTTATAACCCAACTTTGCCAAAGACACGGCAAGGTTGGCAGCAACCGTGGACTTGCCTACCCCACCTTTTCCGGAAGACACTCCGATAACATTCTTCACCTGAGGTAATAGCTTACCCACTTCCGGACGTGCCGCCTGACGGCTTTCAGTCGTAATCACAACCTCCACCTCGGGAGAAACATACGTATGTATAGCTGTCTCGGCAGCCTTCACCATCGACTTCATGAAAGGATCGGTCGGTTTCTCAAATGTCAGCGAGAAGCTGACCTTCATCCCTTCAATCCGCATGTTATCGGCCACCATCTCAGCCTCAACAAGATTCTTTCCAGTGCCGGGATAACGCACTGTTGCCAATGCATCAAGGATTAATTTTGGATATAATGTCATTGTATTTACTATTTGACGATTTACTATTTACTATTTTTATGCGAATCAGCAGTAGTTTTAACCACTGATTCACATCATTTACTGGTTTGCAGTCCACTACGCTTGCTACGGTTATAACTGCGATACTCATCCAGCTCTATCTCCACATCCGGCTCCTGAAACTCGCCCTCTTGCGGAAGATGGAACTTGATGTACTTGATATTCAAACCACGATCCAGCCATTGTTGTTCATAATAGGTCTTGATGCTGAGTATCTCATCAGCCATGCCGGAGTGATATAAGTCTTCCGTCATCACATCCACCGGCAACCGGTTTCTTTCAATCATGTACCGGGTATAGGTAAACATGAAGTTGCTGTCCGTCTTCAGATGAACGATACCGTCATTCTTCAGGAACTTGCGGTAGCGCTCCATGAAATAAGTGGAAGTAAGCCTTTTGGTAGCCTTCTTCATCTGCGGGTCCGAGAAAGTAAGCCAGATCTCACTCACTTCATCCGAAGCAAAAAAACGGTCGATGATTTCGATATTCGTACGCAGAAAGGCCACATTCTTCATGCCCGATTGCAGCGACTCGGTAGCTCCCGTCCACATACGGGCTCCCTTTATATCCACTCCGATGAAGTTCTTTTCGGGAAACATGCGTCCCAATCCGACAGTATATTCTCCCCTACCACAGCCCAGTTCCAGGACAATAGGATGGTCATTTTTGAAAAACTGCCCGTGCCAATTTCCTTTCATGTCAAACGGCACATTATCTACCGCGGAATACGGATACTCGAAAACATGCGGATAACTCGCCATATCGGCAAACTTCTCTAACTTGTTTTTTCCCATAATTACTTGGTCCTATATATATTATGCTGTGCCCCGAAAACAGAAGTGCACACAGATGACACAGATTAGACAGATTTCACAGATTATTTTTTCTCTTTATCTGTGGTCATCCGTTTAATCTGTGTCATCTGTGTGCCATCCTGGTTTCGGGAAACTTTCACGACACAAGAGAATCTCTAATTATTCAACGATAGTCACCCAGCCATGAGTATCCGGCTCGTCGCCATACTGGATGGCACGCAGCTTGTTGTAGAGCTTCGTACATACCGGTCCCGGCTTTCCATCCTTGGAAATGACGTATGACTTGCCGTTCTCCACATCGTCAATACGTTCAATGGGGCTGATAACGGCAGCCGTACCGCAAGCACCCGCTTCCTCAAAAGTCAGCAGTTCTTCTTCGGGAACCGGACGGCGCTCCACCTTCATGCCCATGTCCTCTGCCAGCTGCATCAGGCTCTTGTTGGTGATGGAGGGCAAGATGGAAGTGGATTTCGGAGTGATATACGTATTGTCCTTGATACCAAAGAAATTGGCAGCACCACACTCGTCCATGTATTTCTTTTCTTTGGCATCCAGATAGAACTCGCAGGCATAGCCCAAG
>ENA-OPVK01000795-OPVK01000795.1-human-gut-metagenome-genome-assembly--contig:-NODE-795-length-21039-cov-2.181090_pt1 | contig 21039 bp, 20 predicted proteins | sample MGYA00241495_ERZ501982 | MGnify/ENA primary metagenome ERZ501982 (study PRJEB25962, sample SAMEA2042002) | human gut metagenome | biome: human gut; feature: human-associated habitat; material: faeces...
GCTCCAAGGGAGTAACGGGGGATTGGCGTTTGGATTTCATGGGGCAAAAATAAGCATTTTAACAAAATCCCCCAAATTTTTAAACTGAGCCATTATTCGTGGGATTCCTGCCAGTCTTACTATACTCATCTGATGAACTTGAACTTTCTTGCGGTATAATCGGGAATTCGGGTACAAATATCTGTAAATCATATACACCTTCGCTTGTGCTATCGCGGTACCTTTGTCATCAGAAGTTTAACAAGAAAAATAGAGTAATATAGCGTATGGCAAAAACAATTTTAGGAGTTCTGTCACTGCTTGTCATAGTGTCGTGCAGTATTCCCGTAAAGGAGAACACCGTTCAACCCAATATAATGGAAACGAACAAGAAAAATCTCGGAAATCTGTTGGCGCTCTATCCCAAGCCGATGACGGTTGTCGGGGCGGAGGTTGAAGGGAAAGTAAACTGGCTAGTGGTAGGGCATACGGGTGTTATTGGACATGACCGGATACTCATCAGCATGAGTAAAAGCCATTACACTAATCAAGGGATAAAGGGCTCAAAACGACTTTCCGTCAATCTAGTGAGTCGTGAAATATTGCCGAAAGCTGACTATGTGGGAAGTGTAAGCGGTGCGACGGTCGATAAGTCGGAGGTGTTTGCCTACCATATTGGCGAAAACGGTACCCCCGTTATAGACGCATCACCCCTCACCATGGAGTGTGAGGTGGTAGACATCTATGAAACTGAAGGTTTCGACAATTTCATTTGTGCGATAGTCAATACATATGCTGCTCCTGAAGTGCTTGATAATAACGGGAAACTCGACTATACGAAGCTGAAACCCGTATTGTTTGAATTTCCGACCTATTCCTACCTTGCCACGGGAGAGATTATCGGCAAATGCCTGAATCTGGATAAGCAGCCGGGTATGTGCGCCAAAGAGCCGATGAGTGCTGACGGTATCGTGCGGTTGTCGAAAATCGAGGTTTATCCGCAGTATCTCGACGAGTATATGAAATACGCAACCGAAGTAGGCGAAATCTCTCTGCGCACCGAATCGGGCGTGCTGACTATGTATGCGGTCGGCGAGAAGGAGAATCCCTGTAAGGTGACTATTCTCGAAACCTATGCGAGCCATGCGGCTTATGAAAAACATATTGCATCAGAACACTTTCAGAAATACAAGCAAGGAACGTTGCACATGGTCAAATCATTGGTCTTGTCTGACCAGACGCCACTTAACCCGGCTAACAAGCTCAATAACTTCATGCAATAAATAGAACGACTATGAACAAGATTTTTTTAATTTCAGTATTCAGCATTTTAACACTCAATGTTATGGCACAAGAAAAGATAGTACAGACAGCAGGACGCACCCAGTTGGGTGAGTTTGCTCCTAAATTTGCGGAACTAAACGACGATGTCCTCTTTGGCGAGGTCTGGAGCCGCACCGACAAACTCGGTCTGCGTGACCGTAGTTTGGTAACTATTACTTCTCTTATCAGTCAAGGTATCACGGATAATTCGCTCGTGTTCCACCTTCAGTCGGCAAAAAAGAACGGCATCACCCGTACGGAGATTGCTGAAATCATCACCCATATCGGATTCTATGCCGGTTGGCCCAAAGCGTGGGCAGCGTTTAATCTGGCCAAAGGCGTATGGGCAGAGGACATTACCGGTGAAGATACCAAAGCCGCGTTCCAGCGTGAAATGATTTTCCCCATTGGAGAACCGAACACAGCATACGCGCAGTACTTCATAGGTAACAGCTATCTTGCTCCCGTTTCACGTGAGCAGGTTTCCATCTCTAACGTCACTTTCGAGCCTCGTTGCCGCAACAACTGGCATATACACCGCGCTACTAAAGGCGGCGGACAGATGCTTATCGGTGTTGCCGGTCGTGGGTGGTATCAAGAAGAAGGCAAGCCGGCAGTAGAGATTCTGCCCGGTACGGTTATCCATATCCCTGCAAATGTGAAGCATTGGCACGGTGCTGCTTCTGATGGTTGGTTTGCTCATCTTGCTTTTGAGGTTCCCGGTGAGGATACTTCTAATGAATGGCTAGAGCCGGTGACGGATGAAGAATACGATAAACTTAAATAGGAGAAACTATGACTACGAACGAATTCAAAGAATATGTAAAGACGCGTCAAGCGCTTAATACGGAGGAGATACACCGCTTTATGGACGAAATGAGCAATGAAGCCAGGCGTATCACTTTCCGGCTGAACACCGCATACTATACGCCGGACGAGGTACGTGAGTTGCTATCCGAATTGTTCGGTTATCAAGTTCCGTCATCGTTCCGGGTATTTCCGCCGTTTTATGCCGATTTCGGGAAGAATATAACAGTGGGCGAAGGCGTATTTATTAATGCCTGTTGTCATTTTCAAGACCATGGTGGTGTGATAATCGGCGACGGATGCCAAATTGGGCATAATGTAGTCTTTGCAACGCTCAATCATGGTTTTCCTCCGGAAGAACGCCAAACTACCTATCCGGCACCAATTGTACTGGGCAAGAATGTCTGGGTAGGTTCTAATGCAACGATTCTTCAAGGAGTGACAATTGGTGACAATGCTGTGGTGGGAGCTGGAGCGGTCGTGACGAAAGATGTGGAAGCAAATACAATAGTAGGTGGTGTCCCCGCAAAATTGATAAAGAGAATAGAATAATAAAATTGAAAACAAGATGAAAATAATATCAAATACAGCATTTGGTGGAGAAAGACCTTTGTTCGAATCGCATGACTTACGTATGGAGAATGTAGTTATCCGTGCCGGAGAATCAGCCATCAAGGAATGCAGCAACGTCGAAGCTATTGATTGCCGGTTCGAAGGAAATTATCCCTTCTGGCATGTTCACGGATTTGTTATCGACCGTTGTTTTTTCGATGTCGGCGGGCGTTCGGCACTGTGGTATTCCGACCATCTGAAAATGACTGATACGCGTATCGATGCACCCAAAATGTTTCGCGAGATGCACGACATCGAAATAGAGAATGTAGAGATAAACGATGCCGATGAGGTGTTCTGGCGTTGTAAAAAACTGAATATCAAAAATCTGAAACTGCATGGAGGAACTTATCCGTTCATGTTCAGCAGCGACATTCGCATAGACGGATTGGAGAGCGACAGCAAATACGTTTTCCAGTATGTGAAGAATGTGGAGTTGCGCAATGCCAAAATCACTACGAAGGATGCCTTCTGGGAGGTGGAGAATGTGACAATCTACGATTCTGAACTCAACGGCGAATATCTCGGCTGGCATTCGCACAATCTCCGGTTGGTGAATTGCCATATAACCGGTGAGCAACCGCTTTGCTATGCCCACGACCTCGTACTGGAGAATTGCACCTTTGGTCCCGACTGCGACCGGGCTTTTGAATATAGTTCGGTGCAGGCAACCATCAAGGGAACAATAGGCGGGGTGAAGAATCCACGGACAGGCTGTATCACTGCCGAAAGCTATGGGGAAATCATTCTCGACGAAAATATAAAGGCGCCTGCCGATTGTGAGTTGAGGCTTTGGGACGGTAACTGGATTTATAAATTATGAAATACGATTTCGATACAATCATCCCGCGTCGTGGGACGAATTCTTATAAATGGGATACTCCCGAAGAGGAGAATGTACTGCCCATGTGGGTGGCAGATATGGATTTCCGTACAGCACCCGCTATTATCGATGCCTTACAAAAGCGGGTGGCGCACGGTATTTTCGGTTATACAAAAGTACCCGAAGCCTATTATGATGCGGTCGTCCGGTGGTTCGATGACCGGCATCGCTGGCAGGTTGATTCCCGGTGGATTGTCTATACGAGTGGTGTCGTGCCGGCTCTGTCAGCCATTATCAAAGCCTTGGCCATGCCGGGTGATAAAGTCATCGTTCAGACTCCTGCCTATAATTGTTTCTACTCATCTATCCGTAATGACGGATGCGAGTTGTTTGCCAATAATCTCGTTTATCAGGATGGCCGCTACGTAATCGACTTTGCCGATCTTGAAAGGAAAGCTTCCGATCCGAAAGCAAAAATCCTGCTGCTGTGCAATCCTCACAATCCGGTCGGACGGGTCTGGACTCCGGAAGAACTGCAGCATATAGGTGATATTTGTTTACGGAATGAGGTGTTTGTCGTGGCGGATGAGATTCATTGTGAACTGACTTACGAAGGATATGACTACACCCCCTTTGCCTCCTTGTCCGAACGCTTTTTGCAAAATTCCGTCACTTGCGTTTCGCCGAGTAAGGTGTTCAACCTTGCCGGGTTGCAAATCGCCAATATCATCGCAGCCGATGAAGAGGTGCGCCGCCGTATTGACAGAGCCATTAACATCAACGAGGTATGCGACGTCAATCCGTTCGGCGTAATCGCCACAATGGCAGCTTACAACGAAGGTGGGGAATGGCTCGATGCCTTGCGGAAATATCTGCGGGGGAATTACGAATACCTCTGCTGCTTTTTCAAGGAACGGTTACCACAATATCCCGTGCTGCCACTCGAAGGAACTTATTTGGTTTGGATAGACTGCCGTGCTTCCGGTATCAGCTCAGATGTTGTCGCCTTGCGTTTGCAAGAACAACAGCACTTGATGGTCAATTCCGGTACGATGTACGGTCCCGGTGGAGAGGGCTTTATCCGGCTGAATATCGCTTGTCCCCGGGCTCTGCTTGCTGATGGACTGGAACGGATGGCCCGTTTATTCTATCGTGAAGTCTTCTGATTTAAATCCGCTGTAATACCTACCGGAGAAGGCGGTGAACTTTAGGACACAATAATCGGGATCAGTCACTCCTTCGGGATAGTACATAGTGTCTCCTTCCTGCCATATCATTTCCTTACTGGTGCTGTCCGTCAGTATCTCCATCGTGCCGCGCAGCATTACGCCCTTGAAGAAGCGTGTGTTGCAGACGTAAAGGCATGCCCGGTTATTTTTGAGAAATTGCGAAACGCGCATCGACGAGGTGTTCGTTGACAGGTAAATGTGTTTGATCCCTTCCCTTTTGCGGGTTTGCAACATGGCCTTGATGTTGGGAAAGCCTTCGGCATCCACCGAACCGACAAAGATGGTTTTTTCCTTGTCAATCATGTTTCCTACTGTTTTTTCTGCATCTCTCATTGTTTGTTTTTTTATGGGTTATTGTTTCAAGGGCAAAGATAGCCGGTAAGTGGAACTTTTGTACAATAAAAAAGAAGGAGGATATGTCACTTTTCACGGTTTCTCCATTTTCCGGTAGGCGAGGGGAGTATACCCTATACATTGTCGGAAACTACGTACAAAGTAGGAGACGGTTGAGAAATGGAGTTCGGAGGCTATTTCTGAAATGGGGAGGTCGGTGTAGGTGAGCAGACGCTGGGCTTCGTCTGTAACCTTGTTGAGTATGTACTGCTTGGCGTTGATGTTTATGGCCGAAGAGAGGATTTCGTTCAGATAGTTGGGAGTGATGCATAGTTTATCGGCATAGAATTGTACAGAATGCTGCTCCCGGAAGTGCTCCCCAACCAATTCGAAGAATCGGCTGAGGTGGAAGCTGCTGATATCTTTATGTGGCTCCTTACCCGTCTCCGGAGGGATAGAGGTGCGGTAGGCACGGTTGAGTAGCATGAGGACCTCGTAAAGTAAGGCGCGCAATATGCCCGTATCGTGTGGGTGGAAAGAGTCGATTTCGACCTTTATGTCGTGCAGAAGTTGGAGTATCCGTGCATAGAGCCCGTTCGGCAGTTGGAGTTTGTCTGCGGTTTTTCCCATTCGGAAGAACGGGAGGTGCTGCACGAATAGTGGGTCTTTGAAGAAAGAGGTCAAAAAGGTATCCTCGAAAATTAGAGCATGACCGTTGCCGATACGGTCTGTGTCCCAACTGCGCACCTCACCTGGTTTGGAGAAGAATACATCACCGGGAGCTGCCAAGTGTGTCCGGTTACCGATAGTGAATTCTCCTTCTCCTTCTGTGATGAAGGTGATGTCATAGTAGGTCAGAATATGTACTTTTCCCTGGGTCAAGAATTTCCGGGTATACTGCAAATCAACGACATCTATCAGAAGTTCGCTTCCGTACTTAGTTTTGTAGAAACTGTATCGCGGGATGGCATTTTTCATGGCTTAACATTGTATGATGGCAGTAAAGTTAGAGAAAAAGCTGCTCCGTACAATAGCGAATAGGAAAATGTTGGGTAAAGACCGGGAGTTTTGTTTATCTTTGCACTCGCAATTATCAATCGCCTTGCAACGATTGTCTGGAATTATCATATTATGAAACAGAAACGAATACCATTGGTGGGCGGACAATACCTTGTGCCCTTCATTTTGATTACCTCTCTTTTCTTTTTGTGGGGATTTGCCCATGCCATTCTGAATGTACTGAACAAGCACTTTCAAGAGATACTGGATATCACGAAGACACATTCGGCCTTTATACAGATGACGATGTATATGGGATACTTCATTATGGCCATTCCTGCAGGACTTTTCATCAGTCGCTTCGGATACCGCCGGGGTGTGGTATTCGGTCTGTTGCTCTACGGTATCGGTTCGCTGCTCTTTATCCCCGGGCAGCATTATCTGTCTTTTAATCTTTTCTTGTTTGCATTGTTCGTGATAGGTTGCGGACTGACGTTTCTTGAAACTGCCGCCAATCCTTATGCCACAGAATTGGGCGCAAAGGAAACTGCTGCCAGCCGGCTGAATTTCGCGCAATCCTTCAACGGTCTGGGATGTATCTGTGCACCGGTACTGGCTGGACTGCTGCTCTTCTCGAAGGATGGGCAGACGGGCTCGGGTAATGTCGCATTGCCCTATATCTGCATGGGGGTAATTGTGTTGCTGGTAGCACTGGTCTTCTCAAGAATCAAACTTCCCGAGATTGAACATAGTGTGGAGGTGGACGAAGCTGGTAATAAAGTCGGATTGTGGTCACACCGGCTTTTCATTTTCGGGCTGATAGCCTTGTTTGCCTATGAGGTCGGCGAGATTTCCATCAACAGCTTCTTCATCAACTACGTGGTGGAGCAGAATTGGATGAATGCTCGCGAAGCTTCCGTAGTGCTTTCTTTCGGTGGACTGGGATTATTTATGTTGGGACGTTTTGCCGGTAGCTGGATTATGGGACGTGTGCGTGCCGAGAAAATGTTGCTGGTGTGTGCTACGGGGACAGTAGTGACTACTTCGTTGGTACTGCTGGATGTAGGGATGATATCGCTTGCAGCTCTGTTGTGCGGATATGCGTTTGAGGCTATTATGTTTCCCACGATTTTTGCCCTTTCCTTGCGCGGGCTGGGCAACCATACCAAGAGGGCTTCCTCTTTCCTGATGATGTCTCCCGTGGGAGGCGTGGTAGGTCCGCTGTTGATGGGACTGGTGGCAGACCATACGACGATGGTGTGGGCGTTCATTGTACCGCTGGTTGCCTATTGCGTGGTATGGGCGTATGCCCGCAAGATGGTGTCCGTCTCTACCGCTTCCTCAATATAGAAGGAATCCTGCGATTCCGGCAAGGATTATCAGTAAGATAGGGTGGAGGTGCCACTTCCACGTCACGCCGAAAGCGGCTGCAAAGATAAGTATGCTTTTGTAATCTATGAAATTTTCCTTGTTCATCAGCAATAGGGCAGCGGCAGCTATCAATGATACGGACATGGGCAGCAGTCCCGACATTGCCGCCTTGATGTATTTGTTGTCCTTGCATTTCACGAAGAAGTAAGAGATGAGCAATACCAGGATGAACGAGGGAAGGCATACTGCAACGGTGGCCACGACAGCTCCCCACACACTTTGAGTAACTGCGTAACCCACATAGGTGGCACTGTTGATGCCTATCGGACCAGGCGTCATCTGCGAGATGGCCACTACGTCCGTGAATTGTTGCAGGGTGAGCCAGTGATGGTGGTCCACCACTTCGTATTGGATGAGGGACAACATGGCGTAACCGCCTCCGAAACCGAACATTCCGATTTTCAGATATACCAATATCAGCTGCCAATAAATCATATCTGTAATTTTCTCAGTTTATCTTTTAACCATAATGTATAGAGCATTCCTCCTGCAATTCCTGCAAGGACAATGTATACGGGGGATAGCCCGAATTGCCAGATGAGTATGGTGGCAATGGCTGGAAGCACCAGTTGCCAATACTTCAGCTTCAGTGCCCGTGCAGCCGAAATGCAGGGTATCACAATCAGTGCAACTACTGCCGGACGGATACCGTTAAAGATGCGTATCATCACCTGGTTGTCCTGAAAATGAGCGAAGAACATGGCTATCAGCATCATGATGACAAAAGAGGGGAGGATTGTGGCAAGTGCACACACCAGGCTACCTTTTACTTTATGCAGCTTGTAGCCGACGAATATGGATATATTGACAGCAAAAACACCGGGAAGTGACTGGGTCAACGCAAACATTTCCATGAAATCTTCTTTACTCATCCATCTCTTTTTTACGATTTCCCGTTCAATGAGAGGTATCATAGCGTATCCGCCACCGATAGTGAACATTCCTATCTTGGCAAAGGTCATAAAAAGCAGTAAATATTTCATTATTTCTTTTCGGGTGACGTTCTTTTGCAAAGAAACCCAAATTAATCAACATATACAAATTAGGGGTATAATATTTATTTATTGATATTTTATATTGTAGGGCTATATTCTTAAATCTATTTAAAAGGAGGATATTCCGTCGTAAATAAGCTTTATCTTTAACACGTAATTACAAATAATATAAAATGTAGGTATGATACAGATAGTGCAATTACATGGTACGGATAAAAAGCTGTATGAGCTTGTAGCCCCTTTGGTTATGAGTCCGGAAGTACTGAAACAGAACTACAATTATCCTTTCCGGACATCGGAAGTACGAGTGGTTTGTTGCTCTGGATAATAAACATGTTGTAGGTTTTGTGCCAGTGGAGCACAAGAAGTATGAATGTGTCATCAACAACTATTATATTAAGGAAAGGAATGTTGACACTCTGAAATTGCTTCTGGAAAAGGTACTCGAGAAGCAGGGCAAGGAGAGTAGCCTGACGGCTGTTAGCTTTGTCGAAGATAGGGATGTCTTCAGCGAGCTGGGCTTTTTGGAAGACAAGGTATGGACCCGTTATGTGAAAATGAAGAAAAACAAATAATTATGGCTGCACCCAAAAATGTGTATGAACTGGCGCAAGAACGTCTTGATGTGATTTTTAGGGAGTTTGACACGATATGTGTCTCTTTTTCGGGAGGGAAAGATAGTGGAGTGTTGCTGAATTTATGCATAGACTATATCCGCCGGAACCGGTTGAACCGTAAACTGTGTGTATTCCATATGGACTATGAAATACAGTACAGCATGACCATTGATTATGTGGATCGGGTATTGGAGGCGAATAAGGATATATTGGAGGTGTACCGTGTTTGCGTGCCTTTTCGTGTAACGACTTGTACGTCGATGTACCAGAGCTACTGGCGTCCGTGGCAGGAGGATTTGGAGGACATTTGGGTGAGGAAAATGCCGAAAGGCTGCCTCACTAAAGAGACGTTTCCTTTCTACACTCCCGAAATGTGGGATTATGAGTTCCAGATGCACTTTGCCAAATGGCTGCATGAGAAGAAGGACGGAGTGCGTGCCTGCTTTCTCATAGGCATCCGTACGCAAGAGAGTTTTAACCGCTGGCGCAGCATCCATCTGAACCGGAAGTATCAGATGTACCACAATTACCGCTGGACCTCAAAGATAGGCAATGACATTTTCAATGCTTATCCCATTTATGATTGGAAGACGACGGATATCTGGACAGCCAATGGTAAATTCGGCTTTGACTATAACCATTTGTATGACCTATATTATAAAGCCGGGGTCAATATCGAACGCCAGCGTGTGGCAAGCCCTTTTCTCTGTGAGGCACAAGAGAGCTTGAAGCTGTATCGCGTCATCGACCCGAATACTTGGGGAAGAATGATAGGGCGGGTCAACGGGGTGAACTTTACCGGTATTTACGGAGGGACGCGTGCTATGGGGTGGCAGACGGTCCGACTGCCCGAAGGGTATACGTGGAAAGGCTTTATGCAGTTCCTGCTTTCCACCTTGCCGGAAGAGACCCGGAGGAACTACTTGAAAAAGCTTACCGTCAGCATTGAATTCTGGCGTACAAAAGGGGGGTGTCTGGCTGACGAGACCATCCAGAAGCTGAAGGATGCAGGAGTGTCCATTGAAGTGATAAATACCACGAATTACAAGACGAACAAGAAACCGGTGCGCATGGACTATCTGGATGATATTGACATCGCGGAATTCCGGGAAATCCCCACTTATAAGCGGATGTGCATATGCATCCTGAAGAACGACCATGCCTGCAAATACATGGGGTTTGCCTTGAACAAGGAAGAGGCATACAAAAGAGACAAGATAATGGAACAATTCAAAAATATGATGTTATGAGCGTAGATGAAAGTCCGGTATATAATGTAAAGGCAATTCCAATAGAGAAGATACAAGCAAACGATTACAATCCGAATGTAGTGGCACCGCCCGAAATGAAGCTTTTGGAGCTTTCCATTTGGGAAGATGGTTTCACCATGCCTTGTGTCTGTTACTATGATGAGGAAGCGGATAATTACATCCTGGTGGACGGCTACCACCGTTATCAGGTGTTGAAGACATCCAAGAGGATTTATCAGCGTGAAAACGGGTTGCTTCCCGTGGTAGTGATTGACAAGGAACTTTCCAACCGTATGGCATCCACTATCCGTCACAATCGTGCCCGTGGCACGCACAACATCGAGTTGATGTGCCATATTGTTGCGGAATTGGACAGAGCTGGCATGTCGGATGAATGGATAATGAAGAATATCGGAATGGATCGCGACGAAGTATTGCGTTTAAAGCAAATTTCGGGTTTGGCAGACTTGTTTGCGAACAAGGACTTCAGCATTCCGGATAAGAAAGAAGAGTATATGTTGGATAAATAAATGAATGTTTCAGGGGTGGATTTTTTAATCTGCCTCTTTATATTCATTAATAAGTGAAATATTTCGTTGCAAACTTGCATAATTTAGTCAAATCGCCTACATTTGTCAGCATCAAAACAAACAGAATAGGTCTTATGTGCTTTAAGGCACTATAAAAAACATTACATGAAGAAAATTTTGGTTAGTGGTGGTGCTGGTTTTATAGGTTCTCATCTTTGTACCCGATTGATAAACGATGGGCATCAGGTGATTTGTCTGGATAATCTTTTCACCGGTTCGGAAGAAAATATCACTCATCTGAAGAGCAATCCCCGCTTTGAATTTGTACTGCATGATGTGGAAACCCCTTATGAGGCAGATGTGGACGAAATCTATAATCTGGCTTGTCCTGCTTCTCCCATCCACTACCAATATGATGCCATTAAAACCATCAAGACTTCTGTATTGGGCGCCATCAATATGCTGGGACTGGCCAAAAAGACGAATGCCAAGATATTGCAGGCTTCTACCAGCGAAGTGTACGGTGACCCCGTTATTCATCCCCAAGTGGAAAGTTATTGGGGAAATGTAAATCCAATCGGCCTCCGTTCTTGTTATGATGAAGGGAAGCGTTGTGCCGAGACATTGTTTATGGACTATCACCGCCAGAATGGAGTGCGGATCAAGATTATCCGTATATTCAATACGTACGGTCCTCGGATGCTGCCGAATGACGGACGAGTGGTTTCCAATTTCGTGGTTCAGGCATTGCAGAACCAGGATATTACGATATACGGTTCGGGCAATCAGACACGGAGTTTCCAGTATGTAGATGACTGTATAGAAGGTATGGTACGGATGATGAATACGGAGGACGATTTTATCGGTCCGGTAAACTTGGGAAATCCGAATGAATTCTCCATATTGGAACTGGCGGAAAAGGTCATCAGGTTGACGAATTCCAAATCGAAACTGATTTTCAAGCCATTGCCTCATGATGATCCCAAACAGCGTCAGCCGGACATCACTCTGGCAAAGGAAAAGTTGGGTTGGGAACCGACTATAGAGTTGGAAGAGGGTTTACAGTATATAATAGAGTATTTTAAGGAATATCGTTCCTAGCTAAATAGTGATTTTGATAACGGGAAAAACAATATAGAAAGATGAACATGGAAATAAATCCTTCCGAATACAAGATCCTCATCGTTGACGATGTGATGTCAAACGTTTTATTGTTGAAAGTGCTTTTGACAAACGAGAAATTCGCAATTGCTACTGCGAGTAACGGGCGGCAGGCATTGGAACAGGTGGAAAAGGAAAATCCTGACTTGGTTTTGCTTGATGTAATGATGCCGGACATGAGTGGTTTTGAAGTAGCCCAACATTTAAAGTCAAATCCGCAGACTGCTGAAATTCCGATCATCTTTCTGACCGCACTGAATAGTACGGCAGATATTGTGAAAGGCTTTCAGGTAGGAGCGAATGACTTCATCTCTAAACCTTTCAATAAGGAGGAGCTGATTATCCGTGTTACCCACCAAATATCTTTGGTAGCTGCCAAGCGGCTGATTTTGAGTAAGACGGAAGAACTGCAACGTACCATTGCCGGGCGTGACAAGCTCTATTCGGTGATTGCCCATGACCTGCGTTCTCCGATGGGATCCATCAAGATGGTGCTGAATATGCTGATATTGAACTTGCCATTTGAGAAAATAGGTGCTGAAATGTACGAGCTTCTGACGATGGCCAACCAGACAACGGAGGATGTGTTCTCATTGCTGGATAACCTGCTGAAATGGACAAAGAGTCAAATCGGTAAGTTGAATGTGGTTTATCAGGATGTGGATCTCGTCGAAGTGACAGACGGTGTCATTGAGATTTTTAGTATGGTGGCAAGTCTGAAAAAGATAAGAATCCGCGAGATGAAACCGGAGAGAATGATGGTTAACGCTGATATTGACATGCTGAAGACGGTGGTCCGCAACTTGTTGAGCAATGCCATCAAGTTCAGCAAGGAGAATTCCGAAATATTGGTGAAGATGGAGGAAGTGAATGGTATGGCAGTTGTCAGTGTTCAAGATCATGGCTGTGGCATCAGCGAGGAAGGGCAGAAGAAATTGTTGCATGCTGATACGCATTTCAGCACGTTCGGTACGAACAACGAAGAAGGCTCGGGACTGGGCTTGTTGCTGTGCAAGGATTTTGTCGTGAAGAATGGCGGTAAACTGTGGTTTACTTCCAAGGAAGGCGAAGGCTCCATATTCAGCTTCTCTATTCCGGTGAAGTAATGATAACGAAGAAAATAGAACGGATGGTCCGTTGAAGTAAAACAGACCATCCGTCAGACTCAAATAGACCGTCTGTTACGGTCGTACAGACCATCTGTTTCTTATGAACGGATGGTCTGTTTTTTTATCTCTTACACAGACTGCGGAAATCGCAATATTCACATTTCCGGGTATCCTCTGTTTGGCTGAATGTTTCTTCTTGGCTGAATATCTCCTGCAGGAGTCCGTGCAGCCGTTCGCGAAACTCGTCTTCGAAGAAAGCGAAGTTGTTGACCGGTACCTTGGGTTGTCGTGGCGCTCCCATTTCGATGATCGGGGAGTAGCTTTCGGAAGCTGCCCGGTGGATGTAGAGCAGGGAAGGGGCTACCTTCAGCGATTGCTTGCGGCAGAGGATAGCGGCGTACAGAAACGTCTGGAAAATATAGTTGGGACGGTTGTCGGCGGGAGTAAACAGTTGTTCTATATTTTCTGGAGTCTTGGGAGTACCGCCTGTCTTGTAGTCCACAATACGTAGCGTGTCTCCTTTGCTGTCCAGGCGGTCGATGGTACCGCCTATCTGTAAGGCAAGCTTTCCTTGCGGAGTATCTATTTCCATCGTTTCTCTGACGTCCTGTTCCATGCCCTCCATACGGAACGGGGCATATTGCAGGTCATTGCGCAGGAGCTGGCGCAGGTAAGAGGCGATGACTTTGGAATGGATGAGCTGCGTACCGTTATACTCCGGTTGCTCCGTAAGGGGCACATGGAAGAACTTTTCTTTGAAAGCATTGTCCACATAGGCTTGCAGGCGAACATCGTCTTTCAGTAATTGTTCCAGGTCATCTTTACGTATCTCCTGTCCGTTGGCTATCAGTTCGTTGTACACCAGTTCGGCAGAACGGTGGAAGATGGTGCCGAAGAGGGCAGAGTCTATCTCGGCGCTTACTTCATCGGGAGCTTTCAGGCCGGCTACGTATCGGTAGTAGAATTTCAGCCGGCAGTCCAGATAGGCATTGAGGGCAGAGGGGGAGAAGAACGCTTGGGGACGTCGGTGGATGTCGTAGGCATCGAACATCTGTTGCAACATCTCCGGTGTCTTGTGAATCTCAATTTCCCGGGCTTGCTGGGGGGATTGTCCGGCTTCAAGGTACTCAAGGGAGATGTTGTGTGGCGATTCTACCAGGAATTGCAGCATGAAGCGGGACATTTCCCCGCGGTTCAGTCCGTCCGAAGAGGTGTTATATAATAAGGTGACGTTTTCTGCCCGCTGGATGAGGCGGTAGAAGTAGTAGGCATAGACGGCATTTTTGTGCTCTATGGTGGTCATGCCGAAGGCTTTCCTTAGGTTGTAGGGGATGAAGGAGGACTCGCCTCCGGCTTTGGGCAATTGCCCTTCGTTGAGGGAGAGCATGATGAGATTGCGGAAGTCGAGGTTACGCGTTTCCAGCACACCCATTACTTGCATGCCGATGGCGGGCTCTCCGTGGAAGGGGATGTTGGCAGAGGTAAGCAGCCGGTTCAGCAGTCGCTTCAGCGTGTCTGTGCGCAGGCTACTCAGTTCCCCGGTCTCTATCAGATTGAGCAGGCGATTGACGAGAGTGTAACTTTTGAACAGAGACTCACGGTACAGCTGGTTGAAGATGTCTTCCACGTCTTTTTCCTGCCGGTAGAGGACGGCTACTTCGCGAAGCAGTTCGGTGAGGTAGCTGCATAGGGCGGCGATGCCGTTCTGTGGTGTAAAGACTTGTTCAAGGAATGCGTCTTGCTTCAGCTCCGAGGGAAGAGGATAGAAGCGGTTGTCCTGCGTAAGCCGTCTTTCCAGTACTTCGGCATGGGAGGAAAGCTGTCGGGTATAAGGATGTTTCAGCAGGGTGAGTACGGTCTCGTAAGTATATCGTCCGGTACCTGTGTGGTAGCCGGTAGTCTGTAGTTCTACAAGGGCGTTGATGAAGCTGTATACCGGAGTTTGGGCAAGGGGGAATCCCATTGTGATGTTGACGTTCTTCACCTCTGCCGGAATGGAGTGGAGGACGGGAAGCAGTAGGGATTCGTTGCAGAGGACGACGGCAGTATCCTTTAATGAAGATTCTTCATTTCTCTGTTTTTCGTTCTCCCTAATCCATTGAGGCAAGTAACGGGCTTGTGCATTTTCCGTAGAAGCGGAGATAAAGCGTACATTCTTGGTTTTCCGCAGTACATCAAAGGATTTTTCGGGGAGCTGGTTGGGGAACAGCTTTAGGTTGCGGAGGATGAATTCGCCTGCTTCGTGGGTATAGGGTGGTTTTTGTTCGCGTGGGAGGCGGGTGTAGAATACGTCATAGTCCCAATAGAACATCGCTTTTCCGGCATCCTGCAAGAGCTGAAAGAAACGGGTTTCTACTCTATTCAGCACGTTGAAGCCGACAAATACATAGCGGTCGTAGCGTAGTAGGCCGGTGTTGAGTTGCTCCATGACATTGCGGTACATCATGCCTTCGTAGGCGATGCCAAGTTCCGTGAGGTTTCGGCGGTAGTGGCGGTAGATGTCGCCCAACTTATCCCAGAGGGAGATGAATTTTGCTTTCAGCTCCGTGCGCTTTTCTATGGAGAAATTTTGGAAGAATTGGCGGATGGCTTCTTCCTGCTCTTGGTCAAGGAAGTCGTAGTCGTCCATGATGTTCTTCAGTTCCTGCAGATTGCTGAAGAGCTTGTCGGCATCTACGAGGTTTTTGTCCACGTCGTCGAAGTCGCTGATGAGCAGTTCTCCCCAGAAGTAGAAGTCATCCAGAGTCTCTTCACTGTGGGTCTCTTCGCGGAACACCTTATACAGTTCGCATACCAGGCGGATGGGGTCACCGGACTTTAGTGGCGAGAGTTGCCGGAATAGTTCGCTGATGCTGACATAGGCAGGCGACCACAAAGGGCGGTCCGTTTCAGCTGCCAGATATTCGTTGAAGAACAGACTGGCACGTTTGTTGGGGAAAACGATGGCGGTGCGCGAGAGGTCGTTTCCTATTTTGGAGTAGAGGTCGTGGGCGACCAGTTGGAGAAATGTTTTCATAATTCAGTTGATAATTGATAGTTGATAGTGGATGGAGAGTGAGTTTATACCGGTTCTATGTTGTTCTCCTCTACATACCACAAGTAGCCCCGTATATTTTCTGCGGCATACCCCATGCGGACCAGCAGTTGCATGTATCTCTGTACTTGCTTGTTGTACTTCTTATTCGGCTTTCCGAACTTGAAGTCTACCACTACGATTTCTTCACCACGCATCATCACACGGTCCGGGCGGCGTGTCCGCAGTTCGCCGTTTTCCTGCCAGATGATGTCGCATTCATTGAACAGCCGCCACGTCCCCGAATACCAGTCCTTGACTTGGGGCAGGGAGAAAGCGCGTTGGGTGAGGTCGCGTATTTCTTCTTCCGTCTCACTCCGTCCAATTACTCCTTCAAAGACGAGCTGGCTGATGGCATTGTCAATATCTTCTTCGGTTTCGATAGCAGAGAATAAGGTATGCAGCAAACGTCCCCGGTTGATGAAACGCTGGCTGGATTCTGCTTCGTCCACTCCTGCTATGAAGTCTGCCGAACGGTTGGATTGCCGGAACTCGATGTCGTGGAGCATACTCTCCATGTGGACGGGCAGTTTGACCGGCTTTTGCGAAAGTCTGTTGACCGGTTGCTGTTCATAAACCTCAGGTTTACGTTCGCAGTATAGAGGTTTCTGTTCGTAGCATAGAGGTTTGGCTTCGTCATCAGTAGGGTTGTCTGCGTCATGCTGTGAGACGGGGATGGAGGAGGAACAAATCTTGCCGTTCTCGTATATGGCAGCTTCTTCGTCCCAACTGCCTGCTCCATCTTTGGCTATGCGGGGCAAGGTGTTGGCAAGGAGTTCGGACATGGTTCCCTTCTGTTCCTTCCGGCTCCAGAGGATGAGGTTCTTGCCGGCACGGGTAAAGGCCACGTACAGCAGATTCAGATTGTCCACCCATAGCTGAAGCCGTTCGTGCAGATAGTCCTGCCGGTATATGGATTCCGCCATGGTGGTGGAATAGTTCACCGGCACTAAACTGATGGCATTATAGGGCTCTTCCGGTGGGATGCACCACACCAGCTGGTTGTTGGTTTCGTTCTCCAGCTTCCAGTCGCAGAAGGGAATCAGTACGGTATGGAATTCCAGTCCTTTGGACTTGTGGATGGAGAGGATACGTATACCGTCCATCTCACCGCTGGGGATGGTTTTGCTGCAAAGGGTTTCGTCCCAGTAGCGGATGAAGCTGTCCAGCTCGGAAGAATTGCTTTGCAGATACTCCGTCACAGCATCGAAGAAGGAGAAGAGGTAGGCATCCTGCTTTTCAATGCGGCTCATGGTGAAGATGCTGAACAGTTCTTCCAGTAACTCATACAAAGGCATCAGTCGCAGCGTTTCCAGCCGGGAGGTAAAGGCTTCGGGAAGGGGAGTGGCTGTTGTGAATTCCGGTTGCTCGTCATTTGTCATTTGTAATTTGTAATTCTCCATCAGTGCAGCCTTCGCAATCTTGTTCTCCGGATTCGACAGGCAGCGCAGGGCATCCATCAGCATGCAGATGGCAAGGGAGGCATCCAGACGGAAAGCTTCGTCGGACACGACAGAGAGATGCAGCTCTTTGTCGAAATAGTCGGCTATCGGTGGGATATTCTTGTTCTTGCGGACAAGGATGGTGATGTCGTTCAGTGTTACGCCCTCTTCCAGCAGCCGTTGTACTTCTTCTCCTAAGGCGAGAAGGGTCTGCTCTGTATAGTTGTGTTCATCGTCCGGTTCAAGGAAGGCAGCTTTTACGTAGCCGTACTCCGTGTTCTTGGGTGATTCCTGCACTACGTCGGCATAAGCGCGTTTCAGGGGTAGGCAATCTTCTTTCAGTTCGTTCAGGTGTAGCGCATTGAGGTAGTCTATGGCAGCGGTAAATACTTGGTTGTTGAAACGGATAATGTTAGTTTCGCTACGTCGGTTTGTTTTTAGGGTTTCCACACGGACGGGGAAGTTGTTTAATGGAGAACTTGATTCTCTATTCTCCATTTTCAATTCTTCATTGCCTAAACTATTCAGTATTCCCCAGTCCCCGTTCCGCCAGCGGTAGATGGACTGCTTCACGTCTCCCACAATCAGACTGTCGGCTCCTTGCGAAAGTCCTTCGAGCAGCAGCAGGCGGAAGTTGTCCCATTGCATGCGGCTGGTGTCCTGGAACTCGTCAATCATGACGTTGCGTATGTTGGCGCCGATTTTCTCGAAGACGAACGAAGAGTCACCCTCGCGCACCAGTTTGTGCAGTAGGGCGTTGGTATCCGAGAGCAGAAAGCGGTTGTGCTCCCGGTTTAGCGTGCGTACCTCTTCGTCGATATGATTGAGAAGTTGCAGTTTGTTGAGGTGCTGGAGCGAGAGGCGGCAACTGTTCAAGGTACGGTTGCGTTGCGGACGCATTCTTTCGGCTTCCTGCAGTAGAGGCATCAGACTGGTTTCTGCCAGACGGATGATGTCGTCCTTCCGTGAGGATGTTTTCGTTGCCCAGTTTTTTGCATCTGTCAGGCTGTTTTGCAGGGTGGCGTTCAGCACATCCTTGTCAGAAAGTCTGCCATCACGCAGCTTGCGGAAGTAACTGCCGATACCTCGGGCGCCTCCTTTCAAGTCTTCGGGAGTGAGGGCATGCCCTTCCAGTTCGCCCTCAAACTGGTCGTAGAAGCTTTTCATCTGTTCCAGAGCCTCGGTTTCCATATCGCGCAGCACATCCCGGTAGAGTTTCAGCGTATTCGGAGTACGCAGGCATTGCCGTAGTTTTTCACCGCGTTCTATGTAGCTTTCATCGAAGATATTTCGTCCGAAACTTTTCACCTCGTTCGATACGTTCCAGCGTTTGTCGTCGCGGATACGCTCGTCGATGTAGTCCAGCAGCCACGCCAGCACGGGAGAAGTGGGGGTAAGTTTTTCGATGAGGCTGTCTACGGCATCACTCAGCACTTCACTGTTGTTCAGCTCTATGTTCAGGTTAGGACTCAGTTCCAGTTCGCGGGCAAGGTTGCGCATCACGGATTGGAAGAAGGAGTCGATGGTTTCCACTCGGAAACGGCTGTAGTCATGCAGCATGTATTGCAGTGCCATGCCGGCCCGTTGGCGGATGTCTTCGTCCGTCAACAGCCGATTGTTTCCGTTTCCCGCCTTTTCATCTTTTATCCTTAACCCTTCATCCTTAATCCTTTCCAAATACGCTTTCGATGCGGGTTCTCCCTTCCAGATGCCGTAAAGCTGTGTCAGTATGCGCTCCTTCATCTCTGCCGTGGCCTTGTTAGTGAAGGTTACGGCAAGTATCTGCCGGTAGGCGCGTGGATTGATTATCAAATGCTTGATGTATTCCACAGCCAGCGTAAAGGTCTTGCCGGAGCCGGCGGAGGCTTTGTATACTAATAATTCCATGTAAGTTGCTGCATTGAGTATATATCTGCAAACGTACATAAAAATAATGAAAAAATAAATGCTTCCCTGCTTTCTCTTAATAGAAATAAGTGGGGAAGCATCCGTTATCAAGAGGCTATACGTATGGTCTATACTACATTACCGGTGTCTGGAATAGGAATACAAATCCCTTGCTGTCTTTCAAATCTTTTACGGCATCTCCTGCATAGATTTCTCCGTTCGTCAGCGAAAGCTTCTTGATGCTCGCATTCGGACTGAAATCAATTTTATTCAGGTCGAGCCAGAACAAGTTGGGAGTCATGGTAGATTCAAAATAATATACTTTGTTTTTCTGGTCGGATACAGAACGCCAACGGGTGGAGGAGATATGAGGCTTGTCCGGTGTGGTGATACCGAACGGTACAGAAACATTGCGCATTACGCTCAATACACTGGGTACGGCAATCTTTGCATCTGCTGTTTGCGGAATGGCATTGATGTAGAATGATGCGCGTACAAAGCGGTCGCTGGAGCGGTTGGTTCCCGGTAACATATTCAGTCCGCCTACCTCTTTCCAATAGTCGTTGATGGCCAGTTGCGATGAATATTTGGGCGAGTTTGTCATAACCTGATATTCTTTTCCTTCGTGTATTTCCAACTTTCCGTCCAGATACTCCAGCACAGCCGTATTCCCTGTATTGTCGGTGATAGCCAGGTGTAAAGTGGAGGCTGAGCCGTTGGGCATTTGAGGTGCGTCAATTCGGAATATCTCTTTTTTGAGTTCATCTACCGCCTCCCGCACAGTGGCGAAATTGTCGAGCACATATTGTGTCCAGATACTGATTCCCATTACCGGACGTTTGTCTCCGAGACGCTTGTACACTGATTCGGGAAGAAATAAAAGGCTGGCTACTAATCCCTTTTCATTCATTCCGTCACATGTGCCGATGTCATATCCTGTAGCGATGACACTGCCGTATTTCGAAGTCCATGTCACCGTCTCTCCCTTGTTATATCCTGCTCTTTGGATACCTCTCGGAAAGACGTACAGATTACTCATGATATCCTCTTTCCAGTCCATGGTACGTCCGGTGACAATCAGATTGTCGGGTCCGATGTATACAGCCCGGGTGCACGCTTCTATCCGCTGTATGTGAATGGATAGCATAATGGTTAATGCGATTAGCGCAATGTTTTTTGTTCTCATTTTTTTATATTAAAAGATTATTGTTTATTCATAAAACAGATATCGGGTGTGGCTTGTTTAGGCGGAGGCAGTAAAATAAGTAAATCATCGGATAATATAAAACCACCTGTAAAAACATGGGAGTGAGTATTGTGGCACTGTTCAGTAGCTTCTTTGGGAGCAGTCATTATTCTTGGGGATTTAACATATCAATCAAATACCTGTCCCCTGATGTTGTCTCCTCCGGTTTTCAACCCCTGCATGCGTTTTTGAG
>ENA-OPVK01000797-OPVK01000797.1-human-gut-metagenome-genome-assembly--contig:-NODE-797-length-21030-cov-4.756043_pt1 | contig 21030 bp, 19 predicted proteins | sample MGYA00241495_ERZ501982 | MGnify/ENA primary metagenome ERZ501982 (study PRJEB25962, sample SAMEA2042002) | human gut metagenome | biome: human gut; feature: human-associated habitat; material: faeces...
CTCCTCTGGCTGCTGACGGCGCTCTGCACCGAGCCCTACACCGCCGACCGCGTGGCCTATGCGGTGGGCGCCGTTGCCTCCGCCGCCCTGCTGGTCCTGTGCCTGTACCTGACGCTGACCACCGGAGCGGGGCTGTTCCTGCTGCCCGGCGTCCTCTGGCTGGCCGTAAAAGGGGTCTTGCCAAACGGCGCAAAACCGGATAAAATAAGCTGTTACAAGAAATAGCTCCCCCGCCCACGCTCCGTCGGGCAGGGGAGGGGAGAGGACTACACCATGGATAAACGACTGGAACGCATCCTGCCCCGGGTGCAAAAGCCTGCCCGCTACGTGGGCGGCGAATACAACGCCATCCTCAAGGACAAGGCGGCGGTAGACACCCGCATCGCCTTCTGCTTCCCGGATACCTACGAGATCGGTATGTCCAACCTGGGTATGCGTATCCTCTACGGCGTAATGAACAATATCCCCGGCGTCTGGTGCGAGCGCGTGTTCGCTCCCTGGGGCGACATGGAGGCCGAGCTGCGTCAGGCGGAAATGCCCCTTTTTGCCCTGGAGTCCGGCGACCCCATCACCGACTATGACATTGTGGCCTTCTCCGTTGGCTACGAGATGGCCTTTCCCGCCATCCTCAATATGCTGGACCTGGCCCACATCCCCCTCCACGCCGCGGACCGCACCGGCCTGACCCCGCTGGTCATCGCCGGCGGCACCGCCATGTACAACGCCGAGCCCCTGGCCGACTTCATCGATCTGGTCAGCCTGGGCGAGGGCGAGGACGTCACCGTGGAGCTGGTGGAGCTCCACCGCAAGGCCCGCCGCGAGGGCTGGAGCAAGGCTGATTTTCTCCGCGCCGCTGCCCGACTGGACGGTATCTATGTCCCGTCCCTTTACGATGTGACCTATCACGACGACGGCACCGTGGCGTCCATCACGCCCCGCGACGGTGCGCCCGCTGTTGTCACCAAGCGCATCGTCCACGACATGGACAAGTCCTATTTCCCGGTAAATACCATCGTCCCCTCCACCGAGATCGTCCAGGACCGTGTCACCCTGGAGTTGTTCCGGGGCTGCATCCGCGGCTGCCGCTTCTGTCAGGCGGGCTATGTCTACCGCCCGGTCCGCAATCGCAGCCGCGACCTCTGCGCCGACTACTGCGTCCGCTCCTGCGACGACACCGGCTATCAGGAGGTCACGCTCTCCAGCCTGTCCACCAGCGACTACCCGCCGCTGACGGACCTGTGCGACGAGCTGGAGCCCTTCTGCGATGCCCGCCATGTGAGCCTGTCCCTGCCCAGTCTCCGCGCCGACAACTTCTCCATGGACCTGATGCAGCGGCTGGCCAAAGGCCGCAAGACCGGCCTGACCTTCGCGCCGGAGGCCGGCACCCAGCGCCTGCGGGACGTCATCAACAAGAATGTCACGCTGGAGGACCTGCTGCAAAGCTGCCGCACGGCCTTTGCCGGCGGCTACAGCGCCGTGAAGCTCTACTTCATGCTGGGCCTGCCCACCGAGACGGATGAGGACGTCCTGGGCATTGCCGACGTGGCCGCCCGTGTCATGCACACCTGGCGCGAGAGCGCCCAGAACAAGCAGCGGGGCGTCCGCATCACCGTCTCCACCAGCTGGTTCGTGCCCAAGCCCCATACCGCCTTCCAGTGGGAGCCGCAGATATCCAAGGCCGAGTACGAGCGCCGTGTGGCCCTGCTCCGCGACGCCATCAAGACCAAGACTGTCACCTACAACTGGCACGACTCCGACACCAGCTTCCTGGAGGCCGTCCTCGCCCGGGGCGACCGCCGTCTGGGAAAAGTGTTGGAAACAGCGTGGCGTAAAGGCGCTCACCTTGACGCATGGGAGGAGTATTTCTCCCTGGATCGCTGGCTGGAGGCCTTCGACGCGTGCGGCCTGGACCCCCATTTCTACGCCAACCGCACCCGGTCCGAGGACGAGCTGCTCCCCTGGAGCATGATCTCATCCGGCGTGACGCAGGACTATCTGAAGCGTGAGCGCCATCAGGCCTACGCGTCCCTGACCACCCCCGACTGCCGCACCCGCTGCAACGGCTGCGGCGCCAACAAACTTGTAGGAGGGAAGTGCGATGTCTAAGCTCCGTCTCCTGTTCATCAAGGAGGCCCAGGCCTCCTACATTTCCCACCTGGACCTGCTCCGCACCTTCCAGCGCGCCTTTCCCCGTACCGAGCTGGACATCAAGCACTCCCAGGGCTACCACCCCCATCCCATCATCTCCATCGTCCTGCCCCTGCCCGTGGGCCAGTCCAGCGACTGCGAGCTCCTGGACTTCGAGGTCACCCAGGACACCGACGGCCGCGGCATCGCCGAAAAGCTCAACACCGGTATGCCCTCCGGTCTCCGCGTGCTGGACTGCTATCCGGCGTCCCGCCCCGTCCGTGACCTGGCGTATCTCCGGGCCGACGTCACCTTCGAGTACGACGCCGGTGTCCCCGTCGGCGCTGCCGAGGCCCTGACGGCCCTGTTTACCCGCCCGGCGCTGGTCATCCAGAAGCGCACCAAGCGCAAGGACCTGGCCGACGTCGATATCGCTCCCATGATACAGGAAGTGCGCTTCCTGTCCGGCGCTCATGCCGTCTCCGGCACCGTGGTGGTCCAGGCCCAGAACCCCGGCCTGAACCCCCAGCTGTTGGAGAAGGCCATCGCGGCCCACCTGCCGGCGCTGACCCCGGACTTCACCCGTATCCGCCGCCGCGAGCTGCTGGACGCCTCCGGCAACATTTTTCGCTGATATAGTAAAAAACCCTTGCATTTCTCTGCCATCTATGCTATTCTATCATGGCGTGAAAAGGGCGGTCCTCTGTCGCCGATATCCCGAATGTGTGCGGATATCGCCAAATGGCGGCATGAACACCTATAATTTAGGAGGAAATATCCATGGATCTCATCAAAGCACTGAACGAGAAGCAGCTGAAGGAAGTCCCCCAGATCCTGGTGGGCGACACCGTTCGCGTCCACGTGAAGGTCAAGGAAGGCGCCCGTGAGCGTGTTCAGGTCTTCGAGGGCACCGTCATCGCCAAGAAGCACGGCGGCATCGAAGAGACCATCACCGTCCGCCGCCTGTCCTACGGCGTCGGCGTGGAAAAGGTTTTCCCTGTCCACTCTCCCTCTATCGAGAAGATCGAGACCGTGCGCCACGGCTATGTCCGCCGCGCCAAGCTGTACTACCTGCGCGACCGCGTCGGCAAGGCAGCCAAGGTCCGCGAGAAGCTGTAAGCATCGATCCAAAAGAGAGCATCCACCAAAAGTGGGTGCTTTTCTTTTTCTCCTGCGTATGCTATACTACCCTCGAGAAGAGAGGTGCCTCTATGCAAATCGACAATCTGAGCTGGTTCCCCGGACACATGACTAAGACCAAGCGCATGATCTCCGCCGAGATCAAGAATATGGATGCCGTCTGCGAGATCGTGGACGCCCGCATCCCGATGTCCTCCCGCAACCCGGACGTGGACGAGCTGACCGCCGGCAAGCCCCGGCTCATCGTCCTCAACCGTGCCGACCAGGCCGACCCGGCCGAGACCCGCCGCTGGACCCAGTATTTCCGCGCCCAGGGCTGCGCCGTGCTGGAGGCCAACGCCAAAAACGGCGTGGGTACCGAGAAATTCTCCGCCGCCGTCCGCGAGCTGCTGCGGGATAAGCTGGCCGCCGCCGCGGCCAGAGGCCAGGTGGGCAAGGTGGTCCGTGTCATGGTCCTGGGTGTCCCCAATGTGGGCAAGTCCACCTTTATCAATAAGGTGGCCCACCGCAAGACCGCCCGGGCCGAGGACCGTCCCGGTGTCACCCGTTCCAAGCAGTGGGTCCCCGTGGACCCCGCGCTGGAGCTGCTGGACACCCCCGGCATCCTCTGGCCGAAGTTCGACGACCCGGAGGTTGGCAAGCGTTTAGCCTTTACAGGAGCGGTGAAGGACGATGTGCTGGATATCGAGGAGCTGGCCTGCTATCTCATGGACTATTTGGCCGCCCACTACGCCGATACCCTCACCGAACGCTATAAAATAGAGGTGGAGCCCGGCGACACCGGCTACGAGCTGCTGGAGAAGGCCGGGCGTAAGCGCGGGTTTCTCATGCGCGGCGCCCAGGTGGACACCGAGCGCATGGCCCGCATCCTGCTGGACGAGTTCCGTGCCGGCAAGCTGGGCCGCTTCACGTTGGAGACTGCACCCACAGAGGAGGTAACGCCATGAATTGTCCCGTTTGCGGAAAAGAGATGGAGCAGGGTAAGCTCCTGGCCTGCGGCAGCCGCGGTCTGTACTTTCTGCCGCCGGACGGCGATGCCGATGCCCTGATCCTGACGAAGAAATACATCACCGGTCAGAACGGCATCGTGCTGGACGGCTGGCACTATTCGACGGGGTCTGCCTTCAGCGAAACGAAGCTCTCCGCCTCCGTCTGCCGCGCGTGCAGGAAGATAATAGTGGAGTATTGCTGATATGGAAGATCTGAGCTACGAACAGCAGGCCCATGACGCTGGCTATGCCCTTGTCTGTGGGGTGGATGAGGCCGGTGCCGGTCCGCTGATGGGACCTGTTTACGCCGCCGCCGTTATTCTCCCGGAGAAGTTCGAGCTTCCCGGCCTGAACGACTCCAAAAAGCTGACGGAAAAGAAGCGGGAGGCCCTTTTCCTGCGGATACAGCAGCAGGCCCTGACCTGGTCCGTGGCCTCCGTCTCCGCTGGGGAGATCGACGAGACGGATATCCTCTCCGCCCGCATGAAGGCCATGCAGCTGGCCATCGACGGTCTGACCCCACGGCCGGACTTCGCCCTCATCGACGGCAACCGTGACCACGGTAAGTTCGCTGCCGTCACCACGCCCCACCGCTGTATCGTGGGCGGTGACGCGCACGCCGCCTCCATCGCCGCCGCCTCCATCCTGGCCAAGGTCAGCCGTGACCGCTATGTCATCGACGTGCTGGATAAGCAGTACCCGGAGTATCAGTTTGCAAGGCACAAGGGCTACGGTACAAAGCTGCATTACGAAATGCTGGATAAGTTCGGCCCATGCGCGGAACATCGTATGTCCTTCCTGAAAAAATGGTCCGCCGGTGGGCGGACATAAAGCGTTTTTCACGGCATGGTACAGAGCATCTGCAGCATATTCACATAAGGTACAGCCCGGATACCGAGTAGATACAGATCAGGTATAAAAAAAGTAGAGATAAGGTATCAGAAACGTTTAAACAAAATACAGGTATCTGCACAGAAAATAGCGGGATTTTTTCCTGTGCAGACCGCGTCGAAAAGGGGGGTTAACGATGAGCCGTTCAGAAGGTGTTTGGGGCGAGGCTCTGGTGGCCGACTATCTCCGGGAAAAAGGGTATAAGCTGGCGGCACACAGCTACCACTGCCGCTTCGGCGAGATCGACCTGATCGCCTGGGATAAGAGCGTCCTCTGCTTCGTGGAGGTCAAGACTCGCACCAATACGCAGATGGGCCTGCCCCGGGAATACGTCACCGCCGGCAAACAGGCCCGTATCCGAAAAACCGCGCTCTTTTACCTCTGCGACAATGGCCTTGACTGCCCCGCCCGCTTTGATGTGGCCGAGGTCTACGCCGCCGCGCCCGGGGATGAAAAAAGCGTCCGTATCGTGTACTTGGAGGATGCCTTTCAGTGACAGAAATTGGAAAGAAAACCGGAAAAAAACAGGGGAACAGCCTGCCTGCGCTGCTGTAAGAAAGGAATATTTTTGTGACGGAAATACAGAATATACCGTATTTTGACGGACATTGTGATACGATATGGCGCTGCATGAAAAGAGAGGCGGTGCCGGACTACGGCGCTACGGAGGACGAGTGCCGCGCCTACTTTTCCGCCTGCGCCGCCCTGCGGGAAAACAGGGGCCACGTGGACCTGCTCCGTGGTCAACACTACCGGAAACGCGCTCAGTTTTTTGCCCTGTACGACGATGTACGCGCGCTGCCCCCAAATACCGCGTGGACGAAACTTCGTGAAATGCACGATTGGTTCCTTTCCCAAATACAGGAAAATTCCGACCTGGTCTCACGCTGCAAAACCGGCGCGGAGGTGGACGCCGCAGCTGCCCAACACCGGACCGCCGCGCTCTTGAGCGTCGAGGGGGCCGATCTGCTGGACTGTGCCCTGGATCACCTGGAAACCGTGGCCTCCTGGGGCGTCCGACTGATCAATCCGGTCTGGAACAACGCCAATGTCCTCTCAGGCTCCTGCGCCGATGAGCCTGACCGCGGATTGTCTGTTTATGGTCGTGAATTCGTTGCAAAAATGTATGAATACGGAATATTTGCAGATGTTTCTCACATATCTGATGCCGGTTTCTGGGACGTGATACAGGCAGCGAAAGGCCCCGTCGTGGCCTCTCATTCCAACGCCCGCGCCCCCGGCCTGTGCCCGCACAGACGAAATCTTACCGATGATATGTTCTGCGCCGTCCGCGATACCGGCGGCGTGGTCGGCATCAATCTCTACCTCGATTTCGTAGGCGGCGGCCACATGGACGATCTCATTGCCCACATCGAGCATTTTCTCTCACTTAGCGGCGAGTCGACAGTTGCCATCGGCGGCGACCTGGATGGCTGCGAGGCCCTGGCTGCCGGTATGACCGGCGTGCAGGACGTGGCTAAGCTCTATCAGGCGTTGGAGGAGAGGGGGTATCCCCAGTCACTGCTGGAGGATATTTTCTGGAACAACTGGCGAAGAATATTGTGAAGTGATATCGCATTACATATACTGAAAATAAAGAGAGGAGGGGACCTGTGGCACTCTATACCATCGGCGATCTGCACCTGTCCCTGGGCAGCGACAAGCCTATGGATATCTTCGGCGACCGCTGGCAGAATTATGTGGAGAAGATACAACGAGGTTTCTCGGCGGTGACGGAAAATGACACCACCGTGCTCTGCGGCGATCTCAGTTGGGGTATGAGCCTGGAGGAGTCACTGAACGATTTAACGTTTATTCACAACCTCCCGGGCCGGAAGATTTTAATGAAGGGCAACCACGATTACTGGTGGAACACCGCCGCCAAAATGCAGCGCTTTTTTGACGCGCACGGGCTGCGCTCCCTGGAGATACTGCACAACAATTGTCTCTATTATAACGATATATCGTTATGTGGCACCCGCGGCTGGTTTTACGAGCTGGACAACCAGGGCACACACAACGAAAAAATGTTAGCGCGAGAAGTAGGAAGACTGGAAATATCATTGAAAATGGCGGGAGAAAGTTGTGAAAAGATATGTTTTCTGCATTACCCGCCTTTGTATCAGGGCTATGAATGTCCGGAGATACTGCGCCTGCTGCAGCGCTACGGCGTTAAGGAGTGCTATTTCGGCCACCTCCACGGCGCCGCCCAGAAGCGTGCGCTGGAGGGCCGCCATTACAACACGGAATTCCATCTGGTGGCCGCTGACTACCTGGATTTTACCCCTGTCAAGATTTGCGATTGATCACTAATTGCTGCGGCATACAGAAATCTGAAAAAACAGGGAAAAAACTAAAAAAAATAGTGGAAATTTTCGTAGCTTTCTGCTATGATACTATATTGTATGGACATCGGCACGACAACCTGTCCATGCGGAACGGAGGAAATAACAAATGACTGTGAAAAGCTGCGAGAAACTGGAAAAGAGCAGGGTCGCACTGACCATCGAGACGAGCGCCGAGGAATTCGAGGCCGCCGTCAACAAAGCGTATCTGAAGATGCGCGGTAAGATCAACGTACCCGGCTTCCGCGTGGGTAAGGCCCCCCGTAAGATCATCGAGAAGATGTACGGCGCCGAGGTCTTTTATGAGGAAGCCGTGAATATCATTCTCCCCGGCGCCTATGAGGCCGCCGTGAAGGAGCAGGAACTGAACGTCGTCGGCTATCCCGAGGTGGAGCTGGAGAGCTGCACCAAGGACGGTGTGGTGTTCAAGTGCACCGTGGCCATATACCCTGAGGTGAAGCTGGGCCAGTACAAGGGCCTGGAGGCGCCTAAGGCGGAGGTCAAGGTGGCTGCTGCCGATGTGAACGCTCGGCTGAAAGAGATGGCGGACCGCAACAGCCGTCTGGTCTCCGTGGACCGCGCCGTGAAGAAGGGCGACACCGCGGATATCGATTTTGAGGGCTTTGACAACGGCAAGGCGTTCGATGGCGGCAAGGGCGAGAACTTTGATCTTGAGATCGGCTCCGGTAGCTTTGTCCCCGGTTTCGAGGACCAGCTGATCGGCATGAAGGCCGGCGAGGAGAAGGATATCGACATCACCTTCCCCGAGAACTACACCCCTGAGCTGGCTGGCAAGCCCGTGGTCTTTCATGTGAAGGTAAATGAGGTCAAGGTCAAGGAGGTCCCCGCCATTGACGACGAGTTCGCCAAGGATGTGTCCGAGTTCGACACGCTGAAGGACCTGAAGGCCGATATTAAAAAGAAGATGACCGCCGAGCGCACCGAGGCTGCCCAGCGCGCCTTTGAGGATGTGCTGATGGCCAAGGTGGCCGAGAACGTCGAGGCCGAGATCCCCACCGAGATGGTGGAGCTGCAGGCCGCCCAGATGACCGAGGGCTTCAAGCAGCAGCTGGCCTCTCAGGGCATCCCCTTCGACCAGTATCTGAAGATGACCAATACCACCGAGGCCGACTTTATCAAGCAGGCCTACGGCCCTGCTGAGCAGCAGGTGAAGATGGATCTGGCCGTCAAGGCGATCATCGATGCCGAGAAGTTGGATGCCGCCGACGACGAGGTGGAGGCTGAGATGAAGAACGTGGCCGACAAATACGGTATGGATCTGGATACCGTGAAGAAGTATCTGCGCCCCGAGGAAGTGAAGGAGCAGGTCATCCGTGAGAAGGTCATCAAGGTCGTGGCGGACAGCGCCAAGGCTGTGGCCCCCGCTGAGGAGAAGGCCGAACTGGAGGCCGAGGGCGAGATCGTGGAGAAGCCCGCCAAGAAGCCTGCCGCCAAGAAGACGACGAAGAAGGCCGAGGGTGAGGAGAAGGCCGAGAAGGCCCCCGCCAAGAAGCCTGCGGCTAAGAAGACCGCCAAGAAGGACGCGGAGTAATTCGCTGTATACAAGAGAGAAAAGCCGGCGCGGCGGGGTGAAAACATTTCCCCCGCCGCCGCGGGCTCTTATGAAAAACACAGTCGGGTGGGTATAATCAGGCATCTATCATACAGGAGGTATTTTTTATGAGCTTAGTCCCTTACGTTGTGGAGCAGACCAACCGCGGTGAGCGTTCCTATGACATTTTCTCCCGTTTGCTCAACGACCGTATCGTATTCCTGGGCGAAGAGGTGAATGATACCACCGCCAGCCTCGTCGTGGCACAGCTTCTCTATCTCGAGGCGCAGGACCCCGACAAGGATATTCAGATGTATATCAACAGCCCCGGCGGCAGCGTGACCGCCGGTATGGCCATTTATGACACCATGCAGTACATCAAGTGCGACGTGTCCACCATCTGCATCGGCATGGCCGCCAGCATGGGTGCGTTCCTGCTGTCCAGCGGTGCCAAGGGAAAGCGCATCGCGCTGCCCAACGCGGAGATCATGATCCACCAGCCCTCCGCCGGTACCCAGGGCAAGGTCACGGATATGGAGATCGATGTGGAGCATTTCCTGAAGATCAAGCAGCGCCTGAACAAGATCATGGCGGAGAATACCGGCAAGACGCCGGAGCAGATCAAGACGGATTCCGAGCGCGACAACTGGATGATCGCGGAGGAGGCCCGGGAATACGGTCTGGTGGATAAGGTCATATATAAGAGGTAAAAACGAATGGCAGAAGATAAGAAGGCCCTGCGCTGCTCGTTCTGCGGCAAGCCGGAGAGTCAGGTCCATCGCATGATTCAGGGTCCCGGTGTCCGAATTTGCGACGAGTGCGTCCAGCTGTGTATGGATATCCTGAACGACGGCTACACCGCGGGCGCCGACGGTATAGACAGCATGGACGAGCTGCCTACGCCCAAGGAGATACACGACGTGCTGGACCAGTATGTTATCGGGCAGGAGGCAGCCAAGGTGGCGCTGTCCGTGTCGGTGTACAACCACTACAAGCGCATTTATTTCGGCGGCGACGAGGATGTGGAGCTGCAGAAAAGCAATATCCTGATGATCGGTCCTACCGGCTCCGGCAAGACGCTGTTTGCCCAGACGCTGGCGCGGGTGCTGAAGGTCCCCTTTGCCATTGCCGATGCCACCACACTGACCGAGGCCGGCTATGTGGGTGACGACGTAGAGAATATACTGCTGCGCCTTTTGCAGGCGGCGGATTTCGACGTAGAGCTGGCCGAGCGGGGCATCATCTACGTGGATGAGATCGACAAGATCGCTCGGAAGAGCGAGAATACGTCCATCACCCGCGATGTGTCCGGCGAGGGCGTGCAGCAGGCGCTGCTGAAGATATTGGAGGGCACTGTTGCCAATGTGCCGCCCCAGGGCGGGCGCAAGCACCCCCATCAGGAGTTTATCCAGCTGGATACCAGCAACATCCTGTTTATCTGCGGCGGCGCCTTCGACGGTCTGGAAAAGATCATCGAGGACCGCGTGGGCAAGCGCAGCATGGGCTTTGAGAATGCGGTGCAGAGCAAAAAAGAGCGCCATACCGGCGAGCTGTTCCAGCAGGTGCAGCCCCACGATCTGCTGAAGTTCGGTATCATCCCCGAGCTGGTGGGTCGTATGCCGGTCATCACCGCCCTGCAGGGGCTGACCCGGGAGGATCTGGTGCGTATCCTCACCGAGCCGAAGAACGCGCTGGTGAAGCAGTACCAGAAGCTGCTCAGCTACGATGGTGTGGAGCTGCATTTCGATCAGGACGCGCTGGAGGCGGTGGCGGACACCGCGCTGGCACGGAACATCGGCGCGCGCGGTCTGCGGGCGGTGATGGAGGGACTGCTGACCAAGGTCATGTACGATGTGCCCTCCGATCCCACTATTACCGATGTGACCATTACAAAGGCGTGTGTGGACGGGAATGCTGAGCCCACGGTGCTGCACGACCCGGAAAAGGTGGCGCAGCGCGCTAAATTCAAGACCGGCACGGCGGAGAAGACCTCCACCGCCCCGGCGTCTTAACAGAGACTCAGACTGCCGGAAAAGCCAAGGCTTTTCCGGCAGTTCGGATACTACCCTTTTCCCAACGTCCGCCGTCCGGCGGGAGAAAGGAGGCAACTATGGAAACGATCACCCGGAACATTCCGGTGCTGGCACTGCGCGGCCTGACGGCTTTCCCCGGGCAGACGGTGTCCTTTGACGCGGAGCGCGATATCTCCATCTTCGCTCTGGACAACGCCATGGAGAATGACCGCCGGCTGCTGGCGGTGACGCAGAAGGACCTGTCCACGGCGGAGCCGGGAGAGGAGGATCTGTACACCATCGGCACGGTGTGTCATATTTTGCAGATCATCAAGACCTCGGATACTACGGTGCGTGTCATCGCGGAGGGTGAGAGCCGGGCGCGGCTGCACCGCCTGTGGCAGAAAAAGCCGTTTTTACAGGCCCAGGCCGAGTTGCTGCCCGAGATGGCGGCTCGCCATACGGCCCGCAGCGAGGCACTGATACGCCGAACCTATGTGCTCTTCGGTGAATACCGCGAGCTGGCCAACGGCATCGGTGAAGACTTCGCCGCCGCGGTGCTGGATTGCGGCGATACCGGCCGTCTGGCCGACCTGATCGCCCAGAATATCACCCTGCGGCACCAGGACCGCCAGCGGGTGCTGGAGGAGCTGCACCCGGATAAGCGTCTGCGTATCGTCAACGATATCCTGACCCATGAGGTGGACGTCATCTCGCTGGAGAGCGAAATGGAGCAGAAGGTGCGCCGCCGTGTGGCTCAGGTGCAGAAGGACATGATCCTGCGGGAGCAGGTGAAGGTATTGCAGCACGAGTTGGGGGATGACGGCGACGAGGAACTGGAGGAGTACGCCGCCAGGATACAGGCGGCGGACCTGCCGGAGGAGATACATACCAAGCTGACAAAAGAGGTGGAGCGCCTGGGCAAGCAGCCCTTCGGCAGCGCCGAGGCCTCGGTGATACGCAACTATCTGGATGTGTGCCTGGAGCTGCCCTGGCACAAATTCACCCGGGAGAGGGCGGATGTGGCGCAGGCCCGAAAGATACTGGATAAGGACCACTACGGCCTGGATAAGGTCAAGCAGCGCATTTTGGAGTTTATCGCCGTGCGGCAGCTGAACCCGGACGCCAAGGGCAGGATACTCTGCCTGGTGGGGCCTCCCGGTGTGGGCAAGACCTCCGTGGCTTTGTCCGTGGCCAAGGCCATGAACCGCAAGTGCGCCCGGCTGAGTCTGGGCGGCGTGCGGGACGAGGCGGATATCCGCGGCCACCGCAAGACGTATATCGGCGCTATGCCCGGCCGCATTATCGAGGCCCTGACCCGCGCCGGTACCATGAACCCTCTGCTGGTGCTGGATGAGATCGACAAGCTGGCCAGCGATATGCGGGGCGACCCGGCCTCGGCCCTGCTGGAGGTGCTGGATAGTGAGCAGAACGGGGCTTTCCGCGACCACTTCATCGAGCTGCCTGTGGACCTGAGCCGCGTGATGTTCATTACTACTGCCAACACCACGTCCACCATACCCCGTCCGCTGCTTGACCGCATGGAGGTCATCGAGTTGGGCAGCTACACCGACGAGGAAAAGCTGCACATCGCCCGGGAGCATCTGCTGCCCAAGCAGCTGAAGGAGAACGGCATCCGCCGCGGCCAGCTGCGCCTGGACGATGAAGCCCTGCGGGCCATCATTACCGACTATACCAAGGAGTCCGGCGTCCGCACGCTGGAGCGCCAGCTGGGCAAGCTGTGCCGCCGCGCCGCCATGCGTTTGGTGGAAACGGGTGTAAAGCGCATAGACATTACAGCTAAGAGCCTGCGTGAATTCCTGGATACGCCGCCCTATGCCGAGGATACCCGCAGCAAGATCGACCAGATCGGTGTGGTCAACGGCCTGGCGTGGACCGAGGTTGGCGGCGAACTGTTAGAGGTGGAGGCCGGTGTGATGGACGGCACCGGCAAGCTGGAGCTTACCGGCAATCTGGGCCAGGTGATGCAGGAGTCCGTGAAGGCAGCCTATACCTGCCTGAGGAGCCGTGCCGCCGAGCTGGGCATTGTCCCGGATTTCTATAAGACCAAGGACATCCATGTCCACTTCCCGGAGGGTGCGGTGCCCAAGGACGGCCCCTCCGCCGGCATCGCTATCGCCACGGCTATGCTGTCGGCCCTGACGGGCCGCGCCGTGCGCCATGACGTGGCTATGACCGGCGAGGTGACGCTGCGGGGCCGCGTGCTGCCCATCGGCGGTCTGCGGGAGAAGACCATGGCCGCCAAGCGCAGCGGCATCCGGACCGTCATCATTCCCCGGGAAAACGAGAAGGATCTGGCGGACATCGATCCCGCCGTACGGGAGGCGTTGCGCTTTATCACTGCCGAGACGGTGGACGCCGTGTTTGCCCATGCGCTGACCCTGCCGAAAAAAGAGGCGGCGGTGGAGCATCTGGCGGTGATGGGCAGTCCGGCTATGCAGGAGGTGCGTCATGGCGATCAACTTTAATAAGGCGGAGTTCGTGCTCTCGGCCGTAAGGGCAGAGACATTTATCCGCGACGGAAAGCCCCAGGTCACCTTTGCGGGGCGCAGCAACGTGGGCAAGTCCTCCGTCATTAACCGGCTGCTGGGCCGCAAGAATTTCGCCCGGGTGGGCGCTACCCCCGGCAAGACCAGCCAGATCAACTATTTTGACATCGACGGCAAGCTGTACTTCACCGACCTGCCCGGCTACGGCTATGCCAAGGTCTCTAAGGAGGAGCGCGACCGCTGGGGCCGCCTGATGGAGCGTTACTTCGCAGAGGAGGGGCTCATTACCCTGGGCGTGCTGATCGTGGATGCGCGGCACAAGCCCACCGTCGATGACGTGACCATGTGCGACTGGTTCAAGGGCACCGGCTGCCCGGTCATCGTCGTGGCCAACAAGCTGGACAAGCTGAAAAAGAGCGAGATCGAGCCAAATCTGACCCTGATCCGCCAGACACTGACCCTGCCGGAGGAGGCGCTGCTGATCCCCTTTTCCGCCGAGAAGGGCACCGGCAAAACGGAGCTCCTGGCAGCCATCAGCGAGATATGCGCCAAATAAAGCAAAACCTCCGGCTCAGCCGGAGGTTTTGCACTTTGCGCGGGGGAGGCGGGGAGATCGTTTCCGTTACTTTCGCGGATGTACGAACTCCGCCAGCATGGCGCCGCCCAGCACCATCGCCGCACCCAGCCAGCGGGCGGCGTCAGCGTTTCGCCCAGCAGCAGCACGGAGAAAAACACGGCGCTCCGTGTACCGCCGCTAACGCCGTTGAGTATCACCACGCCGTTCAGGCCGAACAGCAGCAGGGGCGAGAGGTATTTCACATATGGGTATCTTGTGTGCCATAGTGCGGCGCTCCTCTTAGAAAATCGTGGTTTTCGCAAATTGACATTATCATAATACGGTGTTATCCTTGCGTAAAGAGAAAAGTATGCGATCGGGATCCGGCGGCGGAACGGTTTTTGCCACTGTGCGCTCACCGAATGAAATGATAAAAAATTTTCAGAGATAAAGAAAGATTTTTAGGAAAAATGCGAAAAAGGACTGTTAATTGTCCTAAACGTATGGTATAATCAAAAGTGAACAAGCAAGCAGCGCGCCGCCGGCGGCGGACGCGGTGACATTTCAAACAGGAGGTTTTGCAAATGGAAACTTACGGACTGGAAAAGCTGGGTATCATCAACGCCAAGGCGGTCTATCGTAATCTGACCCCCGCACAGCTGACCGAGCACGCGCTTTGCCGCGGCGAGGGTACGCTGTCCAACACCGGCGCCCTGGTGGTCAAGACCGGGAAATACACCGGCCGCAGCGCCAATGACAAGTTTATCGTGGACACCCCTGCCGTCCATGACGACATCGCCTGGGGCAAGGTGAACCGTCCTATCGAGAAGGCCAAGTTCGATGCCATCCGCGCCAAGGTCATCGCCTATCTGCAGGGCAAGGAGATCTTTATCTTTGACGGCTTTGCCGGCGCCGATCCCAAGTACACCAAGGCCTTCCGCATCGTCAACGAGCTGGCCAGCCAGAATCTCTTTATCCACCAACTCCTGCGCCGCCCTACGGCCGAGCAGCTGAAGGATTTTAAAGAGGACTATACCATCATCGCCGCCCCCGGCTTCAAGTGCATCCCCGAGATCGACGGCACCCGCAGCGAGGCCGCCATTCTGGTGGACTACGAGGCCCACGAGGTGGTGATCTGCGGCACCCAGTACGCCGGCGAGATCAAGAAGTCCGTCTTCTCCGTGATGAACTATGTGCTGCCCAAGCAGGGCGTGTTCCCCATGCACTGCTCCGCCAACATCGGCAAGAACGGCGACAGCGCCGTGTTCTTCGGCCTGTCCGGCACCGGCAAGACCACGCTGTCCGCCGATCCCAACCGTATGCTCATCGGCGATGACGAGCACGGTTGGGCGGACGACTCCGTCTTCAACTTCGAGGGCGGCTGCTACGCCAAGTGCATCAACCTGAGCCCCGAGGGTGAGCCGGAGATCTACAATGCCATCAAGTTCGGCGCGCTGGTAGAGAACGTGGTCATGGATCCCGACACCCGTGAGTTCGACTTCGACGACGACTCCCTGGCCGTCAACTCCCGCGTGGGCTATCCCGTGGAGTATATCCCCAACGCCGAGCTGTCCGGCATGAGCCCCAGCGTTCCCAAGACGGTCATCTTCCTGACCGCCGATGCCTACGGTGTGTTGCCCCCCATCAGCAAGTTGGATAAGAACCAGGCCATGTACTACTTCGTCTCCGGCTTCACCTCCAAGGTAGCCGGCACGGAGATCGGCGTCACCGAGCCTGTGCCTACCTTCTCCACCTGCTTCGGCGAGCCCTTCCTGCCCCTGGATCCCTCTGTCTATGCCGCCATGCTGGCCGACAAGGTGGAGAAGGCCGGCGCGAAGGTTTATCTGGTCAACACCGGCTGGAACGGTACCGGCAAGCGCATGAAGCTCAGCTACACCCGCGCTATGGTCACCGCCGCCCTTACCGGCGAGATCGAGAAGAGTGTGTTCGTCACCGATCCTACCTTCGGCGTGCAGGTGCCTACCAGCATCGAGGGCGTGCCCAGTGAGCTGCTGATCCCCGAGAACACCTGGGAGGACAAGGCGGCCTATCAGGCGAGCTGCAAGAAGCTGGCCGCCAGCTTTGTGGAGAACTTTAAGAAGTACACCCACATGAGCGACGAGGTCGTGGCCGTCGGCCCCAAGGCGTAAGTACGCTATCGACAAAGGCACCCTGCGAGGGTGCCTTTGCTTTGCTAAAAAAATTCCCCGACATCGTCGGGGAATTTTTTTAAGTAACTTTAAGGTGCATTTCAGCTACCTGCGCTATGCTTATCTCACAGCAGAGGAACGCTTACTTCTTCAGCGCGTTCACAGCCGCCCGCAGGGCGTCCACGTGCTCCTGCTTTGTGGTCCAGCTGGCGCAGAAGCGCACGCCGGAGTGCGTCTCGTCCACACGCTCCCAGTACTCATAGCCGAAGCTTTTGCCCAGAATGGCCAGCTCGTCATCCGACATGATGGGATACTGCTGGTTGGTGGGGGAGTCGAACAGCAGGGGATAGCCCGCGGAGACGAAAATGTCCCGGATCTGATGAGCCATCTCGATGGCGTGGCGGGAGATCTTGAAATACAGGTCGTCGGTGAACAGCGTGTCGAACTGAACGCCCAGCAGCCGGCCCTTGGCCATGCGGCCGCCCCGCTGCTTCATAATAAAGCGGAAATCCTTTTTCAGATTTTCGTTCATGATGACAACGGCTTCGCCGAACAGGGCGCCCACCTTGGTGCCGCCGATGTAGAACACATCGCACAGCCGCGCGATCTCTGGCAGCGTCATGTCGCTCTCCTCGGCCATCAGGCCATAGCCCAGCCGTGCGCCGTCAATGAACAGCGGCAGGCCGTACCGGCGGCAGATGTCATACAGCGCCGTCAGCTCCGCCTTGGTATACAGCGTGCCGCCCTCAGTGGGCTGGGAGATGTACACCATACCGGGCTGGACGATGTGCTCCGTGGACTCATCGTTTCTGTGCCACTCCACATAGTCCTGCACCTGCTGCGCAGTGATCTTGCCGTTGGTGGTGGGCAGGGTGATGACCTTATGGCCCGTGGACTCGATGGCACCGGCCTCATGGCAGTTGATGTGACCGCTGACGGCGGAAATCACGCCCTGCCAGGGCCGCAGGATGGCGGCGATGACGGTGGTGTTGGTCTGGGTGCCGCCCACCAGAAAATGCACGTCGGCCTCCGGGGCCTGGCAGGCGGTCTTGATCTTCTCACGCGCCGCCTCACAGTATTCGTCCTCGCCGTAGCCCACGGTCTGTACCATGTTCGTCTCGGCCAGCCTGACCATGATAGAGGGGTGCGCGCCCTCCAGATAATCACTGTTGAAATAGATCATTGTGGTTCTCCTTTATCTTTTTGATGGAACGGAGCCGGCGGCTCCGCCGTCTATACGGCAGCCAACATTTCCATTGTAATCCCTGGTTTCTCAGAAGTAAAGAGAAACTGTTACAATTTCATTACATCTTGTCTATATCCCTTGCACTGAACGAAAAAACCTGTTACAATACCCAACGATAAGGAGGCGTGTACCCATGAACGATGCACCCAAGAGAAGATCCCGTGTGCAGCAGGAGCAGCCGGCCGAGCGTACCGGCAGTCGTCACCGCAGCAGAAGGAGCCGCGGCGGCAGAAAGAACGGAAAAGCCCTGTATTACGCCGTTTTGGTGATCCTGGTGGGCGTGCTGGTGTTCTCGTCCGTCAAGATCATTTCGTATCTGAAGGAACAGAAGGACACCGAGAGGATCAACGACAATATCAATCAGGACTTCATCAGTCCGGACGATACCGCCGGCGATACCGATACCGCCGGCGATGGCACCGACGGCGACAGCCAGGAGACGCAGAAGCCTGTCAAGAAGGATGAAGAGAGCATCAAGGTGGACTTCACCGCCATGCAGGCCAAGTACCCCGACGTGGTGGGCTATGTGTATAGCGCCAATACGACGCTGCAGCTGCCCATCGTGCAGTCCGCGGACGAGGGCGGCGAGTACTATCTGTACCGCGATATCGACGGCAAGGACAACAAGAACGGCACCGTCTTCCTGGATATCCGCTGCAACTCTGACTTCACCTCTCAGAACAACCTCATCTACGGCCACAATATGAAGACCGGCATGATGTTCGCGTCCCTGATGAACTACAAGAGCCAGAGCTATTACGAGGCGCATCCCTACTTCTATCTGTACACCCCCAACCAGACCTACAAGGTCAACCTGTTTGCCGGTTGTATTGTGGATCATGACGCCGATGTGTATGCCACCTCTCTCAGCGACAGCTATCTCCAGCAGTGTATCAACGAGTCCACCTTCAAGTCCGGCTCCGGTGTGCCCACGGGCAGCATCCTGACCCTGAGCACCTGCGACTACGATTTTGATAATGCCCGCTACGTCCTCATGGGCGAACTGATCCCCGTTAAAAATCCTGCCGACACCAGCAGCGAGGGCTAAAAAATATCGTTATACGAAAAAGACCGCCGAAAGGCGGTCTTTTTTGCTCGCTACAGATAATGCTCTACTCCGTCAGCTCCAACACCACCGGACAGTGGTCGCTGCCGGTGATTTCCGGCCAGATATCCGCATTCTTCACTCGGGGCATCAGCCGTGCTGACACGATAAAGTAGTCAATACGCCACCCCGCGTTGTTCTCCCGTGCGTGAAAGCGGTAGCTCCACCAGGAGTACGCCCCGGTCCGCTTTGGATACAGCGCCCGGAACGTGTCCACGAACCCGCTGCTCAGCAGCTGCGTCATTTTGTCCCGTTCCTCGTCGGAGAAGCCTGGGTTCATCCGGTTGGACTGGGGATTTTTCAGGTCGATCTCCTGATGGGCCACGTTCAGGTCCCCGCAGTACACCACCGGCTTTTTGGCGTCCAGTTCCAAGAGGTATTCCCGCAGGTCGTCCTCCCACGCCATCCGGTAGTCCAGCCGTGCCAGCTGGTCCTTGGAATTGGGCGTGTAGCAGCACACCAGAAAGAAATCCTCGTACTCCGCCGTGATGACCCGTCCTTCATGCCGGTGGATATCCTCGCCAAAGTCGTATGTCACCGCCAGCGGCTCCCGTCGGGTGAAAACAGCCGTGCCGGAATATCCGGCCTTGTCGGCGCTGTTCCAGAATCGGTGATAGCCCTCCAACTCAAACTGCGCCTGCTCCGGCCGCATCTTCGTCTCCTGCAGACAGATGACATCCGCGTCCGCAAGGGCGCAGAAGGCCAGGAAACCTTTATTCAGACAGGCCCGCAGCCCGTTCACATTCCATGAGATCAGACGCATAGGTGTGTTCCTCCGCTGTTTTTCATCAGCATACCACAACTTTTGTCGTGGTACAACCAAAACCTCCGGCGAAGCCGGAGGTTTTGGCATATTTGTAGTTTTTGGCCACCTTTGGGGTCGTATTATTCCCACTCCACCGTTGCCGGCGGCTTGGAGGTGATGTCATAGCAAATTCTGTTGATGTGCTTCACCTCACCCACGATCCGGCCGGAGACCTTGTCCAGCAGCTCATAGGGCAGGCGGGACCAGGTGGCTGTCATAAAGTCCTGGCTCTGCACGGCCCGCAGCGCCAGCGTGTAGTCGTAGGTGCGCTCGTCGCCCATGACGCCCACGCTCCGCAGATCGGTCAGCACTGCGAAGAACTGGCTGGTGGTGCGGTCCAGACCGGCCAGCTTCATCTCCTCCCGGAAGATGGCGTCCGCCTCCCGCAGAATGGTCAGCTTTTCCTCGGTGATATCGCCGATAACGCGGATGGCCAGACCGGGACCAGGGAAGGGCTGCCGCCACACCAGCTCGTCCGGCAGACCCAGCTCGGTGCCCAGCTTCCGCACCTCATCCTTGAACAGCCGCCGCAGCGGCTCCACGATCTCCTTGAAATCCACGCAGTCCGGCAGACCGCCCACGTTATGGTGGCTCTTGATGACCACGCTCTCTCCGCCCAGGCCGGACTCCACCACATCGGGATAGATGGTACCCTGAGCCAAGAAGTCCACCGCGCCGATCTTCTTGGCCTCTTCCTCAAAGACCCGGATGAATTCCTCGCCGATGATCTTCCGCTTGTGCTCCGGCTCGGTAACGCCAGCCAGCTTGCTCAGGAAGCGCGGTCCCGCGTTGACGCGGCGCACATCCACGTGGAACTGATGCTTCATTACCTGCTCCACCTGGTCTCCCTCGTCTTTTCGCAGCAGTCCGTGGTCCACGAAAATGCACGTCAGCTGATCGCCCACCGCCCGCTGCAAAAGCGCTGCCGCCACCGAACTGTCCACGCCGCCGGACAGCGCCAAAAGAACCTTTTTGCTGCCTACCTGCGCCCGGATCTCCTCGATCTGCTGGGCGATAAAGGCGTTGGCGAGGGCGGGGGTGGTGATGCGTTCCATGGATTCGGGACGTACATTGCTTGACATTTTGGTTTCCTCCATTTTCTGCCTACCGGCGCAGCGGCCGGGTAGATAATGGCTTCATTATACCGGATAAAATGACTTTTTGCAATCATTTTCCGGAAAAAGAAAAGGCGCTTTGTTGCAAAATGGAAATGCTATGGTATAATAAACGCAAAATCCGGAGAAAAATGGAGGGCTTATCATGGGAATGGTTGTCATCGGCGCGGTGTTTGTGGACATCAAGGGGTATCCCACGTCGGCGTTTATCCCCACCGGGCGGAACGCTGGGCGCGTGGAGCAGATTCACGGCGGCGTCGGGCGGAATGTGGCGGAGGACATCGCAAACTGCGAGCTTCGCCCCACCTTTGTCAGCCTTGTGGACGACAGCGGAACCGGCGTGGATGTTGTGCGCAAGCTGAAAAGCCACAGGGTGAACACCGTCTATATCCGCAAGACCAGAAACGGCATGGGAACATGGCTGGCGGTCTTCAACGACGACGGGGATGTGGCAGCGTCCATCTCCCAGCGGCCGAACCTGCTGCCC
>ENA-OPVK01000802-OPVK01000802.1-human-gut-metagenome-genome-assembly--contig:-NODE-802-length-21001-cov-3.697842_pt1 | contig 21001 bp, 14 predicted proteins | sample MGYA00241495_ERZ501982 | MGnify/ENA primary metagenome ERZ501982 (study PRJEB25962, sample SAMEA2042002) | human gut metagenome | biome: human gut; feature: human-associated habitat; material: faeces...
GAAGAAGATAGAGGTGATGGCTCCTTTCCAGTCCACGCCGAACCAACCGGTATCGAAGTGGATGACATCACTCGGTATCTTGTTCTCACGCAGTTTCCGGGCTACGTCGCGGCCCTCTGCTTCGCTGAAGTAGGTGATGCGGCTCATCCAGGTGCCGAAGCTCCACAAGGGAGGCATTTCGGGCCGTCCTACCAGTGCGGTGTATTCGCTCAGCATCTCCTTCGGCGAACCCAGGAAGATGAAGATGTCCATCGCTTCGTCTGCCATGAAGAGTTTGGTGGCTCCGATGTAGGAGCAGCCGAAGTCGCAGGTCACGGGGGCGGAAGTGTGCATAAACATGCCATAGCCGCGGTTGCTGAAGAAGAAGGGGATGGGCTTGTACATGTCCGGGGTTTCGGGGCCCTGCGGGTCGGTGACAAAGAGGTTGACTTTCTGCCCGGCCTTGTTCAGTGCGGTGGCAGACTCGCCGCAACCGTAGATTTTCTCGTTCGGCGCGAGGCTGAATACGGGATTGATGCTGCGTGAGTTGTCCGAGCCGCGCTTGATGAAGCTGAATGGAGGTACCTTGACCTGCGTAGAGTCGTTGTCGCTCCAGCAACGGGTCTGTGTCAGCAGGCGTCCGTCGGCGTCTTTCAGTACCAGACGCCAGGGATAGTTCTGGATGAGCAGGCTGCCGTATCGGGAGGTGTACAGCGTACCTTTGTCCGTCTTCTCGGCTTTCCAGAAGGAGCGTCCGTCGGCGGGCTTTCCTATGAGCATGGGGTCGTCAGCATCTTCTTTCGGTACGATGGGCGAGGTGAGCATACGGATGCGGAGGGTGCGTTCGCTGACCGGCTCGACGGTGAACGTCAGTTGCGGGTTATTGTCGTAGGCGGTCTCCGGGAAGTCCAGCGACTGGAGGGGCTGGTGCAGGTAAGTGTTTGCATTGAATGCCTGGCGGGGCATCAGTTGCTGGCGTTTCCACTGGACAGTTCCTTTACCGGTGGAGGTGTCGAACGATACCAGACTGTCGGCGAAGAAATAGGTGTTGCTGAGGTCCAGAAAATCCTGGCTCATGTCTTTCGACTGGGAAAGCAGGTATTGCACGCCGGCATTTGTTTTCAGTTGGGCATGTGCGGGCGGGATGGCAGTTGCTGCTAGCAGCATAAAAGCTGCCCCTTTCATCAGTTGTCTCTCTTTCATGATAAATATATGATTTACGGTTGCTGTTTCGATGCCGTAAAAGTAGAGAAATCTACACAGATGAAAGGGGCAGGTATGTTGCTTATGTAGGGCTGAAATGTTTATTTGGAAGCTTTCTTCCCGTAGAAACACATGAAATACACCCCGATAATCACAAACGGGATACTGAGCCACTGGCCCATGTTCAGCGTCATGTTGTCCTCAAAGTTCACCTGGTTTTCTTTCAGGAACTCGATGAAGAAACGGAAGGTGAAAATCTCCGTCAGGCAGAGTCCGAAGAAGAAACCGCGGTGATAGGGCAGGGAGGCTTCGGCCTGCACGGTGGTTGATTTCCGCTTGGTGGTGCTGAAATCTGTTTCAAGTTTGCTCTCTTGTTTCTTCTGCCCGCGTTTGTATAGCCAGACCATTCCCAAGAAGAAAATGAAGTAAGCAATGGCTTCGTAGAGCTGTGCCGGATGGCGGGGCAGCATGTCTTCCCGCTCGAAGATGAATGCCCAGGGCACGTCGGTCGGTTTGCCGATGATTTCGGAGTTCATCAGGTTGGCAAGGCGGATGCAGCAGGCGGTGATGGGAGTGGCAACGGCTATCATGTCGAGCACGTCCATGTAGTGCATCTTCGTCTTGCGGCAGTACATCCAGAGGGCGATAATCAGGCCCAGCGTGCCGCCGTGGCTGGCAAGGCCGGTGTAGCCCGTCATTTTCCATCCTGCGGCGGTCTGCTTGATGGGGAGAATCATTTCAACGAAGTGGTCTTGGTAGTAGGCCCAGTCGTAAAATATGCAGTGGCCCAGTCGTGCGCCTATCAGTATGCCGAAGAAGCAATAGAAGAAAAGAGGTTCGAATTTCTTTTCGTCTATTTTGCGGTCGCGGTACTGGTGTTGCACGATAAGGTAGGCAAAAGCGAGGCCGATAATCCATAACAAACCGTAGTAGCGGATGGATATGCCGAAGAAGTTGAATAGTTCGGGGTCGGGGTTCCAGTTGATGGTGAGTAGTGATAGCATATTTATGAAGAATTAAATTACTGAATTACGGGGTTGTTCGGGACAAAGGTATGAAATTATCTCGTTTGGCAGTTCATTGTGGCAGTTTATTTGAATTTCTCCGCCACCATCCTATACGTCGGCACCTCAATCCCTTGTTCCTCTGCAGCCGTAATCATGTCGAACAACAAGCCTTGTACTTCGCTCTGATGTCCTTTGGCCATATCTTTCTGCATGGAGGCGGTACTTTCGGGGGCGAGTTTGTCTATTACTTTGAGGTTATACTGCACGATGTCTTCCTTGAATTCTATACCCAACTTCCTGCCCAAAGCTGCACTCTCTTGTGACAGTCCGATAAAGGTGTCGCGCACTTTGCCCGGTTTCTGGACTTCGCCCATAGGTACGTCGTAATAGGCTCCGGTGACGGCCATAGCAGAAATGAAGGACCACTTGACGAATGTGTCCCGGTTGATGTCGTCGGAGATTTCGGCTTTGATGCCGCTTTCCTGCAAATCGCGTTGCACGGCTTCCAATGTTTCACGGGAAACAATCGTGCCGCGGTGTGCTCCGTAGACGAGCCGGAAAATCTTTCCCATCTGCGTGATTTCTCCCCGTCCGGATACGAATCCTACGATGTAGATGCAGCCGTCGAGCACCGTGACGCCGGGGACCAACCGTTGGATACGGGGACCGGTTCCGTAAACATTCAGGATGGGGATTACCACTGTACGCTCGTGTGAGGCACGTTTGATGAGTTCCGTAATGGAGTCTACGGAATAACCTTTGACGCAGACGAAGATAACATCCGCTTTGCCTTGGAATTCTTCTGCGGTAAATGCCGCCACTTTCAGACAATGTTCACCTTTCAAATCGGAGTGCAGTTGCAGACCGTTCCCGCGTATGGCGGCAAGGTGTTCGCCGCGTGCAATGCAAGTGACGTCTTTGCCGGATAATGAAAGAAAGGCGGCGATGCTTCCGCCTACGCCGCCGGTACCTGCTATGAGGTATTTCAGATTACTGTTTGCCATTTGTTGTGTATGGTTTATTGAACGTAGTTTTCCTTTTCCATATAGTAAAGCCCTTCGCCCCGGTCACCGTTCTCCATGTCTTCCAGCTCTACTTTGAAGATACGGTAGGGAAGGTCTTTTTTGGAATGCTTGGGCATGTCTACTGTCAATAGATAGGCGTTGCCATATTCGTTGCTGTCGAAATATTCTTTTATTTCCTGCTTCATCAGCACGGGGACTTTCTCGCCGTCTATCCAGACGGTGACTTTCAGTTGCCCGGGGCGGGGAGCCATCTGGCATTCTTTGGCTTCTTCGTTTTGTTCTTGTTGCTCAATGTCACTCAGGTTTTCACCGTGTACCAATGACTCGGGCTTTGTTTCTTTCATCCATTGGTAGGTACGTGTCAAGCTCATGGGACGGACGTATATCTGATAAGTAGGCATGGCTCCGGGGATGCGGAAAGCACGCAGGCCATAAGCTTCCATACGATGATAACGTATGTCGAGTGTAGTGTCGCGGTCGGCGATGAAATCCCAGGCCCAGAACTCCAGGCGGTGTTCAGTTTCGGGCAGCCCGCTTTTCATGGCAATGTGCGCATAGGAGGGCAGATAAATAGAGGCTGCACTTTGATATTTCCCTTTGGGTATACGGGCCGTGTAATGCCCGTCTTTGTCGGTTATGGCTTCTATGATGTCATTGAACTGCGGGTTTTGCCACCAGACGCTGGCACTGTCTATCGGCTGTCCGTTGTAATCAGTCACCCGTCCGTGAATGGTTACCGAGTTTTGCTGTTGTGCATAAACGGCAGTACAGGACAATAAGAATAAAAGGAAGATAATCTGTTTCATATTGTTATTGTATGGAGTTTATTAGAAAATGAGGTTGTGTCAAAATGCTGACACAGCCTTTTTTATGCGCAAAGCCCGGACTTTGTTATTACCCAAAGTTTTCGTATCTTTAGGCATAAAGTTTTTCGTTATGGCAAAGTTACATTTTCGTCCTTACATTCCCAACCAAACCGTTCTTTTTCCACAAAGAATTGATGAAAACATAGCTGCGAACGCCCCGGTCCGCATCGTGAATGCTGTTATTGACAACCTCAATCTTGAGAGTTTCAAGAAGCTTTATAAGGAAACGGGCCGTTGTCCTTATCATCCTAAAATGATGCTTAAGGTGATAATCTACGCCTACATGAATAATATCTATTCTTGCCGTAAAATAGAGAAGCACCTCCTTCGTGACATTCATTATATTTGGCTTGCCGGTAATGAGCATCCGGATTTTATCACGATCAACCGTTTTCGTAACCGTGTAAAGGAGGAAATAAATAATGTATTTACCCAGTTGGTTCTTGTCCTTGCCGATAAAGGTTTCATCAGCCTTGATGTGGAGTATATTGACGGCACCAAGATTGAATCCAAAGCCAACAAATATACTTTTGTCTGGCGCAAGACAGTCGAACGGAACCGTACGAGACTAATGGATAAAATCCGTATTCTCTTGGAGCAGGTGGATGAAACCATTGCACAGGAGAACTCTATAAAAGACACATCCGTGGAGTTTACTTCCTGCAGGCTCTCTGACATAGTGGATGAACTTAAAGAAGCCCTGGAACGCCAGCCTGCAACAAAGGATAAGGAAGAAAAGAAAGCCCTGCGCAAAAAGAAGAAGCAGGTCAGGGAACTTGAAGGGTATCGTGACAAGCTGATAGAATACGACAATCACCTTGATACCCTTGGAGAACGTAACTCCTATTCCAAGACCGATCCTGGTGCCACATTCATGCGCATGAAAGAAGATGCCATGAAGAACGGGCAGACCAAACCCGGATATAATCTGCAAATAGGTACTGAAAACCAATTCATCACAGACTTCCGTCTGTTTCCCAACCCTACCGATACACTGACCCTCATACCTTTTTCCCACTCTTTCCAGTACCGCTATAACCGTTTACCGAATATCTGTGTGGCAGACTCCGGTTACGGTTCGGAAGAAAATTACCGGTTCATGCAGGAGAATGGGATAGAAGCCTTCATCAAGTACAATTACTTCCATAAAGAACAGCGTCCCCGTTATACTCCCAACCCGTTCCATGCCGAAAGTCTCCATTACAATGCCCAAGAGGATTATTACGTTTGTCCTATGGGACAGCACATGAACCGTATAGGAACCAAACGTGACAAGACAGCGAGCGGATACATCACCGAAAGTGCCCGGTATAAAGCAAAAAGATGCGAAGGTTGCCCTTTGCGTGGCAGTTGTTTTAAAGCTCGGGGGAACCGTATTATAGAAGTCAACCACCGATTAAATCAATACAAACGGCAGGCACGGGAAAGGTTGCTCTCAGAAGAAGGTATCAAGCATAGAGGCAGGAGGTGTATAGAACCAGAAGCTGTGTTTGGACAAATGAAATACAACATGGCATACAGAAGATTCCGGCATGTGGGAGAAGACAAGGTTACAATGGACTTTGCTTTCTTTGCTATAGCCTTTAATATCAAAAAAATGTGTGCTAAACTGATAAAAGAAGGAAAGGGGCTCATTACAGTTGCCAAATATATGTTTATGGGACTATTTATAACCCGATATAATTGGAATATAGCAACTTGCTGCCAAATGCATGAGGAAAAAGTAGCATAGCCAAAAGAAAATATAGCAGAACTTAAAATATAAAAGAGGTTGTGCCAACGTTTTGACACAACCTCATTATATTTGAAAGGGTAGGAAAATGACCTTTTTGAGAAGAGGATATCAACGACCTATAAGTCATTTACGCAATATTTGGGAAAAAGCCCATTCTTTTAGAGATGAGAGTATGTCAAAAGGCGACCATCGTGTTTCGCAAAACTGGTCGGATGAACCGCTATGGCATTAAGGGAGGAAAGTGCGTCAAAGCCGCACTTTCTGTATGTATTGACGACCGAAATGGTCAGTTACGATGATCTCCATTTCCTGAGCCTTGGGTGAAGGTTTTGCCGAAAAGAAGATAAAGGGATTCTCAACCGGAAACCTCCAAGTCAGCTTTTTGGCACCTTGCGCATACTCACGGTTGATGTAGCCCTTGTAGTCGGGGTCAATAGCAGAGAACTGTGTCATGGAGCCTTTCAGTTTTCCATCCTCTTTCCACTCCACTTTCCAGGTCTCATCCCAGTTCCAGACCTTGACGCAAACTTCAGCCAAACGATCGGCGAAAGTACCGATAGGAAAGACTTTCATCTGATAGTCGGCAGGCATACCGAGAGTTTTGAAATGCCATGTCAGTCCGCGTGGAGTAGACTCGAACACTTGGTAACCCATCGGCGTACCGTCCATGCAGTAACGGCTGTTCCACAACCACCAAGCACCGCCGATGGATGCCACCATGTGCTCGCGTACATTTGGACGAAGCAGGAGGTTGGAGTGGATATGCGAGTGGCCACTAAGAATGGATACTTGATAATCTCTCAGCAAGTCCATCAGTTCTTCGGCACCTTTCAGATAGTGGTCTGAAGTGTACATCTTAGCGGGGGCATGCATTGCTACGAAGACGTGTGCCCCTTTGGGAATGTATCGCGTATATTGTTTCACCCATTCCAACTGTCCGGCAGTCAGCATCTCATTGTACTGCCTGAGTCCGGTATAGAAGATGTTATCCAGCACGATGTAATAATCACACCCCATATTAAAAGCATAGTAGGTGGGACCAAAATACAGACGGTAGGCCTGCTCACTCTGATGGTTGTCGTTGTAGATTTCGGTATGATCGTGGTTGCCAATGACCGGATAGACTGGATATCCCAGTTGTTTAAGGTCTTCCTTGTAACGGCCATAAGTTTCGGGGTTGTCCCAAATCATGTCACCCAACATGATAGCAGCCACGGGCATGCCTTTATTTATGTATTCGTTCCCATAGGATTTCAGTTCGGGGAAGGCCTCGGCTTCGAGGCGAGCGTATGCTTGGTCGCTGCCTGGTTGGGTATCGCCGATAGCAAACAAGGTGTAAGTACCTTGAGGAGCGTTGAACTCGAACAACTCAAAATCGAGACTCTTGTCGGACAGGGTGTGGTAGAAGCGAGGCGTACCCGAGGCATAGGAGGTAACATAGCCTGAAGGTGTCACAATATAAATGAAATTAGCGTTATCCACAGCGTCTAATTTATAGATGCCGTTCTGATCGGTGGTGGTGAAGTTTGTGCCATCGGTCACTACGACATTCCTCATCCCTTTTTTGTTACAATGTACTTTTCCTGTTACTTCCTTGGCTGTCGCTCCGGCAAAGAATACCATCAATAGGGCGACGAATAAAATTTGTTTTTTCATACGTCTGTCACTTTTTATTGTTAGAATTAAGAAATATGCTGTAAAAATAGGACTTGTCTTTCAACAGTTCATCATCTCGGTCTGGCTGAGTGTGCAGAAACAAACAAATGAAACAAGAATGAAACAGCTCCTTAGCAAAATAGTAAAGTCGTATCTGCTTTCATGAGTAAAAAACAAAAAATGAAGAAATCCGAACAAGAAACCTAATCGTAATATGAATGACAACTTTTTGCAATCATCCGTCTATAGTTTTGCAATTGAAAACAAGAAGATATTATTGAATCGATAATCATTGAGTATTAATGTTTTATTCAACACAGAAGGATACGTAGAATCTATCTGGACATTAAATAAAGAAAGATGAAAAAAATCGCAGAGTGTTTATTGGGGATGATTCTAACAACAGTTTTCTCCCTAGCCGTATGTAGCTGCAGTGACAATGAAGAAACAGCCATTGATGATTTTGACATCCAGTTTGAGCTTCCCTCCTTGATTGAGATAAATGAAGGCGGTACATATACCTTCATATTGAAAAGCAAGAATGCACCGCTCATTTCTGATGATTTTGTCTTGGAATCGGAAGCTGGTGTTTCTTACATATGTAAGATTATAAATGTTTCAGGTTCCAGCTTTACTGTTGCAATAAACTCTCTGTGTGAGACCGGATATTACAACATTTTCCTCAAGCGTGGCATTCGGAAAAAGAGTGCCGGGCGTACCTACATCAGCATCATTGAGAACATCGGCTTTACGCCTGCTCCTGACACGACTATTTACGGTCTGGTGACGGCAGAAGGTGCCCCCATTGCAGGTGCAGTGGTATCGGATGGTATCGAGGTGACCACCACCGACGCTGAAGGTATCTACCAGTTGAAGTCAGCAAAGAAGTGGGGTTACGTATTCATCTCCATTCCCAGTGGTTATGAAGTGCCCAGCCAGGGAGTGCTACCCCAATTTTTCCATTATACCAAAGCAGACACCAAGATTATCGAACGAATAGACTTCAAGTTAAAGCAGGTGGATGGGCAAGACAATTATATACTGTATGTACTAGGTGACATGCACCTCGCCAACCGCACCAGTGACCTCAGCCAGTTTCTGGACTTTACAGAAGACCTGAACGCTTGGCGCAACCTAAACACTGGCCGCAAACAATATGCCATAGCTTTGGGCGACATGACATGGGACCTCTATTGGTATGACAACAATTATGCCCTGCCTGAATACCTTGCCACCGTCAACAACCAATTATGCGACTTACAGATATTCCACACTATCGGCAACCACGACTACGATTACAAAGCGAAGAACGACTTGGAGGCTGGACGCCCGTATGTGAACAACATTGCCCCTGCTTACTATTCGTTCAATCTGGGACAGGTACACTATGTTGTGATGGATGACATCGATTGTGACAGCTACGATGGGACCATCTCGCGTAACTACAAGAAAAGGCTGACTAATGACCAACTGACATGGCTAGAAAAAGATCTGATGCAGGTAGACCAGGACATACCGATTATACTGGTGATGCACGCACAAGTATTCTACCCCTCACAAACTGACGGATGGAAGATTGACCACGATGCGGTGGGAACCAACCAGCTACTGAAACTACTGGCCGGACATCGCACGCACATCCTGACCGGACACACCCATCTAAACTTCAATGTGACACCCGATGATGACATCACCGGCGGAAACGACCTGTATGAGCACAATACAGCCGCCATCTGCGGTTCGTGGTGGTGGAGTGGACATCTGACACCGGATGTACACCTCAGTCCTGACGGAACACCAGGTGGATACGCCATTTGGCAGGTGAGTGGACAAGACTTGCAGTGGGCATACAAGGCAACGGGCCAGGATGAGAACTATCAGTTCCGAAGCTATGATCTAAATCGCGTAAACTTCTCACTTGCTGACGTGCCGCAGATGAGCACAAACGCCAGCGTACAGAAAGCTTTTGCGAAATATGCCGATGCTTATCCGGTAAACAGTAATAATGAAGTGCTGATAAACATCTGGAACTGGAGTCCGCGCTGGACGCTGACCGTCACTACCGAGACGGGGGAAAGACTGGAACCAAAGGCGGTGTGGGCATACGATCCCCTGCACATAGCGGCACTGACGGTAAAGCGGTTCAACTCTGCCACGTTGACCGCTGTGCCTAATTTCATAACGGAACTGTTCCCACATTTCTTCAAGGTGAAAGCGCCCGATGCAGATATCGACCTCACCATCACTGTACAAGATGAATTCGGACGGACGTACACTGAAAGGATGTATCGGCCGAAAGAATTTGTCAAATAAATGAGTTGGTGGAATGATAGGCCGGCAAGCAGGCGAGAAGCTGAGTATTGCTGTCTTGTCAAGGCATATTTTTACCCCGTTAATTTGGAAAAATCAATATAAGCAAAAAAACAATTTATGAAAGTTTTCAATTCGTATGTGTTGGCTCTGTTACTGCTGTTAGCTGGAAACTTCTCCACGCTGTCAGCACAGAACCGAACGATTTCAGGAAAAGTTCTGGACGGACTGCAAGAGCCGCTTATCGGCGTCTCCATCCGTGTAGAAGGGAGCATAATAGGCGGTACAACTGATGCCGACGGCATGTTCAGGCTTCGTGTTCCACAAGAGGAGGCAACGCTGATTGTCTCTTACGTGGGTTATCTGACCGATCGGGTGAAGGTGAAGCCCGGTGAGGATAATCTCGTGATTTATATGCAGGAGGATGCCATCCTATTGGATGAAGCCGTGGTTATCGGTTACGGTACGCAGAAGAAGGTGAATCTGACGGGTGCCGTAGCTATGGTGGGTAGAGAGAAGCTGGAGAACCGCGCCACACAGTCGTTGGCAAGTATGCTGCAGGGATCGGTTGCCGGTCTCAACATCACAACTTCATCCGGTGTGCCGGGCAGTTCACCCAGTATTAATGTACGTGGTACGACATCCATCAACAGTGCCGGGCCTCTCATTCTAATTGACGGTGCCATTGGGGAACTGGACCGCGTTAATCCCAACGACGTAGAGTCTATTTCCGTCATTAAGGATGCTTCCGCAGCAGCTGTCTACGGTGCACGTGCAGCGTTTGGCGTTATCTTAGTGACTACCAAGAGTGGCGCAGCCAATGAAGGCAAGGCGACCGTCCGTTACAGCGGACGCATAGGATGGCAGGCGCCCACCACGTCGACAGACTACGAGACAACAGGCTACTGGTCGGTCTACACAGTTAACACCTTCTGGCAGGCAAAAAATGGAACCAACTACGTAGACTACACAGACCACGACATGCAACAGCTGCTGGCACGCGTTAACGACAAGACCGAAAATCCCGATCGTCCCTGGGTGGTGGAGGACACCCGTAACGGGCGCCGCCAATGGATATACTACGGAAACTACGACTGGTGGCACATGCTCTACAACGACAACCGCCCAACCCAGCAACATAGCATTTCACTGAGCGGTGGTACGAAGGACGTGAAATATCTAGTGAGCGGCGCTTACGACTACCAAAAAGGCATCTTGAAGCAGAACCCGGACATTTACCGCAAATATAACCTACGCTCAAAGATTGACTTCACCATTAACCGCTACGCCACGTTGAGCAACAACACTGCATTCTTCGGCTCGCAATATACCTTTCAAGGCAACGGAAGCATCGACGACACTATGGGTTACAGCGGGCGCCACGCCCTCGCCTGTTTTCCGATGCAGAACCCGGACGGGTCGTGGCTCTACAGTACACCCTACCTAAACTACAAGGTGGCTAACGGACGACACATCATGCTGGGAGAAGGCTCACATCGCAACACTGACCGAGCCAACGACTTCCAGAACACTACCCGGTTGGTCATCACCCCTTGGAAACCGATAAGCTTGACGGCAGACTTCACCTATCGCCTCTACCAGACACGTAACACGCATCGTGCCAACAACCTCTACTACCGTGAGGTACCCGATGGTCCGTTACTGTCCTACGCTACCGGTGCCGGACTTAACAAGTTGAGCGAATCAGTAAATACCCGCAACTACTACTCGGCAAACGTTTATGCCAACTACGACGACACATTCGGCAAGAATAATGCCCACCACGTGTCCGGTGTAATAGGTTTCAACTACGAAACCATGCATTTGAAGAACATTTCCGCTTCAGGCGAGAATCTGACATCCACTTCGCTGGATGACCTTGACTTGGTGGGACAAAACGCCAACGGAGAGGTGCTGACCAGCGTAGGCGGTGGACAGAACGAGTACGCCCTTGCCGGCTTCTTCGGTCGTGTAAATTACGACTACAAAGGACGATACCTTTTTGAGGCAAGTGGACGGTACGACGGTTCGTCACGCTTTGCCGCAGGTAGCCGCTGGGGGTTCTTTCCTTCGGGTTCCGTGGGGTGGCGTATATCGGAAGAGCCGTTCTTCAAGCCTTTCAGCCGTTACGTGGACAACCTGAAATTACGTGCCTCATTCGGTAGTCTGGGTAACCAGAACGTGTCGTCCTATTATACTTATATGAGGCTAATCACTGTCAGTGACTTTGCCGGCTACTCTTTCGGCGAGGGCAGCGCAATGGCGAAATATTCTACACTGGGGGCGCCTGTATCGTCGGACTTGACATGGGAAACCGCCCAACAATGGGATTTTGGTTTTGATTTGACCATACTGAAAAACCGGCTGAACCTCACAGTAGACGGTTACATACGCAACACACTCGACATGCTGACCGACGGTATTGAACTGCCTTCAGTATTCGGTGCCAGCGTTCCGGATATGAACACCGCCAACCTGAGAACGAAGGGTTACGAGATAGCCCTATCTTGGCGCGACCAGTTCTCGCTGGGCAGCCGTCCTATAGAGTACAGCATGGGCTTTAATATCAGCAACTACCGCAGTTACATCACCAAGTATGACAACAAAGACAAAACCTTCGCCAAGAGTTATTATGAGGGTATGCGTATTGGTGATATTTGGGGATTTGTGACAGATGGACTGTTTGCCACAGATGAAGAGGCGCAGAAATATGCCAACAGCGTGGACTTGAGTTACATGGTGGACGGACTGACCGGAGGATGGAAGGCGGGCGATATAAAGTTTGTGGACCTGGATGGCGATGGCGAGGTGAGCATCGGCAGTAACAACGTAAATGACCCGGGTGACCGCAAGATATTGGGTAACTCGTTGCCCAGCTTGTCGTACGGCTTTACCGGCAGTCTACGTGCCTACGGTTTCGACGCTTCGGTGTTCTTTCAGGGTACGGGGAATCACTACTGGTATCCCGACGGGCATATGATGTCCTTCTGGGGACCATATTCCTATCCGTACCAGACCTTCCTGCAGAAGAACTTCATGGACAAGGTATGGACAGAGGATAATACGGATGCTTACTTCCCCCGTGCCATGGCTTATTCCACCACGTCCGGTCCGATGAGCAAGGTGAACGACCGCTATCTGCAGAACATCCGCTACATGCGTCTGAAGAACCTGACTGTCGGCTACACTATTCCTGTCAACTTGACCAAGAAAATCAGTGTGGAACAAGCACGTATTTATTTTTCCGGGGAGAATCTATTCTACTGGTCTCCGTTGAAAAAGATTACGTCCTATGTGGATCCCGAAGCTGCAATAGACCGCAGCAACGAAACATACAATGAAACCTTCTACCCTTGGCAGAAGACATTCATGTTCGGCGTGGACATCACATTCTAAAAGAATATTTATTGAAAAATAACAACAAAATGATTCATATAGGATAAGAGATAAGACTTTTGAAAATCAATGTTCCAAATTCTCATTCAAGATATTACTCAAAGAAACGAATAGATATGAAGAAAAAATATATTTTTGCCGCCTTGGTGCTGGCGGTGGGCTTGACATCGTGTGACAATCTGCTGGACCTGACTCCCCAAAGCCAGATTTCACAAACCGACTACTTCAAGACGGAGAGCGACCTGCAGCTCTTCAGCAACACCTTTTACAACAATCTGCTGGACAAATCCCCTTTTGATGACCAAAGCGATTTGTATGTACAGCAAACGCTCTCCGACGAGATTATCGGTGGAAACAACCGCACCGAGCCCGCATCAGGCGGCGGCTGGACGTGGACTGATTTGCGCAAGATGAACACCTTGCTTGCCTATGCCCACCACTGCAATGACGAGGCAGCGGTGATTAAGTACACGGCACTGACACGCTTCTTCCGCGCTTTTTTCTACTTCGAGAAGGTGAAGCGCTTCGGCGATGTGCCCTGGTATGAGACCGAACTGGGTTCGGCAGCCCCCGAACTGTACAAGGCACGCGATTCTCGTGAACTGGTGATGGGCAAGATGTTGGAGGACATTGACTATGCCATTGAGAACCTGCCGGGCAAATCGGAGGAGGCAAGTAACCCCTTCCGTGCCAACCGCTGTGCGGCAATGGCACTGAAAGCACAGTTCTGCCTTTATGAGGGAACCTACCGCAAATATCACGGCTTGACGCTGGAAGGACACAGCTATGCCTATTACTTGCAAGAGGCCGCGAATGCAGCCAAGCAGTTGATGGAGTCAGGTGAATATAAGCTCTATAGTACCGGTAACCCTGAAATGGATTATCTGAATCTCTTTGCGGCTGAGGATGCCAACACGGACGAGTATATCCTCGCCATCAAGTTCGATTACAACCTTGCTATCCACCATAACGCCAATGGACACACGTTGGTACCCACGCAAGGACGTCCGGGACTGACGCGTAAGATGGTAAACACATACCTGATGAAAGACGGAAGCCGCTTCACAGACCAATCTGGCTGGCAGGAGATGACTTTTCTGGAGGAGACTAAGAACCGTGATCCACGTCTGGCGCAGAGCATTCGTACTCCGGGCTACACCCGCATCGGCGAAAGTACAGTATTAGCTCCCGACCTCTCAGTCAGTGTGACAGGCTACCAACCTATTAAGTTCGTGCAGGAGCCTACCGCATCGGGTGGACAAGTGGACCGCAATAGTCGAAACACCAACGACCTGCCTGTGTTCCGCTATGCCGAGGTACTATTGAACTATGCCGAAGCAAAGGCTGAGTTGGGTACACTTACCCAAGACGACTTAGATCAGTCCATCAACTTGATTCGCCGCCGTGTGGGAATGCCTGACCTGAACATGGATGCAGCAAATACCAACCCTGACCGTTACCTAGCCTCTGCCGAGACGGGATATCCCAATGTGACAGGAACGAATCAAGGCGTTATTTTGGAAATCCGCCGCGAGCGTGCCATTGAACTGGATCAAGAAGGCTTCCGCTACGACGATCTCATGCGTTGGAAAGCCGGATACTGCGTGGATCAGGACATCTATGGCATGTACTTCCCCGGTCCGGGTGAGTATGATCTGAGCGGTGACGGCAATACGGATGTCATTCTCTACGCCAGTGGCACAGCAAAGCCCGAAGCCGGCAGCGGGGTATTGGTCTATGAAATAGGTAAAGATATTCTGCTGACCGAGAGCAATCAGGGCTACCTATACTATCACAAGAACATTGTGCGCAACGGCTTCAATGAAGGACGTGACTACCTTTATCCGATACCCATCAACGAACGTTCGCTCAATCCCAACCTGACGCAGAACCCCGGATGGGTGGACGGTCTTGACTTCTGATAATATCAAAAAAGTAGAAACTAAAGAAAAAGAAAAGACAATGAAACTGATTCACTACATAAATACCGCACTCCTACTTTGTGTCGTAAACTTATTCTGGAGTTGCGATGAAGACGAAAGCAACCTCTCGAAGGCGGTACTGACAAGCGCTTCGGCTTTGAACTTCGGGGCAAACGGTGCAGCAGAGCAAGTTATCACGGTCTATGCTGATGCTGAATGGGTGATGGAGGAACTGCCAGAATGGGTCAAAGTAACTCCTCAGAACGGAACAGGGACAATGGATGTCACTATCGTTGTGGCAGACAATATTCGTGATGGTGCCATCGATAACCCTCGCAAGGCGACTGTCGTGTTTCGCGGTACTACGCTGGCAAGCCGCAGTCCGGTAATCATCAATCAGGATGGTGACAAATATCGCGACTGCCAGGAGTACTCCGTTGACCAGCTACCAGACCTAGCGGACGAGACAGCGGTTAGTGTTTCCGACGCTTTGGTGACGGCTGTCACCGGTTCGGGCTGCATTATCAGTGACACGCAATACGTGGAGAACATCTTATTGCAGACCACCACAGACATCAATGTGGGTGACAAGATTTCCATCAAGGGTAGCAAGATGACCGACTCGCGTAAACTTGCTTATCTGGTTTGCGACGAAGTGGAGATCACTTCGTCCGACAATGTTGTGAACCGTCCCTCCGCACGTGACATCACTTCCGAGGTTGATACCTACACTTCCGGTAGTCGTGACTGGATTTCGGTTGTCGGTACGCTGGACGGCACCACCGTTACCATTGAAGGTGCTACCAACAAGGTATCCATCATCGATGCTTCCACTAGTCTGGGGCTTGACGAACTGAACGGACACCGTGTCAAAGTGAACGGTTACTTCGATGGACTTGCAGTCCCTATGTTCCGCATTACTGCGGCTACAGTGGAAGACCTTGGCGTAGAGGAAGTCATCTACTTCTCCGAAGACTTCGAATGGTTATCCCCCTGGAGTGTAAACAGCGGTGCGGGACAAACCGTTGAAAACGATGGAGATGGCAGTGCACCACAAATCTACAGCGCTAAGGACATCAATGGCGTGACGGCTGCCGAAGCCTTGATACAACGTGGTTATGGACTGGAACAGACACCCGGCAACGCCATCTACCTGCAGCAGAACTACCTGAAGTTCGGAAAGACAGATTATCAAGCGGGACTCACCCTGCCCTCTATCGAGGGGATACCCGAGAACGCTACCGTGCAGTTATCCTTCGATTGGGCACCAATGGTGGGCAGTACCCGCAAATTTGATCCCGTACAGCTAATCATCTATGTCACTAACGGTGACCAGGTGACAGAGCTTGAACCCATCGGACATAAGTTTGTGGATACCGTCGATCATCTCTCCTGGCTTCACGTTGATATCCGTTTGGATGGCATCACCATCACGAAGAACACGCGTATCACCATCAAGTCAGATGCTTGGGGAGAAAACAAAGTGACTGCCGGAAGTAACGTTTACCGCCGTTGGTTCATAGACAATATCAAAGTGACAAGAGTAGAGTGAGCTACTTATAGGTATGAGTATCTCCGAAGCTTATGCCTTTAGGCGTGGGTAGCTCACATCTCAGCCAAGTTCAGAAACCTGTCAAGGGCTTCATATCCGATTACAATTATAAGTGGTTTTGGTCACTGCGAAGAAATAACTAATTTCAGAAGGGAACCAGGCCAGCCTCAATTATGGGCCAGCCTGGTCTTCATAAGCTATGTACTGAAAAATTCTTCAGGAAATAATTCATCTAATAATCATATTTTCTCCAATCTGCTGATATATCCATATCCCTCGTTGCAGTAAAAGTATAACTATAACTATGCAGGCGATTAGTGTCAGAGAAGGTCTTTATTGCCGCTCCGGAATCCAGATAGAATCCGGTACAATAATAATGGGTTACACTATAATCACCTACGATTTCATCTCCTTCAGCATAAATAGTTATCTCTTCACCATATTTTACAGTCTTCGTTTGTGTAGAATATGAAAAACTGCCTGCACTGAATCCTACTTTCCCTTTCCCTCCGGAAGCGCCACCGGCACTGGAATACAATTTGATGGTAACTTGTGAGGGAGCACCATCAGGGTTTGCTTGCCCACTAAACGCTGCACATATATGTGTTCCACGAAGGTAGTCTATGTCTTGGTCAATAAGTATCGGACTGCTGCTGAATAATTTACCGTTTTGGTACCAACCGATAAACTCCTCGTTTCCTGTCGATGTTGCGTATATCCTTTCCGGGAGATAACCATACTCATCCTCATATATCTTGTATGTTCTAACAAGATATCCCCCTGAAACCCTTTCTTCCACTTCGCCATAATCCAGTTCACCTAACGAACCTCCACGTCCATCCAAGTTCTCATCAACAATGCTGACAGTTAAGATGGGAGAAGATGGTACAGTAGCGGTGAATCTGGCTGTTAAAGTTCTGTTAGAATAATGACAACTAATCTTCCCTATAAGTGTTAGTCATCAATTGAAAAATCGAAATGCAATTGCATAGCTATAGACATATATTTGTGCGAATTAAAATTGAAACAATATATTTATTCCAATCAGCAGTTGAACTGCTGTGATTTATAAGTTTAACCGAGGTCATTTAAGCCTCGGAATTAGTTGTAAATATTTGAAAATTAAGGGATGGAAATACTTGTAAAATCCTTGGAAATCAGTAACTTAAAGTAAAAAATACCCCTATTTTTTGCTTGTTATGATTCCCAAGGACAAAGAGTATAGACTAATAAAAATCTATATGTATATCTGCGATATGTACGAACAAAGCCTCAAATACCATTGCCAAAGATACAGCAATAATTCGAAACCGTTGTTCTCCGACGAGGAAATCCTCACGATTTATTTCTTTGTCGGTCATGAGCAGAAGTACACCCTCATCAAGGATATTCACAACTTCGCTAAAGAGTACTTGCGCGACTGGTTCCCGAACCTGGTGTCCTATCAGACATTCAATTACCGTCTCAACAGGATGGCCGGTGCTGTTAGGGAACTGTCCTCGCAGTTATTAAGGATGTTCAGGCCTTCTGACTGTCAGGATGATACCGTGATTGTTGACTCGATGCCGATAATCACATGCTGCGGAAGAAACCGTACAGGCAAGGTCGCCAGAGATATCGCTGACAAAGGATACTGTTCCACCAAGAACCTGTACTATCATGGACTAAAGCTTCACATGGTAGGATATCGCAGGAAAGGGCATCTTCCTCATCCGTGCCAGATAGCGCTCTCTCCTGCCTCCGAGAATGACCTGAAGGTCTTCCAGAGCGAATGCATGCCGGATCTTTTCAACAAGAAGATCTTCGCTGACAAGATATACCGAAGCAATGACTACTGGGAGCAGGAAAGACGCGATAAGGCCAATGAGTTCTACGCTCCCGTCAAGTCAATCAAAGGGGCTCCTGAAGAAGAGAAGCAGAGAAGCAAGGCCGCTGATGACATTTATTCTCAAGCCGTTTCATCTGTCAGGGAACCCATTGAAGCGCTATTCAGTTGGCTGAACGAAAAAACAAATATTCAAAGAGCTTCAAAGTGCCGCTCTACTTGCGGACTGCTAATTCATACGATGGGAAAGGTAGCCATCGCATTTTTATATCTTATTTTCAACTACTGATTCAAATAAATAATAAATCACATCTTCAATAGTGCACTATTACACCCTCTATTCGACCGGGGCGCTGGGTAGGCTTCAATAGTACATCCGTCGTAATAAACGCGCCAACGGAGAACTCACTATTACAGCCGTCGATTCCAATAGAGCAACACCCTTTTTAGCACCCGTCATTCCTCCACATCAGCAATAGCCCGTCCATACAACGACAAAAGGGACGATCTCCAAGCGTTTCCCGTTTTCACGCCACATCACGCGCCAAACGTAGGTATAGACAGGCTGGAGAGAAGGACCTATCTCCAACAACGCACCGCGCCGCGGCTCGAAATAATATTAGGGTATTTCTCCAATACCAATCCCCGGCTAAGACCTCCGAGCGCCAATAATAGGAGCTTCGCCTACAAGGCCGAAAACAGCGATTTTCAAGAGGCGTTTCCTTCGGACGGGTAAATACTCCTTCGAGGCAGCAGGAGCGTAGAAATCGGCATCTACAACAGCATGGCGGAGAACGCTGCGAGAGCTGGCCGAGGGCGCGTATTATAGAATGTCGAGGAGCCTGACGGGACGCGGCTCGAAATAATATACACCGTTCCTCCTATTAGGCGAGGACGAGATCATCAAGGAGCTCTTATTACAACATACGGCGTTTCTATATACAACGATTTCATTACAGCAGTCTCTATATTTACATTATAACGTTTACAGCATTTACAGCGAGAGACATTACCCAGCTTTATTCAGCGGGTAATTTCCCCTCGTTTTTTATCTTATATCATAAGTCAATATTATCACGCCTCTGGCGGTTATTCAGCCTAATCAAATCTATCAAGTGCCACTTTATCGCCTCGGTAAATTCAATACGGTAATCCGGGTATAAGTAATCCTTTTCCCGCTCGTGACACCTTCGCAGCCACTTTCTAAAGTCGCGCTGCGCCCCTTTCGACAACAGCCCGGTATAGCCGTCCAATTCAGCATGAGATAGGCTCGCCAATCCCAGAATCACGAAATAATCGGTCAGTTCCTTCAAGCTCCCCCGTTTAGGCCGAAACGACGGCCGACGGCCTATATTATCAAAGGCAAAAGCCTGACAATTCCGCCAAAAGAAATTCACAATCCGGGTATATTCTTCAAGCAGTCCACCGAGCGTTCCTACCTTCAACCGGGAGAGTACCTTCCGTCGCCCGCCTTTCAACGTAAATTCAACCCGAAGGGCGTTTTTCTCCGGGTAGAGGTCCGGATTCCGTATTAGCACGTTCCGATTATCTTTATTTATTTCAGCGATTTTATCATAAATTTTAGCAGTGAAAAATCCCGAAACAAACTTTCGGCATGTAGGACGCGAATCGTTCAACTCGTAGCATTTCGACTTAAATGCACGGATTCGGTGTATCATTTCGACACATTCCATATCAAACGGGACATTCAGCCCTATTTCGATCACGGAAATTTCAAAGGTTCTCAACGTATCGAACGAGATGCCAAGTCGTTTGGCCACTTTCCGCCAAGCCTTCTCCAAATCCGTTTTAGTCAAATCATCCAACGAAGTCGCGCCATAGTACCATTTACGGATACTACCGTAAATTTTCATAAAGTCTTCGTAAAATTCGATTATCAGATCATGCGCATCATCCCCGTATTTCCCATTATTTAACACCAACTTATCATACCATCTCCCATTTATCCAATTCGATTTTTCAACGAAAGTCCCATAACGCAGGTGATGATAGACTTCCTTATCGTAACATTTCAAAGTAATATTATCGACCATATTTTTTCAATTTCAAAAGTTCGTCTTTACAATACCTCTTAGAACGCCCGTAGCGCATAGGCGTAATCAAACCTTTTTTCTCCCAACGATAGAGCGTTGAGCGACTGACCTTCATCGAGCCTTCAACCTCTTTCGCAGTCAGCAACTCCGCTCCGAGGAGAGCCTTCGTAAGATAATTAATAATCCAATCCCGATTCTGGGCTATCCCCACTTTAATCAGCGTTTGGAGCATCTTCGGAGATACGATAATCTCACACTCCGTTTTAATTCTTAAATTATTCATAGCTTTATATTAGAATTAGCGGGCGATTTCTCGCCCTTTATTTCCTAATATATAATGGTGGATAATACGAAGGTCCTTTTTAGATAATTATTTATATATCAATTAATTAATATTAAAACAGCTCCAAAACAACCCCAAAAGAGGGCCAAAAGATCATTTTTGCCGACTTACAGAACACAAAAAACCCC
>ENA-OPVK01000820-OPVK01000820.1-human-gut-metagenome-genome-assembly--contig:-NODE-820-length-20721-cov-2.587342_pt1 | contig 20721 bp, 17 predicted proteins | sample MGYA00241495_ERZ501982 | MGnify/ENA primary metagenome ERZ501982 (study PRJEB25962, sample SAMEA2042002) | human gut metagenome | biome: human gut; feature: human-associated habitat; material: faeces...
TTCAAGGCAAAGTGTTTCACGCAGGCAGCCACACCATTCTGCTGCACGCCCCGGATATAGGGCACTACCATCTTTCCGGCCAGATAAGGGTCCTCACCCATATACTCAAAGTTGCGTCCGTTGAGCGGTGTACGGTAGATATTGATACCAGGGCCCAGCAAGACCGATTTGTTGCGGTAGCGCGCCTCTTCACCGATACTCTGTCCGTAAAGGAGAGACATTTCGGGGTTCCAGGTTGCTGCCAGACAAGTCAAGGCAGGGAAAGCCACACAGGAGTCATTGGTGCATCCGGCTTGTTCCCACTCGTCCCACAACACATCGGGACGTATACCGTGAGGGCCGTCATCCGTCCATACATCGGGAATGCCCAGACGGGGTACACCCGCACTGCTGAACTTGCTTTGCGCATGAGTCAACTTCACTTTCTCTTCCAGGGTCAGACGGCTCAAAGCGTCTTCCACTCTTTCTTCAATAGGTTTGCTTGCGTCCAGATAGACGGGCTTCTGCTGGGCTGAAAGAGGCAGCGCGACAGCAGCCAGAACCAAACCGAATAATACTTTTTTCATTGTTGTACAATTTAAGTTGTTATATAATTTAAGTAAGTACTCATAATCAGTCCGTACTATTGACAATCCCCAGCAGACAAGGGAATATGACTTATCCCCCCACACATAGGAACTGAAGTCCTTACAGCCGTATAGTGAGTATCCATAACATCCGGATGTTGTTGTCCAAAACATCCCCATGTTTTACCCCAAAACACCCGGATGTTTTATCCCAATACATCCCCATGTTTTGCCTTAAAACATCCGGATGTTTTGGGTTCTCAGTCCTATGGTGTGTACAGCTCAGTCCCTACCTCTTTCATGCTAAGTCCCGGCATCTCATCCTCTGGGACTTGATACGTACTGTTTGCAGCGAGGCAGTACCCGCTACTTCATTCCCAATGACCGGATATACCCCTCCTGAACCACACAATTCTTCAGTTTGCATGCCTCGATAAAGTCCATCATCGCCTTGCGGGACATGGCCTGCGCGGGACGTGCCTCACGGATTTCCTTGTACGTGGCACGCGGTGCTTCGGAGAAATACACGATGTTTGCCCAGTTCTCCGGCGGAGTGATGCCGACGAAAGAAGAACCGTCCATCTTCTTGTAGGGCCAGAAGGTATAGCCGATGTTGTTCTCGCGCATCGTCTGGCAGAAAGCGGCCTGCCATTCGTCCGTATTGTGGCCTATCTCACCCATGTACATGGGCAGGTTCACACTGTCGCGGAAGTTGATAATCGTCTGGATGGCAGCTTGGGTAGGTTCGCCTCCGTAACGGTGGCAGGTGTACATTATCTTGTCGTCGAACTTGGAGTCCTTGAAAGGCTTGAAATTACCGTTCCATTGCGAACCGCCCAGCAGGATGATGTGGTTGTTGTCCACCTCGCGGATGGCGGCTACACCTTTCTTATATACATCTTCCAGCTTGCCGTTGAGTTCCTCCATGTTCTCGAAGTAAGGGGCAATGGGCTCGTTGAAGAGTTCGTAACCGAGGATGACCGGTTCGTTCTTGTAGCGGTCGGCTATCCGGCGCCAGATGTCACAGTAGAGTTGCTGGCTGACTTCGCTGTCGAACAGCCAGGGATAGCCGTAGCTGTCGTCGATATTGTCGCCCGTCTGTCCGCCGGGAGCGTCGTGCATGTCGAGGATGAGGTACAAGTCCGATTCGCGGCACCACTCTACCAGGCTGTCCACGCGGGCAAAGCCGTCTTGGTCGGCAGTCAGCCCCATATAGTCCTCGTCCGTAAACAGTTTGTAATGGAAAGGCAGGCGGATGGTGTTGGCACCCTGCTCCTTGATGAAGCGGATGTCCTCGCGCGTTACATAATTGTCCTTGAATGCCTTCCAGAAGTCGGCCGTAAAGTCCGGTCCCACCAGCTGGCAGAACATCTCATTGATGAAACGAGCGGAATTGGTCTTGTTGAACTTGAACATGTATCCTTCCGGATTCAGCCAGTTACCCAGGTTGGTACCCATGATGAAGAGTTTGGTACCGTCGGGCTTTATCAAGTCCTGGCCCTGAATGGTTACGAATGCATCCGAAGTTACTTCTTTTGTCGCTTGTTTCTCACCGCATCCCGCAAGGCCCAAAGACAGCAAGGCGATGGAAATGCTTGTCGCTAATAAATGTTTCATGGCAATAATTTTGGTTATAGTATTAGTTGCGATATTCGCTTTTGCTTCCCCAAAGTTAGGAAAGATAAGAACACCTCGTACCGGCGAATCGGGAATAGGTGGAAGGAGTGAAGAAGCATGAACAAACAAACAACTAATAATCAGAAATATAATCAGAAGAAGAGATAGGCAGAAAGTGGATTCAAAAAGCCGGTTTGACGTATTGTCAGCGTATCTGCATCAGCCGTATTTCAAAGTCCTCGCGCGAAATGCGAGCCTTGTTCTTCACTTTGGCACGGTAATTATAGATGGTGTTTACGGAATAACGGAGGAATTCTGCAATCTGCGAACTGTCGTCGATGCCCAGACGAATCAAGGCGAAAATGCGGAGTTCCGTATTCAGCAACTCGCCTTTACGGAGCACGATGCGTTCTTCGGGCTGCAGCAAGTCATTGAATTTATCGACAAAATCGGGGAAAAGGTGCAAGAAGGCAGTATCAAAGTTATCATAGAGTTCCTTCAGTCCGGTGTCCAGCACCTCACGGGAACGCACCATCTTCAGCAGCTCTTCCATCTGCCCGGCAGAGATTTTCTTGTTGACCATCCGCCGGTAGGTATCCAGCCGGTTGATATAAACGGAGCAGAGATTCATGAAACGGCCCACATACTCCTCCTTGATGTTGTTTGAGAGTTGCAGTTGCTCGTTGGCATGCTCCAGTTTGTTCCGTGCGGCAGAGAGTCGCTGCATCTGCCGGTAGATAAAGCCCACTGCCACCACCAACAGCACAATCAAAGCGCTGATGAGCCAGAGGTACAGCCGGAGCCGGTCATTCTGCTTCTCGCGCATGGCCTGATAAGTGAGGTCTATCAGTGAAAGGATGCCGGCAGTCTGGAGGCTGCGGCTACGGGCGTTGTATCGGTTGGTTTCGTCCCACGAGAAACGGATGTAACGGTAGGCATGCTCCATATCCCCTTCCTCATAAAGAAGTTCCGCCAGGTTCCAGAGTGAGGCATGGTCTGTGATGCTCAGGCGAATATCGGTCAGTGCCGACAAAGCCAGATAGCGCTTCTCCTCCTCCCGGTTCCCGAGCCGGCGGTAGAGCAATGAGCGCTGATAGGTCACCAGCGCATATTCGGGAGTATTGGGCTTGGCATGTGCCAGACGCGTATCATTGATGCTCAAGGCTTCGTCCGGATGGCCTGCAGCGGCCTCCCGCGCCTCTCTTCGTTCCAGATAGAGAGGGGATGAAGGCAGAAGTACCTGCATCAAAGAATCGTCATAATGGGTAGCCAAAGCCTGATAATGCTTCTTGAAAGAATCGTCCAGCGTATAGAAACTCAGTTCTGTGTAAAGTTTATGACAGGCATTGTAATAGTCCGGCAGCAGATGGGAGGGAAGGGAGGCTTTGTCCGTCTGCCTCAAGAGTTCGGCAGCCTCCTCGTACATGCCTGCCGAAGCCATCAAGTGGGCAAGCTCCAGCCTTGTTTCGAGTGCCGCATCCTGCCGGCCATAGCGCTCTGCCCAATCCAGATTGACACGAAGATAATGGATGGCCGAATCGCAGATATATGTCTTATACTCCTTATAGATTTCCCCATTCCATCGAAAAAAAGAGATATTGGCGGTATCGGTATCCAGCACTTGGCGCTTCAGCCGGGCAATGCGTCCTTCACGCACGGCGACATAGTGCCGGTGCGCCTCGATAGCCTCATCCAAAGAGGACGTCAGCGCAGTAAAAGAGGGCGTGCCGGCAGCAAAAACCACACTTTGCCATACCACGACGGCAAGAAAACAAAAAGTGAACAATCTCCTTTCCATGACCATAAAGTTCATGCAAATATAGCAAGAAATCCTGCAAAGCAGTAGCATCGGAAAGAATAGTTTCCTATATTTGCGTTCTAAACCCCCAAACAAATTATCTGTCATGAAAAGCTTAACACCCCAACGGATTGCCGCGGTAGACGTATTCCGCGCACTCACCATGTTCCTCATGCTCTTTGTCAACGACATTCCCGGACTGAAAAACGTCCCCCACTGGCTGATGCATGCCAGGATAGACGAAGACATGATGGGATTCTCCGACACCATCTTCCCCGCTTTCCTTTTCTGTATGGGCATGTCCGTATCCTTTGCCATACAAAACCGGTACAAAAAGGGAGACAACACCCTGCAAGTCGTGGCCCATATCTTCTGGCGGACAGTGGCGCTGATTACCATGGGACTGTTTTCACTGAACAGCGGAGGCATCGAAGGCGGTCTATCGCACCCATGGTTTTCCATCCTGATGGTCATCGGTTTCTTCCTCACCTGGGGGGTATATCCCAAAGCGGAAGGAACGAAAAAGACCCTTTTCACCGCAATGAAAACAGCAGGCGTGCTGCTGCTCGCCTTCCTCGTCATCTACAAGGACATGAACGGGAAACCGTTCCAGATAAGCTGGTGGGGCATCCTCGGACTTATCGGCTGGACGTATGCGGTATGTGCAGGCATCTATCTGTTCACCCGGGAAAGCCTGCGGAAGAATGCCATTGCCTGGTTCGTGGTCGTATTGCTTGCCGTAGTCAGCCATTCAGACCTGATACCGGGAGAGTACGGCAGCCGGATTATCCTGCTTCCCTTTATCCCGAGTGACTGGACACTGCATGCCTTCGGTATGTCCGGCGTATTGACTTCTCTGCTCATGCAGCGCTATGCCGACCGGGAACGGCCGGGACGATTCATCGGCATGCTTTGTGCCCTCGGCGTAGGAATGCTTGTCCTTGCCCTCGTCTCACACCCGTTCTGGATTATATCCAAAATACAAGCCACGCCGACATGGTTGTTCTACTGCCTCGCCATGTTCTTCCCGCTGTTCGGTTTCTTCTACTGGCTGACGGACGTGAAAGGCAAAACCAACTGGTTCGATATCATCAAACCTGCAGGTACGGCAACGCTGACCTGCTATATTATCCCTTACATCTGGTATGCTGTCCAGCAACTGCTGCATCTGCACTATCCCGAGGCATTGGGAAGCGGTGTACCGGGACTGCTCAAGTCCCTCGTGTTCTCGCTTGTCATTGTGGGGCTGACCGGCCTGCTGGTGAAAGGCAAGATTAAACTGAAAGTATAATGTTGAAAGTTCAGACACCCAACGGTGACAACAAGGTGCTGCTGCATTCGTGCTGCGCACCTTGTTCTTCCGCCATCATCGAGTGCATGCTGGCCAACGGCATACGCCCGACCGTATTCTACTGCAATCCCAACATCTATCCGCAGGCAGAATATGAGACAAGGAAAAACGAGGCTATCCGTTTCGTAACCTCCAAAAACATCGATTTCATCGATGCAGACTATGATTATGCACACTGGTTACATACCATGCAGGGCCTGGAGCATGAACCGGAACGCGGCAGCCGCTGCCTGAAGTGCTTCACTCTGCGCCTGACAGAAACAGCCCGCTACGCTTCCGAGCATGGTTTCTCCGTATTCACTACCACCCTTGCCTCTTCGCGCTGGAAAAGCCTGGAACAAATCAATGAAGCAGGACGCCGTGCCGCCGCACTCTATCCGGGCACCCTCTTCTGGGAACAGAATTGGCGGAAGGGCGGGCTCCAGGACCGGCGCAACCAACTGCTGAAAGAGTATGATTTCTACAACCAACAGTATTGTGGCTGTGAATTCAGCATGCAACGACTGGATGCAAAGAACAAATAAGAGAAGGCGGTCAGCGATAAATGAGCGTCGAAAGATAGTCCTCGGCAAACATCTCGTTCGCCACCTCTAACAGAGCTTCCGAAGTGAGCTGTTCAATGCGATGGAACACGGCTTCGGAAGTTTCGCATTTATTATAATGCAGGAAAGTCTTGCCCATGCCCAACGCATTGTTCTCATTATTATCCGAAGCTACACCGATTTGTCCGATAAGTTGCTTCTTGGCAGCCGCAAGCTGCGAGGAAGTCATCCGGACATCACGCAAGCGTTTCAATTCCTTATATACCAGGCGGGTGCAGTAGTCCAAATCTGCAGGGTCGCAACCGAAGTAGATGCAGAAAGTTCCCGTATCGGTATAGGAAGTCAAGTTGGATTCTACGTTATAGACCAGCCCACGACGTTCACGGAGAGAAACGTTCAATCGGCTGTTCATGCCCGGGCCACCCAAAACATTGTTCAGCAGGTAAAGTGCGGTGCGCTTGTCATCGTATGCATTATATCCCCGGCTGCCAATCATGACATGTGCCTGGTGAGTATCCTTATGCACTACAAGATGCTCGGGTACATAGAGGGGCGGTGGCGTACGGCGGTTGTCCACTGCCATGGCAGGTATATCCGCGAGGAGTTTTTCCGCCCAGCGCACCACCTGCCTAAAGTCCAGATTGCCCAGAACAAAAAAGACCATATTGCCGGGATGGTAGAAGCGAGAAGTGAATGTAGCGGCATCCTCACTGCGAAACAGCTTCAGTTGCCCGGGATTGCCCAGAATGTTGCGTCCCAGGGGATGCCCTCTGAATATCAAGTCTTCGAAATCATCGAAGATGAGCTCGGAAGGGTTGTCTTCGTAGGATTGTATCTCGTCGATAATCACCTCCGTCTCCTTCTCGATTTCGCGTTGCGGGAAAGTGGAGTGGAATACAATATCCGTTAACAATTCGAAGGCACGGCCGAAATGCTCGGTCAGGAAAGCAGAGTAAATCACCGTCTCTTCCTTGTTGGTGTAGGCGTTAAGGTCTCCGCCCACATTCTCCATACGGTTCAGGATATGCCATGCCTTACGCTTGGCGGTACCTTTAAATATAAGGTGCTCCACAAAATGCGCCATACCTTGCTCGTTTTCAAGCTCATCGCGCGTACCCGCATCTACAGCAAAACCACAATAAGCCACCTTGGAGACTGAAGGTTCATGAATGATGCGCAAGCCGTTGGACAAGATATGTTGGTTGAAAGCCGACGGTAAATTCTCTTTTAACTTCTTCATTCTGACGTTTCAAACTATTTGAGGCGACAAAAATACAATAAAACTTATTGTCGTTTATAGAAAATTGCAGATATTTGCATATTGCTATAATGTGCTAATGTGATTAATGTGCTAATATGCCAATGACCATGCGGCATCACAGCGCAGCCAATTAGCACATTAGCATATTAGCACATTAAATACATTAAGAGTATGATTGCATCCATTCAAGAGCTTTTGCAGAAAGAGGCACAAGCCGTACTGAACATTCCAGTGACGGACGCTTATGAAAGAGCTGTAGAACTCATCGTAGAACAAGTGCACCGCAAAAAAGGGAAACTGGTAACTTCGGGTATGGGCAAGGCCGGACAAATAGCCATGAACATCGCTACTACCTTCTGCTCCACCGGTATTCCGTCCGTTTTCCTGCACCCCAGCGAAGCACAGCACGGTGACCTCGGCATCCTTCAGGGGAATGATCTGTTGCTACTCATCTCCAATTCGGGCAAAACTCGTGAAATCGTGGAGCTGACACAGTTGGCACATAACCTAAGTCCGGAACTGAAGTTTATCGTCATCACCGGAAACCCTGATAGCCCCCTGGCACACGAATCCGATGTATGCCTCAGCACCGGGAACCCCCAAGAAGTATGCGTATTGGGCATGACGCCCACGACTTCAACCACTGCCATGACCGTCATCGGTGACATTTTGGTTGTACAGACCATGAAAGAAACCGGATTCACCATTGAAGACTACTCCAAGCGCCATCACGGCGGTTACCTCGGAGAAAAATCAAGATCGCTATGCGTAAAGTAATAGGTATCGGAGAAACCATACTGGACATCATATTCCGTGGCGAACAGCCCACAGCAGCTGTCCCAGGCGGTTCAGTATTCAACGGCATCGTCTCGCTGGGACGTATCGGCGTTCCCATTTGCTTTATCAGTGAAACAGGCAATGACCACGTGGGCAATATCATACTCAACTTCATGCGCGAGAACAATATCCCCACAGACCATGTTAATGTCTTCCCTGACGGGAAATCCCCCGTATCACTCGCTTTCCTTAACGACCGGAGTGATGCGGAATACATCTTCTATAAAGATTATCCCAAACAACGATTAGATATAGAGTATCCACAAATTCAAGAGGACGACATCGTTATAATAGGGTCTTATTATGCCTTAAACCCCGTATTGCGCGACAAAGTATTAGAACTGCTGGAACGCGCACACGACATGCACGCCATCATCTATTACGACCCCAATTTCCGTTCGTCCCATAAAGAGGAGGCCATCAAGCTGGCTCCCACCATCATCGAGAATCTGGAATACGCCAACATTGTACGCGGCTCGCAAGAGGATTTCTTCTATATGTGGGGCCTGCAGGAGGCTGACAAGATATACAAAGACAAAGTAAAGTTCTACTGCCGTAACTTCCTCTGTACTGCCGGCGCAGAGCAGGTATCATTGCGCACCGACACGATTTCCAAGGAATATTCCATTCCTCCGTTAAAAGCGGTCAGTACCATCGGCGCGGGCGACAACTTCAATGCAGGCATCATCTTCGGACTGCTGAAGTACAATGTACGCTACGAGAATCTGGACACAATGGACGAAGCCACTTGGGACAAAATCATCCAATGCGGCATTGAGTTTGCCGCCGAGGTATGCAAGAGTTTCAATAACTCCGTTTCAAAGGAATTTGCAGAAGCACGGAAATACCAACCATAGACACCCTTTGTTCACCACAGATTACACGGTCTAAAAATCCATGCAATCTGTGGCAGAACAGCTTCCGGATTAACAAAATTCCCCTGTTTTTCCTTTCATTTCTGCTTTTTTTTTGCTTTATTTGTCTATCCTTTATACCTTAAGCATTCGCGCTATGAATAGAAAAGGAAACAGACAGCACTCTCCAACCCCTCCTAAGCAGAAATGGCAAAACATCTGCCTTGCCTTGTGCATTCTTTTAGGAATACTCGCCTCTTGCGAAACAGAAGAATCTTTCTATCAACCCCGATTCCCGGAAAACAACATCCCGTTGACCCGGCAAGCGTTATTCAAGCCGGAAAACTTCTTTGCCTACACCGACTCTACCCTGAAAGCCGTGATTTCCGCACTACGCAGAGTGGAAGAAGAAAAGCATTTCACCGCTTCTTTCCTGTTGAAATACGGCATTCCTCTCTGGAACTTCACCTACCAATTGACCGAAGAAGAAGAGACCTGCATCTTCGTTCCCCTCTACCGCCTTGACAAGCCACACTGCATCGATGCCATCTGGCTGTTGCACATCAAAGACGGATGGATGAAATTCCTTCCATTGAAGCGTGATGACGAACTCATAAGAGAAAGCGACCAAGTGTTCATATTCGACTTGTTAAGCTATCTGGTATTTGGCGAAGAGAATGCGCAAGGACTCACATTCAAGCCTCATGCCCAGACCCGTTCGGTAATAACCGTCACCCAATGCTGGGATGTATATACCGGACCTAAAGACCAGCTGGAATACAGCTATACCAACTGCGTTAGTCATTCCTATTGGGTAGATGATGCCCTTATAAATAATAGCAACTGGAACAGTGAAGGAGGAGGAAGCGGCGATGTGTGGATTGGAGGAGGAAGTTCAGGAGGTTCCGGCTCTTCATCGGGCACTCCGGCAGGAAATATATTCAAGAAAGAGGCCGACCAAGACTCGCTTTTATGGGTAATCACCGAAAACATGACAGCCCGAATCATGGAAGACTGTTTGGGAGGAGACCTATACAGCCAACTGAAAGAGAAAGTCAAAAACAACAAAATCAATCTGGAATTCGATTTCGGCAAAGGGTATTCCTACAATTGGGAAGAGCATACCTTGCACATCGGATTGGAAGAATTGGAAGCAAACAACCTTCTGCATGAAATGTTCCATGTTTTCCAAACCACACAAGAGCCTATATCATCGTTCAAAAGTTCTATGATGAACAGAGAGATAGAAGCGCACTATGCGCAATACCTGTTCTTACAAAGGAGCGCGGAGTGGACGGACAAAAAACAAGATAAATATGCAAAAAGCCAACGCCTAAGAGCAACAACTTCATTGACTAAATATGTAAATCAGCAAGGTCATGTTACAACTTCATTCTTGGATATCTTTGAAACCTATATATCTAATAATGTCGTTAATGCTTTCCGTCAGGAAGGATACGACAATTATCCATTTAAAGAGTATTCGGATATCACCAATATTTTTCCCAACATAAAATTAACAACTAAAAATTGTGACGAATGAAAAGACTATTGCTTATTACACTGCTTATAGGATACATCTACCCTTGTGTAGCACAGGACAAACCTATCAGAACAGAAGAATCACTTGAAGGAACAGTCATTTATAAAAAGACCACCACTTTCGAGGTAGATGGTTATACGTACCAATGCGACGTAGATGACGGTAGCCAGTTTGTGACTCTTTATAACAAAGAAAACAAACTGACATACGAAAAGATTGTGTATAAAGACACGGGGAAGACATATATTGGCAGCTGGAGTAGCAATGTAATTGAATATGACAGATTCATGAGTCAGCAAGCAGATTTCATAGTAGACCAAGCATTCACCAAAGCCATGGCAGATGAAATTGGGAAAACGGAACTTATGATAACCATGTTGCTCAGTCCAAATACGGGAGAAGTAATGGAAGTGAATTTCAATTTTTTCACCTTTGAGCCATACGCCAAAGTGCCACTACATGTATATAGGGAAATCGAAGTAAAACTGAAAGAACAAATTCATTTTAAACCCATAGAGGAAGGAAAACAACTCAACTACATTATGCTGGCATGGATGCAAAAGCCCCAAGGGAAACTCCCCCCATTACCTCCTCCCGGTTCGCTAATGTAAGCAACATACAAAATTAACAACTAAAAATTGTGACGAATGAAAAGACTATTGCTTATTACACTGCTTATAGGATACATCTACCCTTGTGTAGCACAGGATAAACCTATCAGAACAGAAGAATCGCTTGAAGGAACAGTCATTTATAAAAAAACCACCACTTTCGAGGTAGATGGTTATACGTATCAATGTGACGTAGATGACGGTAGCCAGTTTGTGACTCTTTATAACAAAGAGAACAAGTTGACATACAAAGATATTGTATATAAAGCCACAGGAAAAATATACATCGGTAGCTGGAATGAAAAAAAAGTAATTGAATACAATAGCTCCATGAGTAAACAAGCAGACTTCATTGTGGACGAAGCTTTTACCAAAGCCATGGCAGATGAACTCGGAAAGCGTGAGTTCACAATAACCATGCTACTCAGTCCGGATACGGGGAAAGTAATGGAAGTGAATTTCAATTTCACGACCTTTAGCCCATACGCCAGAGTACCACTGCATGTATATAGGGAAATCGAAGTAAAACTGAAAGAACAAATACACTTTAAACCCGGAGAAGTGGGAAAACAACTCAATTACATCATGCTGTCATGGAGACAAAAGCCCCAAGGGAAACTCCCCCCATTACCACCTCCCGGTTCGCTGATGTAACATTGTAAACCAACCTGCCTATGCACGAAAGAATCTATAGCAGTTTTTTTAAAGTTCAAAAAAGAAATATAAAAGCTTGGCATTGCTGTTACCTTCTGTGGGTAAATTACATATATTTGTGATTAACGACATCAGAGAGGTTACGAATTATGTATAAGAACTTATTGAACTTGCTTGTTTTGGCAGTGCTGCTCCCTTCCTGCAATGGCACTGCCCCTCACATTTCCGTTGTATGCGAAGAAAACAACGTGGGCAACTGCATTGTAAAATGGGAAATGGCCCCTCTCATCAAAGGAAATGTGAAGGTATATGCTTCGACCAATCCCAACCATATCCCCGAAGATGTTCCCGTTGCCGTCGCCAACATCTCCGACCTGAAGATGACTGTCATCACTACCGACCCTACACAACGATACTACTACACACTTGTATTCGCTGACAAATACCGGGTAAAGATTGCCACCCGCAACATCAACATCCCCGGCATACAGAACTTCCGAGACCTGGGAGGCTATTCCTCCTATCCCACCCAAAAGAAAGTGCATTGGGGCATGCTGTACCGCTCTGCCGAAATAGATAAACTGAAACCGTGTTCGCGCAAAGAGCTCAAGAACATAGGCATAAGGACTATCATCGACCTGCGTTCATCTGTCGAAGCGAATAGACAAAGCCCTTTGCAACAGGCATTCAAAGTGATCCATATCCCCATTCCTACCGGCGACATGGAGTATATCCTGAAAGGTGTACAGGAACAGAAAATCAAGAGCGATACTGTCTACCGAATCGTGGAGCAGATGAACCGCGAGCTCATCAGCAACTACACCAAAGAATACCGCCGGATTTTCGATATTCTGCTGGACAAGAACAATTATCCCGTCGTTATCCATTGCTCGTCGGGCAAAGGGCGCACAGGCATCGTATCGGCACTTGTGCTTGCCTCCCTTGGAGTGGACGAAGACATCATCATGGAAGACTACCGCCTCAGCAACGACTACTTCAACATCCCGGCGGCCTCCCGATACGCCTACCAGCTTCCGGCACGCTCGCAAGAGACCATCACCACCCTCTTCTCGGCACGCGAGGATTTCCTGAATGCCGCCATCGAAGAAATGGAACGAAGGTATGGAGATACCGACACCTACCTGCAAAGAGGCATCGGTCTGACAAAAGAAGAAAGAAAGAGACTGCAAGACATTCTTTTAACGGATAATTGACAATGGATAATGGATAATGAGTAGCCAATAAAAAACGATTTTATCATGTAATTGCATAATTATCAACCATCAATTATCAATTATCCATTGAAAAGCACTATCTTTGCGCCCGAAATATAAAGATAAAGATATACAGAAGATTTAATGAAGACATTTGAAGAGCTCGGTGTGTCGCCGGAGATACGCCGCGCCATCGAAGAAATGGGTTACGAGCAGCCCATGCCGGTACAAGAGGAAGTAATTCCCTACCTTTTAGGAGAAAACAATGATGTAGTAGCACTGGCACAAACAGGAACAGGAAAGACCGCAGCGTTCGGCCTGCCGCTCATACAGAAGATTAACGTCAACAACCGAATTCCCCAATCACTTATTCTCTGCCCCACCCGCGAACTTTGTTTGCAGATAGCAGGCGACTTGAACGATTATTCTAAATATACCGATGGCTTGCGAGTGTTGCCCGTATATGGAGGCTCGTCCATCGAAAGCCAGATACGCGCCCTGAAACGGGGTGTACACATCATCGTAGCCACACCGGGACGACTGCTGGACCTGATGGAACGCAAAACCGTGTCCCTCGCCACCATACAGAACGTGGTTATGGACGAAGCGGACGAAATGCTGAACATGGGATTCACAGACAGCATCAACGCCATTCTCGCCGATGTGCCGCAGGAGCGCAACACCTTGCTGTTCTCCGCTACCATGAGCCCGGAAATCGCACGCATCTCCAAGAAGTACCTGCGCGATGCCAAGGAAATCACCATCGGACGCAAAAATGAAAGCACCAGCAACGTGAAACACGTAGCCTTCTGTGTACATGCCAAAGACAAGTATGCTGCCCTGAAACGTATTGTGGACTACTATCCGCAGATATACGGCATCATCTTCTGCCGTACCCGCAAAGAAACGCAGGAAATAGCTGACAAGTTGATGCAGGAAGGCTATAATGCCGACTCGCTGCACGGCGAACTGAGTCAAGCGCAGCGTGACACCGTGATGCAAAAGTTCCGCATCCGCAACCTACAACTGCTGGTTGCCACGGACGTTGCCGCACGCGGCCTCGATGTGGACGACCTGACACACGTCATCAACTACGGATTGCCCGATGACACCGAGAGTTATACCCACCGCAGCGGCCGTACGGGACGTGCCGGCAAAACCGGGACTTCCATCGCCATCATCAACCTGCGAGAGAAAGGCAAAATGCGCGAGATTGAGCGCATCATCGGCAAGAAATTCATTGCAGGCGAAATGCCCACCGGCAAACAGATATGCGAAAAGCAACTGCTCAAAGTGATAGACGATCTTGAAAAGGTGAAAGTGAACGAGGAGGAAATCGCCGACTTTATGACCGACATCTACCGCAAGCTGGACTGGCTGAGCAAGGAGGACCTGATTAAACGCATGGTTTCGCATGAATTCAACCGTTTCCTGGATTACTATCGCGGCCGTGACGAGATAGAGACAGCAACCGGTAGTGAGCGTGGTGCAAGAAGCGGCGAGAGAGGCGACCGTAGAAGCAGCCGCAAGGCAGAACCTGGCTTTACCCGCTTGTTCATCAACCTGGGTAAAATGGACAACTTCTTCCCCAACGAATTAATCAGCCTGCTGAACAACAATACACGTGGACGTGTAGAGCTGGGACGAATTGACCTGATGCAGAAGTTCTCCTTCTTCGAAGTGGAGGAAAAGGAAGCCACCAATGTAGTGAAGGCCCTGAACCGCGCCAGCTGGAACGGCCGTAAAGTATCCGTAGAAGTTGCCGGAGACGAGGGTAAGGAGGCTCCGAGGGGCAAACGTTCGGGTGCAGCCGGAAGCTATGGGAAAAAAGAGTTTGACAGCAAGAAGCGTAGCTACAAGGAAGACGGCAAACGGAACGATGCCACCGGCAAACGCAGCGAAAAGGCCGAAAGTCCTGCAAACGACAAGAAGAAAGGCAAGCCCAGCCGCGAAGAACGGGGTTACACCAAAGCCCGTGGCAAAAAGGATGACTGGAAACAGTTCTTCCAGAGCAACAATGACTTTAAGGATGCAGAGCCCGACTTCAGTGAAGAAGGGTGGGCAAGACGGACGCCGAAGAAGAAGTGATATAAACTATAGAAAGATAATAGGGTGATAAAACGGCACTATAAAATATTTTGTGTAAATGCAAAATACGGGATTCAATATGGGTTCCGTATTTTTTATTTAATAGCTTTGCAAAATGAAGAAAATTATGAAAGAGAAGAATCATGTAGTGCCTGATGAGGTATTAAGTAGTCAACCCTTAAAAAGTAAATTTTGGCGAGATATTCCCATAGAAGAGTATCTCGCTGATTTTTTCCATAAGACATAAGAGCATTCTCATAGCCCTTTTGAAATTGTATGCCGCAGCGGCCAAAAGCAGATTTGCCACATCCCCGAAAATGCCTTTATAAAAGTTACGTCCCAACCGATGGTCTGCTTTCAGATGTCCTATTGTCGGTTCAATTCCCGCCCGCCTGCAGAAGATATTGTGCTTTTTTCTTCGGATATAGTAACTGTCCTTTGCTTTTGGGACATCCGGTATCAATATCTGTGTCCCGTTAATTTCCTTCTTTCCCCTGTAGCCCCTATCTCCGGCCAGTTTCTTGATTTTCTTTCCTATAATCCGCTCCACTTGGGAAAGGCTTTCTTCTATGGTATGGCCGTCATATTCATTACGGAAGGATTTGGCTCCCAGTATAATGCCAGATGCGGAGCGGATGATGGAAACCTTATTCCCAAACTCATATTTCTTGTGTTCCTTACCTTTGCTGATGCATTGGACTTCCGGTTCGTGAAGGGAATAAATCTTGTGGGGGGAATTACGCTGCAGGGAAAGGACCCGCTCGTAAAGTTCCAGTAGAGGGTCATAGGCATGGTTGTCCTTAAGGTTCCTTTTGAGTTCCCTCACCAGCCTGCCCGCTATGGTACGCAGTTTCCTGTCCGCTTTCAACGCCTTCGAACGGTTCTTCGGATGATTGCGGAAACGCTGGTCCCGATAGATTCTCTTAAGGACGAACGTATAACTCTGCCGCAAAGGGAGGTGAAGCTGCCTGACTATGGACAGGACCTTGCGGACAATCTTCTTATGCAACTTCGCATCGGTGGGGTAAGTCACGTTCTTTTCCTGAACCGTGGAATCTATGAAGGCGATATCATGATGTTCCCGATCATCATCATCCCGGTTCACGCGGATACTTTCCGACAGAATAAGTTCCAAGCCGCTTTCCCCGATGCGCTTACGGAAATGAACCAGTTCACTGGCATTGCAGGGAAAGGATGGGATAAATTCCATCATTCCGCAAAAGTACTGGTAGTAAGCGTTCTCACTCCATTGTTCCACAACGGATTCGTCTGAAAGATTGCGCACGTGTTTAAGGATAAGAAGGCCGCACATTAAACGGATAGGCTTGGCATTTCTGCCCATGTCAGAACTGTAAAGAGGGGAAAAGGCAACCTCGAATCTATGCCAGTCTATCTTATGGCTGAGTTGGTATAAAGGATGTCTTTGGTTCAACTGGTCGGCAAGTGAACTGAACAAAGAGGCGGATGACGGGCTTTTGTTTATCATAAAATCTGCAAGTTTGAGAACATAAAGATACAAAACTTGCAGATTTATCGAAGAAATATATAAGATAATTCATTGATTATCAAAATAAAAATATCTTCTTAAGGGGCGACTAAGTAAGGAGTTCCTTAGCCAGTTCAAGACAGAAGCTGATGTGAGCAAGTTTCTGAAGCAACTACACGCTCAGGTATTGGAGAAAATGCTTGAAGGTGAGATGGATGCGCATCTGGGTTATGAGAAGAATTCAGTTTCCGGTCATAACAGCGGTAATTCCCGTAACGGCAGCTACCCCAAGAAAATCCAAACAGAACACGGTGAAGCGGTCATACCTATTCCCCGTGACCGTAACGGTGAATTCGAGCCCATAGTTGTTCCCAAACACGAGAGTCGTGGGCTTTCCATAGAAAAACTTGTTATCTCCCTATATGCCAAAGGAATGAGCGTGTCCGACATTGAAGAGGAGATGCGTGAAATCTATGAAATAGAACTGTCCACATCAGCCATTTCCATCATCACGAACAAAGTCAACCAGGCTGCTCAGGAATGGCAGAACCGCCCTTTGGATCCGGTCTATCTCATCGTTTGGATGGACGGTATTGTCTTCAAGGTTCGTGAAAACGGAAAAATCATCAACAAGACTGTCTATCTCTGTGTCGGTCTGAAACAGAACGGCTTGAAGGAAGTCCTTGGCATGTGGGTGGGAAAATCAGAAAGTTCTTCATTCTGGATGGGTGTCCTGACAGATTTGAAGGCCCGCGGAGTGCAGGACATACTGATTACCTGCACTGACAACCTGAACGGGTTTACCGACACCATACGTGCCGTATTTCCTCAGTCTTCCACGCAAATATGTGTCGTACATCAGATCAGGAACTCCTGTAAATATGTCGTTTACAAGGACAAGAAAGAGTTTACAGCCGATATGAAGAACATCTATAACGCACCCAACAAGGAGGCTGCTGCCGTGGAACTGGATAATTTGGAAAAGAAATGGGGAGGGAAGTACCCTTATGCCATCCTCTCATGGAGGAATAACTGGGATGACCTGACTGTTTTCTTCCAGTTCCCATTGGAAATCAGGAAAATAATCTACACAACAAACCTCATAGAAAATCTGAATGGAAAAATCAGAAAGTACACTAAATCAAAACTTTCATTCCCGTCGGATGATGCGGTGAAGAAAATGGTATACCTCGCTCTGATGGAGATTGAGAAGAAGTGGACAATGCCGATTACTAACTGGGGATTGATTATGAACCAATTTATGCTTATTTTTGAAAACAGAATTCAGATATAAGAGAACTTATAACTGAATCCCGTTTTACATTTACACAAAATTGTGGACAGTGCCGTTTTATTTTTCCACGTTCGTATCATCAACCGTACTCCATGCACCAACTTCAGGTACAAAGGTTACTTTTGCCGCCTTATTGGCCAACGTCAGCGTATAACGTATCTTTTTGCCTTCACCCCAGGCTTGTGTATCATTCAAGTCAATGGCGGAAGTTACAGTATCAAGAAGAACGTCTTTCTCATAGATGTCATAGACAACATTGATTTTGGCGTTCGTATCCAACGTCTGGGGCATCAACATCCAGGCTGCATTCATCTCCACACCCGTTGTATTCACTTCCAATGCACCGCCGGCAATCGTATGCGCATAAGTGGCTGTTCCTTCTTGTGACTTCCATGTTAAATCATCAAAACCATAAGTTCCCTTATTGTGTACGCCGGATATTGTAAGTGTTTTCAGTTTATAAGTCAAAGCGTCGGCTGCCTTGACAGTGAAATTTATTTGGGTCAGTATATGGCCGAATTTCAAAGATACCCCGCTGGCATTTGATGTCTTGGTTGCATCCGTCACTTTCGCGGCTACCAAGTCCGTTTGGGCAGCTACATCCGCTACCGTATAAGTAATGGAAGGATATATAGCACCAGCAGCCGGTTGATTGTACGTCAAGGCTCCGGCACCCGGATTCCCGTAAGCAAAGAACTGCAAGTTATCCGTCATTGGCCAATAATATGTCCCCCCAGTCAAACTCCAGTCGGGAGCACTATAGGTTACCTTAACAGCTGCCATGAATTCCTTCATTGCATCAAAAGTCGCAACGGAGGCCATTGCTGTCGCTCCCGTATTATAAGCATACACAGTGAACCCTACCTTCTGCAATTCCGGCAAATCAGTCACTGTGGCTCTCGTAGTGTTACCCACTACTGTTCCCAATTTAATCTCTGCCTTTTGTCCGGCATTCTCTATCTCCTCACTTTCCGAGCAACTCATTATTGCTGCTGCAGCCAAAGCCAAAAATAAAACCTTCTTCATAATTGTCTGTTATTAAAATTAATATATTTATTTGTCTGTTTGCTATCAATTCACCGGTAGCTCCACATCCGTCTCATCATCCCAATCATCCACATCGCCACCAATCCCTCCATCTCCTTCGTCGGTTCCCGGTTCCAAATCATCCACCACAACCTTGTCCTCCGGTACGGGGACTTCGATATGGATTTCCGACCCAGGAACGCCCACATCAGGTTCTTCTTCGCCTCCTCCCGAGGGAGGAGCTGTTTCAATCACTTCCGTGATGTCCACCTTCACCTCTTGAACCGTTTTATCTCGTTTCACAATCTTCAGTGTCAGCAACATAGGATTATCCGCACGGGTCTTGGCATCTTTCAGTAATACAAAACTGGAGAAATACCCCCATAAAAGCCCGTTTTCACGCTTTGTATCCACACATATAGGCACCTCGCTCAAATGGCAAGCACGGTTTCCTATAAAGTAACTTCCGTTCAAGCCGTCCACATGGCAGATGATGCTCGATATTCTATCCCATCCTTCCACCTTTATATCAAAGGAATAATGGTCCACTACCGCTTCCGGCTTCCAGTCCAACGGAAGCGCCACATCACTCTGCCTTATTTCCACCTCGTCCAAAGCTACCACATACAAAGGGTCGGGCGACCAAACCATATCTTCGTGCACATCCAGCCCCGTACAGTGTCCCGTAAAAGCCTCAATCGTCTCATAACTCTCGTCGCCCCGTATCTGTATACTCTCCGTATTGAAGTTATAGGCCACCACCGCATACTTCCCCGGCGGTACCTTCACCTCACCTCCTCCGGCCGGCAGATAACTTTCAACCTTTCTCCCCTGAGTATCTTTCGGATAGAAGATAATCCGCATAGTCTGCGGCAGCTTATCCGTCACCCCTTTCCAATCCAGTTTAATCTGTACTCCGCTAACGGGATAATCATCCAGCATATCGCGGAAGTCACAGCTTCCCAGCATTGGCAACAGTCCGAAGAACAGCCAGAGAATCATATGCCGTGCATCTTTCATACCACTCATCTCCCCGACGTTAGAAGCCACACCAAAGAAACTTTTGCTTTTGTCGGCCCGATAAAGTGATACTTTCCACTGCTGACCCAAACCAAGTCATTTCCATAAGAAGTATATTTCCGGTACTCCGTATCCAAGTATCCAATACCCACACTGAATTCAATCGCCAGATGCCGAGCCAGTGGACGCACGTATCCATAAGTTATTCCTGCAGCTGCGTAATACTTCCCCCGGTATCCCTTCTCCTTTTTCAACTGAAAATCATAGGTACCTCCTTCGGCATATGCTCCCAGGAAGTGTCCGGACAATCTTCCGCGCGTATGGCGGTTTCCCAACCAGTAACGCGCCTCTGTCCCTCCCGAAAGGAGCTGGTAGCAGAAACCACGTCCGCTGTCAGACCACCAAGGGCATTTGTACTCAACATTCAAAGACCACCTTTTTCCCAATGGCAGCTCCACTTCTATGTTCGGAGCCAAGGCCAGGTCGTAAAGCAAATTATTTTTTAACGCCAGCACCGTCTTACAAGTATGGCTATGGGATTCTGCCGACTTATTCTGCCCTATTACCTGCCCCGACATCATGCAAAAAAGGAGTAGCCAAAGGACATATATAAAAATGCGTTTTCCCATAATTTCGCGTTGTATACAAACAAAAGTAGAAGATAATTACCGAATAAAAACCACTTTCCATCACTCTTTTCAAAGGCTGAAAGGTTCTGTGAAACGATTGAAACAGATTTGCAACTTTTGCCTTATCCGGGACGCTGTGAATAGATTCTTCTCTCTCAAAAAGTCAATCCGTGTGCGAAAACAGTAAAATTCAGTGAAAGAAATACAAAAGAAGTAGCAGGAACATTCTGAAATTTGGAAGAGAACAATGGAAACCTTACATTTGTAATGTGATTTTTTTCATAGTATTAGATTTAAGGTTAACAAAGGTTGGAGTACAGCGGTACTCCT